>Ga0247840_10005540_pt1 | contig 18921 bp, 15 predicted proteins | sample LaCruzMarch2015__FD_192404 | JGI IMG/M metagenome (GOLD analysis project Ga0247840, IMG submission 192404) | Freshwater microbial communities from meromictic Lake La Cruz, Castile-La Mancha, Spain - LaCruzMarch2015_17m | ecosystem: Environmental > Aquatic > Freshwater > Lake | place: Spain... | reverse complement strand
AGCTTCGTTAGTGGTGGACTATGATGTTTCTTGCCTCTAAATAAGGCGATTGATTTTGCGATAATGGAACCTACAGAAGCAATCGGGCTTTCATCAGGAGATCCACTGAGATACAAAGCGTGGAGTTCATTCCCATAATGTCTAAGATAAGATCTTGCGTAGATGGATCCCATACTGTGTCCAAATAAGAGTATAGGTAATGGTTTTTGAGAATTGACTTCTTTGATGATCTCATGAAGATCGTCGAGATTATGTTTCCATCCATCCTTATCTGCGAAATATCCTTTTAGATTCCCATCGAATAAGCTTTCCCCATGACCACGATGATCTATCGTTAAGACACGGAAGTTTGCCTTGTTTAGTCTTTCGGCTAAGCTACGGTAACGGAGCTGATGTTCAGCCATCCCATGAAATACCACCACCAAGGCTTTAGGTTTCTCAACTTCATAGACATAAGCTTTTAATTTTTGACCGTCGAATTTAGAAACATAAACCATTTCATTTATCTTCATAGTAGGTCTCCTTTACTTTATCATACACGGCTTAAGAGGCTTTTCAAGTGGATTTCGTGTTTAGCGTCTTTCTTATTTTAAAGGCTTAATGCTATAATGATACACATAGGTGAACCATGCGACTATTCAACTCAAAAACCAATCAACTAGAAGACTTTAAGCCCTTAGAAGAAGGCATAGTCAAAATGTATGTCTGTGGACCTACGGTCTATGATGAGATCCATATCGGTAATACTCGTCCTATTATCGTTTTTGATACGCTAAGAAGAATCTTTGAAGCTTCTGGATTGAAGGTCGATATGGTTTCTAACTATACCGATGTGGATGATAAGATCATCAACAAAGCTCTTTATGAGAAAGTAGACGAAAGAATCATCACCGATAGATACATCAAAGCCTACAATGAGGTTCGTTCTCGTTTAAATACACGAGGTTTAAATGCTTCTCCTAGAGTTACCGATACGATGCAAGACATCATCGATTTTATCGATGCTTTAGTAAAAGAAGGCTATGCTTATAACGTCAATGGGAATGTTTATTTTAGAGTACTAAAATCAGATCGATATGGGGAGATCTCTAAACAACGCATCGAAGATCTGATGGTTGGAGCTCGTATCGAAGAAGATCCTGAAAAGGAATCTCCTTTAGATTTTGGCTTATGGAAGAAAACAGAAACAGGTATACAGTGGGATAGTCCTTGGGGTAAAGGAAGACCAGGTTGGCATACCGAATGTGTCGTTATGATCGAATCTCATTTCCATGGGATGATCGATATTCATGGGGGCGGAATGGATCTTAAATTCCCTCATCATGAGAATGAGCTCGCCCAAGCCAAAGCTTGCCTACATCATGACTTAGCGAGAGTCTGGATGCATAATGGGATGTTGAACATCGATGGGGAAAAGATGTCTAAGTCTTTAGGCAATGTGATGAAAGCGAAAGATGTCATCGATAAGATCGGTGCCAATACCGTAAGATGGATGATGCTTTCGGTTCATTATCGCTCTCCTTTAAACATCTCAGAAGAAGTCATTGAACAAGCCAAGACTGAACTATTAAAAGCTCAGATGATACTTAAACAAGTCGAGATTCGCTATGAACTCGAAGATAAGACCATCACGCCTATGATCGATGAAGCTTTTAGAACCCAGTTTTTAGACGCAGTCTCTGATGATCTAAATACCCCTAATGGGATGAAGATCATCTTCGATGTGATCAAAGCACTCAATCAAGATCAACGTCAGAAAGAATTATCTGAAGCTGTTCTATTGGGCCATTATGGAGCACTTAGAATGATGCTTAATACTATGGGTATCGATTTTGAACCTATTAAATTAACTCCTGATCAAAAAGATCTCTTTATGAAATGGAATCAAGCTAAAGTTGATAAAGACTTTGAAAAGGCTGATCTTTTCCGTAAGGCATTGATCGATCAACAGCTTCTATGATCCATCCTGATCTTTTAAATGGATCAGCACTTGCGTTTATAGGCGATGCTGTACTAAGTCTATACGTGAGACAACACTTGCTTGAAAGTGGCTTAACGAAAGCTAAGGATCTACAAGAAACAAGCACGAAGTATGTCAGTGCTAAAGCACAAGCGAAATTTATCCAAGTTCTTCTGACACAAAATGTCCTAAGTGAAGAAGAGTTGGTCATCTATAAAAGGGGCAGAAACCATCGCAGCGACAGTATTGCGAAAAATGCAGATGTCGTAACCTATCGACAAGCAACAGGCTTTGAAGCGTTGATCGGTTATTGGTATCTTACCCAGAATGAAACCCGTTTGAAACAGATTTGGGACCAAATGAAAACCACCATTTAGGAGAATCATGGCACAATACATCTATGGGAAGAACGTTGTTAAGCAATGGATTCTCAATCACAACAAGATTAATCGACTTTATCTCAGTAAAGATAAGACCGATCAGGAAATACGCCTTATGGCTCAAAAGGAAAACCTGTCGATTGTTTTACTGACCAACAAGGAATTTGAACGTTTTGAAGGCCTTCATCAACATGTGGTGGCTGAAATCGATGACTTCAAGATCTACACTTTAAAAGAAGTGACAGATGGTTTATCAGACTCTGCTTTATTGATCATCCTAGATGGATTAGAAGATCCACATAATCTAGGAGCGATATTAAGGACGGCTGATGCGACAGAAGTCGATGGGATCATTATCCCTAAACATGGTTCAGTTCATTTGACACCGACCGTCGCTAAGGTCTCTACAGGAGCCATAGATACAGTCAAGACGATCGAAGTGATTAATTTAACTCAAACGGTAGAAACATTAAAGAAGCTTGGATTCTGGATCTTTGGGGCTGAGTTTACACCTAAAGCCATCGATTATCGTAAAGCTGATTTTAAAGGTAAAGTTTGTCTAGTGATTGGATCTGAAGGTAAGGGGATATCACCTCTTCTGCTCAAGCATGTCGATGTTGTCGTTAAATTACCGATGTATGGGCAAGTGACCTCACTGAATGCCTCGGTCAGTACGGCCGTGTTACTTTACGAAGTGCTCAATCAACGCCATCCCCTCAAATAACCAAAGGAGGAAGGGGTTTTGAATCCGTCTGTCAGCGATTATGAATTGTTATATTATGTCAGACAAAACGATGAGGAAAGCCAAGCGATCCTTATCCAAAGGTATCATAGAACCATTTGGGCCATCATTCATAATCTGGTACCACCACCTAGGCCGTCCTATATCGACTTAGATGATCTCTATCAAGAAGGCTTGATTGGATTATTAGAAGCAGTGAATAACTTCAAAGAAGATATGGATACGAGCTTTGGGACCTTTGCGAGGGTCTGTGTCGAACGAGAGATACGCTCACTTCTACGCAAGTATCGAACAGGCTCCTATAGTTTATTATCAACGGCCATGAGTCTCGATATGAGCGTATCAGAAGATGAGAACATATGTCTTATGGATACGGTGCCTTGTGGAAAAACAGACTTCGATCCTGTCTATGCGACCTATGTCTCATGGGCTAAAGATCAGATTCCTTTCATCAAGAAAACCTTAAGTGAAACAGAGTGGCAAGTCTATCGCTATCATGCCTTAGGCTATAGTTATAAAGAAATATCGAAGTGGGTAGGATGCAGTGAAAAAGATGTCGACAACATCCTACAGAAAATCAAGAAGAAACTCCCCACACTGTTTGACACTTAAAGCGTGTTATGTTAGAGTAAATAAGCAACTAAGGGAGAACTATGAGCGACAAGAGCAAAAACGTTATTTTAACATGTAGTATTTGCCTCAATCGCAACTATTCAACCCGTCGTAACAAAACCTCTGCTGGGACCCGTTTGGAACTGATGAAGTTCTGCAAGCATTGCAACAAACAGACCCTGCATAAGGAAACCAAGTAGGAGGCAATTCTATGCTGAAATGGTTTAGTTTCTCAGGTATCTACACTGAAATCAAAAGAGTACGTTGGCCTAAGGGCTCTGAAATGGGTCGTAATGTATCCGTCGTTTTGGCGTTTACAATCGGTTTCGGCCTGTTTTTCGTCTTTACGGAATTCGTAATTAGCTTCTTGCTGAAATGGATCGGGATCATTGCCTAACATGACAGAATCTAAACAGTGGTATGTCGTTAATACCTACTCCGGCCATGAAAACCGTGTCAAAGAAAACCTTGAAGCACGTGTTGATTCATTCGGGATCCAAGATGTCATCTTTAAGATCCTTGTCGCTGAAGTAGAAGAAATCGAAGTTAAGCCAAATAAGAAACCTGTCGCTAAAATGACCAATCTATTCCCTGGTTATCTGTTCGTTCAGATGATCATGACCGATGAAGCTTGGTACATCATCCGTAATACCCCAGGGGTTACTGGATTTATCGGTTCATCAGGAGGCGGTGCTAAACCTTTCCCTGTATCCGAAGAAGAGATGGAAAACATCTTCAAGCGTTTGGGTATTTCTGAAATCGCAGTCATAGTCAGCTTTGGTCTAAAAGACAGAGTACGCATTACATCAGGTCCTTTCTCAGGTATGGAAGGCACTGTTGAATCCATGAACAATGATCTTCAGACAGCTGCTGTCTTGATCAACTTGTTTGGACGTGAGACTCCTACTGAAATAGCCTACATCGACTTAGAAAAAGTAAATCTATAAAACACCTTCACAGGTGTTTTTTTCGTTGACTGGGCTTAATCGATGGTGTACAATGAGTAAGCCTATTATGGGCAAATACGTGGGAGGACGACATCGTCCGTTTAAACCGCGGCTTTCATTCAATTAGGAGGAATGACCAGTGAGTAAAAAAATTGTTAAGATCGTCAAACTGCAATTTCCCGCCGGCGGAGCACGCCCGGGACCAGCTTTGGCATCTGCTGGGGTCAATATGCCCCAGTTCTGTGCAGCATTTAACGATGCTACACGTGATAAGGCAGGCGACATTGTCCCTGTTATCATCACAGCTTATGAAGACAAATCATTTAATTTCGTATTAAAGACCGTTCCAGCTTCAGTCATGCTATTAAAAGCAGCGAAGCTTACGAAGGGTTCCGCCAATGCGAAGACCACGAAGGTCGGTAAGATCAGCGTAGCTGATTTACAAGCCATCGCAGAATACAAAATGCCAGATTTGAATGCTAATGATGTTGAAGGTGCTATGGCGATCATCGCTGGAACAGCTAAAAACATGGGCATCGAAATCGATGGCTACAAGAACTAGGAGGCAACATGGCTAAAACAGGTAAAAAGTATTTAGCGTCTGCCAAACTGGTCGACCGTGAAAAACGTTATGAAATCGGCGAAGCAATTGCTTTGTTGAAAAAGACAAGCTTTGAAAAATTTGATTCTTCTGTTCAACTTTCGTTGAACTTGAATGTAGATCCTCGTCATGCTGATCAACAGATCCGTGGTGCTGTCGTACTTCCTCATGGAACCGGCAGAAGCCAGAAGGTCTTGGTCGTTACACAGGGTCCTAAAGAAAAAGAAGCTTTGGATGCTGGAGCAGATTATGTCGGCAACAAAGAAATTCTTGAAAAAGTAAAAGGCGGATGGTTCGATTTCGATGTCATCGTAGCCACACCTGATATGATGGGTGAACTTGGTAAATTAGGTAAGATCTTAGGTCCAAAAGGCTTAATGCCAAATCCTAAGACTGGAACTGTTACCATGGATGTTGCCAAAGCTGTTAAAGACATCAAAAAAGGTAAAGTAGAATACCGTGTCGACAAGGAAGGGAACATCTCCGTTTTATTCGGAAGAGTATCCTTCACTGAAGAACAATTGGCAGAAAACTTGGTTACCTTAATGGATCTTATCCGTAAGGCTCGCCCTGCTGCTGTAAAAGGCCATTATATGAAGAACGTTGTTATTTCTTCTACAATGGGTCCTGGCATTAAGATTACCCACGAATAAAACGAAACGTTCACTTAGGTGAACGTTTTTTTATTTTATTGATTTCACTAAAAAGTCTATTAATGCATTGAATAGAATGTATATATATGAATATAGAGCATAAAAAACAAATAAATTTATTGAATTTCAAAAAAGCAAATGCTAGACTATTCTTAGGAGGGTGGCAAAAATGATAAATAATCCACTTAATCGATTAAGTTTAGGAAGAGTTTTTAAGTAGTTATGAAAAAAATTGTTATAACATTATTGGTTGTGTTTTTTGTGATTGGATGCACTACGAAAAGTTCTCCTCAAGATGAGAAAATTGTCATGCTAAAAACTTATATCGATTCATTGATAAGAGAGAATGAACAATTAAAAGAAGATATTGGTAGTATGAATTCAGAAATCGATTTACTAAATAGATTAGTAAAGAATTTACAGGTGAATGTACCAAACCGATTTGCTGACAAGATATACTATTGTTTGAATGTGAATTATGGAATAGATAATATTAGATTTATCGAATCAGACACTATTAGGGTGTACTCTGGTAAAGATGAGCACGGTAATGATAGTACAGTATATTATCGAGTTGAGGAATATGACGTGAATACTTTCAGAATTATTGGTGATGTTGTATTTAAAGACTCTGATCTATCAAGGAATTTTGAAGTTTTACAAACGGAGTGGTTAAATGAAGAATATCCGAAATTGAAAGTTATTGAGGTAACAGAGGACAAAAATACACTTTATTTTGGAGACCATTCATTCTATGAGTGTCAAGTAAAATAGGATTTATACGTTCACTTAGGTGAACGTTTTTTTATGATAAAACACAGATTCGTGTGAAATTTGACACAGTAAAGTCACATTTAAACGGTAAACTGGTCCTGTGTAAGAAACACAAGGAGCGTATATGAAAAAGAATTGGATGAAACTAAGTTTGGATCTAATCATGGCCGTTGGCCTGTTCAGTTTGTTTAGTGTTTCAGCAGTTGGTTTGGCATTTCATGAAGTAGTAGGTTTAGCTCTCTTTGGGGCAACCATTCTCCATCTCGCATTCAATTGGAGATGGATCGTTAGCTTCACAAGAAGATTGTTCTCTAAAAATATACCCTTTAAAACACGTTTAGGTTATGTCCTTAATGTTCTACTGTTGATAAGCTTTGTGATCATCATCGGAAGTGGTATCACGATGTCTAAGTTTGTATTTGCGGGTTTATTTGAAGAAGTAGATACCTTCAAAACAGCTCATTATTTCTTCTCAGCCTTTGCTTTACTTTTGATCGGTATTCATACTGGACTTCATTGGGCCTTCATCAGAGCCATGTTTGGGAAAGTTGTTAAGATTCCTAAGTTGGCTGTAAAGCCGGTGATGGCAGTAATGCTTATGCTCATCATGGTCAGTGGCACATGGGGCTTGATGAACAGTTCGTTTATCGCTTGGATCGCATCTCCTGTAGTTGCTTTGCCTGTACACGAAAGTGGATGGCCAGAAGGAACTGAAGGAAGAGGCGGAGGACGTGGAAGGGATTCTGAATCTTTAGTTGAAGAAGTTGATCATGAAGAAACAGAAGAAGGTATTCGCGGTTATAGAGGTGGACTCGGAGCGTCATTCGATTTAACCAAGACGATGGAAGTCGTTGCGGAATATGGATCGATTATGATACTTATCGCTTCAATCACAGCAGGCGCAGAGATTCTGATTCGTCAACGTAAGCAGAAGAAGGCAGTCATTTAAGTTCAAAACCCGGGTCATCAACTCCCCCTTGAAACACCCGCGCTTTGTAAAAGTAGATCGATGATCTACTTTTTATTTGGTTCATGATTTCAATGACGTATAATAGACATAGTGTGGAGGTAAATGATGAGAAAATTTATTGAATATATGGTTAAAGGGATCCTGATTGTTTTGGTTCTATTGGCTTATCAATCTTTTACTCGTTATACAGATGCTCAATTTGTATCAACCTATAAGACCCTATGGTTTTATTTCGAGTATGCCTCCATGATCCTTTCTTATATCGTGTGTGGAATGATCATTGCCTATAATGAACGTAAAAGTGGAAAAGCAAGTGTCACTAAATTTGTCTTGGTTTTGATCGCAATCGTATTGATAGGATTCCCATTCTCAGGTGTCTTAGGAATCACTATCCTAAGCAATATGGTCATGTTGAAAGAATTGGTTAAAGTGTTTGCGTTGACCTTTGGGATCTTACTTACTGGAATCAAATTCTAAACTGAAGTACTATTCATTATGTATTGCTTCACTTTGGTTTAATGAGAACGAAACTGCTTGACTTTATCTTTTAATCCTATAGAATAAGTGGTGTTCAATATACCACAGACAGCAACTGCCGATAAACTGGCTTAATTCGTTGCCGAGGTAAAAGTTAAAGTAACTTTTTGCCCGTGTCTATGGATGCGGGTTTTTATTTACTCAAGGTATGTTGAGAAAAACAAGGAGGACAGTCTATGAACCAATCGATACTCGATAGTAAAAAGGCGATGGTTATTGAAGTTACTGAGAAACTCAAAGCTTCGAAATCAGCCGTCGTTGTCGAATATCGCGGGCTGACCGTCAAAGAAGTAACCGATCTTCGTCGTGAGTTGCGCAAAGAAGAAATCGAATTCAAAGTATATAAGAATTCATTTGTTTCTCGTGCTGCCGCTGAACTAGGTTATGATGCATTGACTTCATCCCTCAGTGGTCCTAATGCCATCGCTTTCGGCGGTGATGCAGTAGCACCAAGTCGCATTTTGGCGAAATTCGCTAAGAAGCACAAGAAGTTGGTATTAAAAGGTGGCGTTGTAGAAGGCACAGTATGTGATGCTGCAATGATCACTGAAGTAGCGGCATTGCCTGGAAGAGATGGGATGTACAGTCAGATCTTGGGGATGTTACAATCACCAGTTCGTAAGTTCGCCTATGCTGTTTCACAAATTGCCGAAAGTAAGTCTGTTTAATTAAACAAGGAGAAAAAACATGGCTAAATTAAATGCACAAGATGTAATTGCTTCCTTAAAGGAAATGACCATTCTAGAATTGAACGAATTGGTTAAAGCAATTGAAACCGAATTCGGTGTCAGCGCTGCTGCACCTGTCGCTGCTGCTGCTGCAGTTGTCGAAGCTGCTCCTGCTGGACCAGTTGAAGTTGATGTTATCTTGAAAGAAGTTGGACCTTCAAAAGTCGGCGTCATCAAGGCTGTTCGTGAAATCACAGGCTTAGGCTTGGTTGAAGCGAAGGGTTTAGTTGACAAGGCTCCTATGGCCATCAAAGAAAAAGTAAAACCTGAAGAAGCTGCAGAATTCAAGAAAGTTCTTGAAGCTGCTGGCGCTGTCGTCGAATTAAAGTAAGCTGTCACTGTAAAAGTGATGGTGAAACTTGACTCACTACTTTAAAAACTCAGAAAACACACCCAGTAACCGGAGAGAACTGTCTTTCCGGTTTTTGGGCCATGATATGGTCTTTATTAGCGATAATGGGATCTTTTCAAAGTCTAAACCTGATGAAGGTTCACTTCTATTGGCTGAAACAGCCATCGAATTAAAGGTGACAGGTAAACTGTTGGATATGGGCTGTGGCTATGGATTGGTGGGCTTACTTATAAAGAAATTCGATCCTTCTGTCGAAGTCGACGGGATCGATGTCAATATCAGAGCTGTAGAATGTGCAATAGCCTCAGCTGAAAAGCTAGGACTAGAAGCACATTACATAGTTAAAGATGGAAGAGAAGCGTTAGATCGATCTTATGATACGATCTTACTTAATCCTCCCATACGTACTGGAAAAGAAACCATCTATGAACTCTATCGCAATGCCTACAAGCATTTAAATCCTCAAGGGTCGCTGATCATCGTGATCAGACGGCAACAAGGAGCGGCCAGTAGTTTCAAAGAACTTCAGTCGATATTTCCTAGCGTTAACAGAATCAAACTGTATAAAGGTTATGAGATACTTAAATCCAATAAAGATTGACATATTGAATAATCTTTGGTAATATAATAAATTGCATAACTAACGAAATTAAACGGGATTTTAGGCCCTTTTAAGCGTTATGATACACTTCGAAAGGATGGCGCGCATGAAAAAACAAGAATCCTACCGTATCACGCAATACGGTAAAAAGGCAGCACGTCGAGACTATTCCAAAGTCAGCGGCACCCTCGATTTACCTAATCTGGTTGAGATCCAGACAGATTCCTTCGACTGGTTTACTAAAGAAGGTATAAAAGAAGTTTTCCAGGAAATTTATCCCATCATCAATCATGGGGAGAATGTCCGTTTAGATTTTATTTCCTTCGAATTCGCGGAACCTAAGTATAGTGTAGGGGAATGCAAAGAAAGGGAAGCCAATTACGCAGCTCCCTTAAAAGCGCACATGAAGTTGGAAATCTTAAATAACGCTACCGGTGAAATCTCGGAACGTCATGAAGATGTTTTCTTGGGAGAATTCCCTTTGATGACCGAAACCGGAACCTTCATCATCAATGGGGCAGAACGAGTCATCGTTTCCCAGATCGTACGTTCACCAGGCGCTTATTACTATTATGAACCCCTAAAAGATAAAGTCGGTAATCAACAGGACAAATACAATTCTGAATTAATTCCTTCCAGAGGTACTTGGTTGGAATTCATGTCTGCTGTTAAAAAGACCACCGCGGCTTCTAAAGCCAACGCTGCAGAAAACAACTTTACGGATTCAGACTTCCAGATCAACGTTTCGATCGATCGTAAACGTAAGATCTTGTCTTCTATTCTTTTTAAGGCCATCGGTTTTTCTTTCGATACTGAAAAAGCAGAAGATGCTTATGATACAACAGCCTTTAGAACTTTCTTAAGTGCTTTAGGATACAACACCAATCGTCAAGACATCTTCGGCGATGAGCGTGAATTCATCAACCATTACCTGTTGATGTTTACGTCGTTCTTTGGGGAATATCCAGATATGATCAATACCTTGTTGTCAGATAAAGTCAGAACGACGCGTGAAGCCTTGTATGACATCTACAACAATCAACGTGCTGATGAAATCGCAACTGAAGAAGGCGCAAAGAATTTGATGAAATCTAAATTCTTTGATAACCGTAGATATGATTTGACCAAAGCTGGACGTTATAAACTTGGCAAAAAGCTAAGTGTCGTCGATCGTATGGTTGGGAATAAACTTGCGATGGATGTGAAGGATACTTTAGGCAATGTTGTCTTAAAGGCAGATACCTTCGTCGATCGTGAAGAAAAAGCCATCTTGTTGAATGTTTTAAACAAGGGTCTTTATATGCAAGCTTTCCCATTCAATCCTTATTTCTCATTCCCAGAAGCCAGTGCGGTCAAGACCGCAGATAGAGATGCCTTAGTCGGTCGTATCTTAGCCGTAGGCGTCGATCATAAAGATTTCGTATTGGATAAAGGTATGGTCATTACCGCAGAAGATGCGGTCACTTTAGGAAATGTAGTCGATACAGTCTCTGTCTTTGAAGGACTTATCGCACGTAAACTTCCTTTAAACAAAGCCAACTTCAATTCCGTCATGTCTTATGGACAACGTCTATTCGTTATTGGAAGAATCTTACTTAACGGTAAAGATGTCAACTCCAATGGTGAAGTCTTAGTTCCAGCCTTTGAACCTTCTAAAGATCGTATGGTTCTATCCATCGATAAAGAACGTGATCTTAAAACCGAAATCGGTGATGAGAATGCAGAATGCTGGTTGGTAGGGACTGCTGTTCAACAAGTCTATGTTAAAGCTAAAGAATCCGATGACATCATCAAGATCATCGGGACAGATCCTTTGTTGACCAAGAAGACCGTTACGATGAGCGATATGATCGCTTCTTATGACTATCTTCTGAATCTACATACAGGCGTCGGAGAAACTGACGATATTGACCAATTGGGCAATCGTAGAATCCGTACTGTAGGTGAATTGATCCAAAATCAATTCCGTATTGGTCTATCTAGAATGGAACGTGTCGTTAAAGAAAGAATGTCCATCAATGCAGACTTAGGTGGATTAACTCCTAAGACTTTGACCAACATCCGTCCTTTGACCGCAGCCATCAAAGAATTCTTCTCTTCTTCTCAGCTCTCCCAATTTATGGATCAAACCAATCCTTTGGCTGAGTTGACCAATAAACGTCGTATATCTGCTTTAGGTCCTGGTGGTTTAACAAGAGAACGTGCTGGCTTTGAAGTCCGTGACGTTCATGCGTCCCACTATGGCCGTATCTGTCCGATCGAGACCCCTGAAGGTCCAAACATCGGTTTGATTTCTAATCTAACTTCTTATGGCCGTGTCAACGAATATGGCTTTATCCAAACACCTTATCGTAAGGTCTTAAAAGACGGAACGGTTTCTGATGAGGTTATTTATCTATCCTCAGATGATGAAATGGACTACAACATCGCTCAGGCGAATGAAGTCGTCGATGGGAAGTTGGCTCATGATGAAGTCGTCGTACGTTATAAAGGCGACCATATTAAAGTATTAAAAGACCAAGTCGAATTGGCTGACGTTTCTCCTAAACAGATCGTCTCCGTTGCGACTGCTTGTATTCCTTTCTTAGAAAACGATGATGCTTCTCGTGCTTTGATGGGTGCCAACATGCAGCGTCAAGCGATTCCTTTGCTAAGACCACGTTCTCCTTATGTAGGAACGGGTATTGAACATCGTATTGCTTCTGACTCAGGGTCAGCGGTTATTTCTCATCATCAAGGTCTAGTGACTTATGTCGATGCGAATAAAGTCGTGGTTACTGCAGATGATGGTGAACATACTTACGATTTGATGAAATTCAAACGTTCTAACCAAGGGACCTGTATCAATCAGACCCCATTGGTTCGAAAAGGCGAAATGGTCGATCGTGGAGATGTCTTAGCCGATGGACCATCTATGCAATCCGGCGAATTGGCTTTAGGCCAAAACGTCAAGATCGCATTTATGACCTGGTATGGCTACAACTATGAAGATGCGGTCATCATGTCTGAACGTTTGGTTAAAGATGATGTCTATACTTCCATTCATATTGAAGAATATGATCTAGAAGTCAGAGATACTAAATTGGGCGATGAAGAAATCACCCGAGATATTCCTAACGTCTCTCAAGATGCTTGCCGTCATTTAGATGCTCAAGGCATCGTTATGATCGGGGCTGAAGTTAAAGAAGGCGATATCTTAGTTGGTAAAGTTACTCCTAAAGGACAAAGTGAAATTTCTCCTGAAGAAAAACTACTCCTTGCGATCTTTGGAGATAAGTCTCGTGAAGTTAGAGACAACTCTCTTAAAGTACCTCATGGAGGTAGTGGTATCGTTCAAGCGGTCAGAATCTTTGATCGTGAAGATGGACATGATCTGGCACCAGGTGTCAAACGTGTCGTAAAAGTCTACATCGTACAAAAACGTAAGATTTCAGAAGGGGATAAAATGGCCGGCCGTCATGGGAATAAGGGCGTTATCTCTAAGATCTTGCCTGTTGAAGATATGCCGTTCTTACCTGATGGAAGTCAGGTCGATATCATGTTGAATCCTTTCGGTGTTCCTTCTCGTATGAACATCGGTCAGGTCCTAGAGATCCATTTAGGTATGGCTGCTGAAAAACTCGGCGTGAAGTTTGCGACCCCAGTTTTCGATGGTATCAACAATGAAGAATTGAAAGACATCATGAGAGAAGCTGAAATGACTGAAGACGGAAAAACCATCTTGTTTGATGGTCGTACCGGCGAACAGTTCGATGAACGTATCTCTGTTGGGGTCATGTATATGATCAAATTGGCGCACATGGTCGACGATAAGTTGCATGCTCGTGCGACAGGTCCGTATTCCCTAGTTACTCAACAGCCGTTGGGTGGTAAGGCTCAAAACGGAGGTCAGCGTTTTGGAGAAATGGAAGTCTGGGCTTTAGAAGCTTATGGCGCATCCAGTACTCTACAAGAAATCTTAACCATCAAATCTGATGACATCATGGGCCGTACTAAGACCTATGAAGCCATCATCAAGGGTAAGGATATTCCTGAACCAGGAGTTCCTGAATCCTTCAGAGTCCTTAAACATGAACTCAATGCTTTAGGCATCGATGTCAAGCTTTTGGATGAAGATAAACAAGAAGTCGATATGAAGAAGATCGAAGTCGAAGACAATTCCGTTTTGGATGCCGAACCCATTATCCCAACCGATCTCGGTTTAGATGATGAAGACATTCCTGAAGGGATCGAAGAAGAGATCCCTGAAGCGGCCGTTGTCGGTGCCGATGATCTGGGCCAGGAGGACAAAGACTAATGAGTATCAACAATTTCGCCTCTATCCAAATCGGTTTAGCATCTCCTGATCGTATTCGTGAATGGAGTCATGGAGAAGTCAAGAAACCTGAAACCATCAACTATCGTTCCCAAAAACCGGAACGTGATGGATTATTCTGTGAGAAGATCTTCGGTCCTTCTAAGGATTGGGAATGTTATTGCGGAAAGTATAAAAAAGTTCGTTATAAAGGTGTTGTCTGTGATCGATGTGGCGTTGAAGTCACCAAGAGTTCCGTTCGTCGTGAACGTATGGGACATATCGATTTAGCTGCTCCTGTCGCTCATATTTGGTATCTAAGAGGCATTCCTTCTAGAATGAGCTTACTCTTAGGGATTTCTCCTAAGAATCTAGAAGAAGTCGTCTATTTCGTATCTTGGGTCGTTATCGATGCTGGTGATACGGATCTTTCCTACAAACAAATCATTTCTGAAAAAGAATACAGAGATTACACACGTGAATTCGGTGTAGGATCTTTCGTTGCGAAAACAGGGGCTGAAGCAGTCAAGGAACTTCTTGAACGTATCGATTTGGCCAAAGAACATCGTGGAGTCATCGAGGAATTAAAAGACGCTCAAGGCGATAAACGTAAGAAATTGATCAAACGTTTAGAAACCATCGATGCGTTTAGAGATTCAGACAATGAACCTGAATGGATGGTTCTTACTGTATTGCCTGTTATTCCACCTGATCTAAGACCGATGTTACAGTTGGATGGTGGACGTTTCGCCACCAGTGATCTAAATGATCTTTATCGTAGAGTCATCACAAGAAACAGCCGTTTAAAAAGATTGATCGAAATGGGCACTCCGTCCATCATTGTTCAAAATGAAAAACGTATGCTTCAAGAAGCTGTTGATGCCCTCATCGACAATGGTCGTCGTTCTAAACCTATCGCAGGGGCAGGACAACGTCCGCTTAAATCCTTATCCCATAGTTTAAAAGGGAAACAAGGACGCTTTAGACAGAACTTACTTGGTAAACGTGTCGACTTCTCTGGTCGTTCAGTTATCGCTGTAGGACCTGATCTGCGTATGTTTGAATGTGGTATCCCTCGTGAAATGGCGATCCAGTTGTTTAAACCTTTCGTCATCAATGAGATGGTCTATCGTCAATTGACTTCTAATCCTAAATCCGCTGAGAAACTGATCGAAAGACAGGATCCTCGTGTATGGGACGTCGTCGAAGATGTCATCCACAATCATCCAGTACTCTTAAATCGTGCGCCTACTTTGCATAGACTAGGTATCCAAGCCTTCATGCCTAAATTGGTAGAAGGAAGAGCCATTCGTCTACATCCACTGGTAACCCCTGCGTTCAACGCCGACTTCGATGGTGACCAGATGGCTGTCCACGTACCTTTGAGTGAAGAATCACGCGCAGAAGCTGAAGTCTTGATGTTGGGTTCCAATAATATCTTGGGTCCTAAAGATGGTAAGCCTATCGTTACGCCTTCCCAAGACATGGTCATGGGTAACTTCTACTTAAACATGGAAGAAACTGCAGCTGAATTCGTTGTAAAAGCAGAACTCTTAAAAGCCTTAGGCGATATGGATGGTTTCAATCTATGGACTCGTTTCAGTGAAAACGAAGGTCATATCTATAAAGACATCAATGAAGCTTTAATGGCCTATGAATCCAAAGAGATCCATATTCATACCCGTATTGCGGTACGTGCAAGATCTTTAGGTAAAGACGGCTTTACACCTGCTCAAAATGCATCCTATTTGATTACTACCGTTGGGAAACTGATCTTCAATGAAATGTTCCCTAGCGATCTACCTTACATCAACGAAGTCTCTAAAGAGAACTTCATCTCAACACCTCAACGTTATTTCGTACCTTTAGGCGAAAACGTTAAGAAGTATATCCAATCCTTAAAGATCAGCAATGACTTCAAGAAAAAAGACTTAGGAACCATCATCGCTGAAGTATTCAATCGATATGGGACCTCAAAGACTTCCGAAATCTTAGATAAGATCAAAGACAACGGATTCAAGTATTCTACAGTTGCGGGTATGACCGTTGCGTTAAGTGACATCGTCGTATCTCCTAACACCGCATCCTTGGTTGAACAAGGTAAGATCCAAGAAGCACGCTTGATGGATCTTAGACAAACAGGACGTTTAACTCCTCGTGAGTGGGAACGTCACGTTACGATCTTGTGGGACCGTATCAAATCCGACATCGGAAAAGACTTAGAAGCTCACTTGCCTCGTAAGAACCCAATCAATATGATGAAGACTTCTGGAGCGCGTGGTAATGCGTCCCACTTTACTCAGTTGGCTGGTATCCGTGGTTTAATGGGTAAACCGATCTCATCGACAAAATCTCATCAAGCTGAAACCTCCCAGAACATGGAAGGCAAGAAGCGTGAATTCCGTAGTTTATTGAAAGAGCACTATTTGGACTTCGCTTTGGAACCTGCAGAATTGATCTTGATCAAAGAACGCGAAGAGGCCATCAAAGCAGCTGAAGAAACCAAAAAGATCAAGCTCTATGAATTGTATGAAGACTTCAAAGTCTTAGATGTTTATGCACAAATCAAACACCTCAATGCCTACGCTGCAGACCTCAACGTCAAAGCACGCAAAAAGGTCCAAGCGAATGTTGAACGTCTACAAAGTTCAGGCGAACTAGACCAAGAAACCGTCTTGACGATGATCAAGAATGACGCTGTCAAAGGCGATCATAGCTTTACGATCACTTCTCAAAACGAAGCCATCAAGCTCGCTAAGAATGAATTTGAACAAGGTTTCGATAAGCTCACCATCAACTTCATGGGACGTAACAGTACCGATGAATTGATCGTTCAGCTTGATAAAGCCCTTTGGATCAAGGATCAAAAAGACAGTATCGCTTTACGTTTAGATCAAAAGAATCCGTTTATTATGGTCAAACTAGATGAGAAACAACTCAAACTGGCAGACAAGAAACAGGGTCTCGTTGATTTGGCGAAGAGCTTATTGACCAATACCTTAACCAAAGAAGATTTGGCTCAAGCTTCCTTGTATGAAAATGTGAAGTTCCTCTTGAAGAAACGCAATCCTATCGTATTGGCGGTCTTATCTGATAGAGAAAAGATCACCTTGACTTCAGAAGGCGATAAGCACATCGATGCGATCGCATTTGACGTCGTCGATGATAACCGTGTCTTCCAATCCATCAATAAGATCAAGATGCTCTCTGAGATCCCAGTCGTCTTGTTGGATCACTTCACCTTGGCTTCTAAGTTCGTAGAAAGAAATTTCTCCAAACAAGAAGTTGAATCCCTATTTAAATCTAAGGTCTCCTACGATGATCTCGTACGTAAGATCTTTGATGAAAAAGCAGACTTGGGTCTCATGAAATATGCAGATCCACTCAAAAACTTCACCTCATTATTATCTGAAGATCTAAAAATCAAACCTGATGCTTTGTTGAGTACTTGTGATCCAAGTGTCTTGGCGAAAGCGAAGAGCCTATTAGATGTCGTGCCTATGGATGAGTTTGCCTGGGATGAATTCGTTCAGGAAACTTACGCCAATGATAAACAAGCCATCGATAAGATCTATTACGCACCTCAATATGCGAAGAAACTATCTGAAGTTCAGAAAGCCCTCAACGGTCTCTTTAAAGAAATCGTAAAACGCGGTCTAAGCCAAGAAAACGTCTCTGAAGCGATCAAGGTCTCTGCTTTGGGTCTAAATACCCAAGACATAAAGAACTTGTTTGAGACTGCAGAATCCTTCTATACGAAGGCCATCAAGATTGCGGAAGACTATGTAGAAACCCCTGAATCTTTCTTCAAATACGTTGCCTCTAAGAGTGTCGGCGAAGAGAAGAAAGATGATAAGATCGTTGGGAATGCCTTGAGTAACCTCTCTAAGGCAGAATCACGCTATATTCCTTCCGTCTTCGAAGTACCTATTTATTCCTCGTTCCGTAAGGGACTTAATGTATCTGAATTCTTTATCTCGACCCATGGGGTCCGTAAAGGATTGACCGATACAGCCTTGAAGACCGCTGAATCAGGCTATCTAACAAGAAGATTGGTGGATGTTGCCCAAGATGTCATGATCGTTGAAGAAGACTGTGGAACCGATACAGGTTACGTCATCGAAGACATCAGAGACAGAAAAAACAACACTGTCATCGAAGAATTGAAAGATAGATTGATTGGTCGTTACGCTAAAGAAGACATCATCAATCCTAAGACAGGTGAAGTCATGGTTGAAAGCGATGAATACATCTCTGAACCTATGGCGACCTTGATCGTAGAAGCTGGCGTCAAGAAAACCAAGATCCGTAATGTCTTTACCTGTAAATCAACCGATGGAATCTGTGTCAAGTGTTACGGACGTAACTTAGCCACAGGTAAACCAGTTGAAGTCGGTGAAGCAGTAGGAATCATGGCTGCCCAATCCATTGGGGAACCAGGGACCCAGTTGACAATGCGTACCTTCCATACTGGAGGGGTCGCTGCCGCTGAAGGGGGAGACATCACACAAGGTTTACCTCGTGTTGAAGAACTCTTTGAAGCAAGACGTCCTAAACGTCCAGCCATCTTGGCTAAGATCTCAGGGGTCATCTCTGCGATCGAATCCGTCAATACAGACTTCTTCGATCGTGAAGAAAACGACGCGAAAGAACTCTTGATCCGTATCGACGTAACCAATCATAATACCAACGAAGTGGTTTCTCACTTCGCAAGCTTAACCCAACACATCCGTCAGGATCTTAAGAAGGGCGAATATGTCGAAGCAGGGG
>Ga0247840_10005536_pt1 | contig 18934 bp, 9 predicted proteins | sample LaCruzMarch2015__FD_192404 | JGI IMG/M metagenome (GOLD analysis project Ga0247840, IMG submission 192404) | Freshwater microbial communities from meromictic Lake La Cruz, Castile-La Mancha, Spain - LaCruzMarch2015_17m | ecosystem: Environmental > Aquatic > Freshwater > Lake | place: Spain... | reverse complement strand
AAGACTGGATTCCTTTTCAATCACTCCACCAATATAGTAAGGAAGGCCGCAATTGGCGTAAGACACGTAAGGCCCTCGCTCCAACATAAGGATGTCCGCTTTTTCATCCAAACGCCGAAGCCTTGCCGCGCACGAAGCCCCCCCCGCCCCGCCCCCCACAATAATAATCCGCTTTTTAACATTCTCTTTTTTTTCCACGACACCCTCCTTTAAAACCCACGTTCGGATAACATCCATAAAATTCTTCGTTTTCCTTCAAAAAACATCCCCAAGGATTACCGATGAGACCCAGTTTTTTTCAATCTTTCACTTCCCCCAACTCGACCAAGGCTTCGTGGAGATCTTGGTCGTGGCGATGGCTTTCGATGTGGGAGAGAAGACTGTAAGCACAAGGGACCACGAACAGTGTGAGGAGGGTGGAAACGAAAACACCCCCAATCACCACGAGAGCCATGGGGACCCGGGTTTCAGCCCCGGGGCCCAACGCCAGAGCCGCGGGGATGGCCCCAGCGATGGTGGCCACGGACGTCATGAGGATGGGACGCAACCGAAGAGGGCAGGCGTTTAAAATAGCCTCTTTTAACGGCTCGCCTTTTCGGCGCCGTTCGTTAGTGAAATCCACCAACAGAATGGAATTCTTTTTAACGATGCCCATCAACAAAATAATTCCGATCAGACTGTAAATGTTTAACGATTGACCGCCTAAGCGAAGAGCGAAGAACGCCCCAATCACACTGAAGGGCAGGGCCAGCAACACCGTGAACGGGTGGACAAAACTATTGAACTGGGCCCCCAAGACCATGTAGGCCACAAAAATTCCCAAAACGAGGGCGATGATTAAACTTTTAAAAGAATCTTTAAACGTCTGGGCACTGCCGGACAAAACCAAGCGGTAGCCCTTGGGCAAGTCTTGCCCCAACGTTTGCACCACACTCAACGCATCGGCTTGGGACACACCAGGAGCCATGGTGGCGAACACGCTGATGGCCCGTTCCCGATTTTTGCGAGAGATGGACAAGAGCGTGGAGCGCGTCTCCCACCGAACCACGTCGGACAACGGGACCAATTCGCCTTGATCGTTTCGCAGTTGAAGTTTTTCAATGGACTCGGGGCGGTTTCGGAATTTATCCACCAACCGAAGACGCACATCGTAGCGTTTTCCCCCCCGCGTGTATTTTCCCAAACGCACACCACCGATGGTGGCGTTCACGGTGTTCCCGATGGACACCACACTCACCCCCCGGGCCGCGGCTTTTTCGCGGTCGGGAATCACGCGAACCTCGGGCTGACCCAACCGGTAATCGCTGTCTATGTCCACCATTTTTCCGGAGTCTTGCATTTTTTTCATCAGGTCTTCGCTGAGGGAGGCCAAGAGGTCCCAATCGGACCCTCGGAGGGAAAACTCAATGGGAAATCCCCGGGACGCGGAGAAACTGGACAGGGACAAATCCTGCACGATGGCCCGTTGAACGCCGGGAATGTCTTTCAGGTTTTTGCGGGCGATTTGAATAAAATCGCCTTGGGTGTAGGGTTTTGACCGTCCCGGGGGAACAGGACGGTCTTTCGGCGGTTTCATGGTGACAAACAAGATCCCCGTGTTCACTTCCCCCCCACCGAACCCGCCCACGGCCATGAAATAGTTTTTAATTTCGGGCTGTTTCGCCATCCACGCTTCGGCCCCCTTCATCACTTGGTCTGTGGCCCCCAACGAGGTCCCCATGGGGGTCTGAACGCGAACCATAAAAATGCTCTGGTCTTGGGCCGGCACCATTTCCCGAGGGACTTTTTTAAGAACCACCCAAGACCCCACCAACAACACCAAAGAGAAAACAATCACACCCACCGGACGGAGCAAGGCCCGACCGGCAAAAATCCACGCCAACGATCGATGGTAAAGAGCGATGCTCTTTTTCATCAAAAACTCCACGGGCCGCCCCACCCAGCCGGTGTGCCCCACGTCGAGAAATTGGGAGCACCGCATGGGGGCGATGGTGAGGGCTTCCAAGAGAGACAAAAGCACCGCCGCGGACATGGTCACCCCGAATTGGAAAAAGAATTTTCCAATGATCCCTTCCATAAAAACCACGGGCAAAAAGATCGCCAAAATCGCCACGGACGCGGCCAACGCCGCGAAGGTTATTTCCCGAGCGCCCAACAACGCCGCGTGCACCCGGGACTCGCCTTCTTCCCGATGGCGAACGATGTTTTCCAGCACCATGATGGCGTCGTCCACCACGATGCCGATGGCCAAAGACAACCCCAACAACGTGAACGTGTTCAGAGTGAACCCCATGAAATACAAAACGATAAAAGACCCTAAAATAGACGTGGGAATGGCCAACAACACGTTGAGGGTGGAACTGAGAGACCCGAGGAACAGATAGCACACCAACCCCGTGAGAACCGCGGCTAAAATCAACGTAAAATTCAACTCGTGCGTGGATTCCTCGATGAACGTGGTGGAATCGAACGCCACGGTCAAGGCAAACCCGGGCGGGAGATTTTTTCGAATGTCTTCCATACGTTTTTTGGTGGCTTGGGCCACGGCCACGGCGTTGGACCCCCGCTGTTTTTTAATGCCGATGCCAACGGCCGTGACCCCCTTGTTTCTGGAAATTCGACGAACGTCGTTCAACCCGTCTTCCACCTCGGCCACGTCTTTCACGCGAAGGGTTTTCCAGATCCGCCCGCCGTTTTTCCGTTTGGGAATGATGATGTTGCGAAACTGCTCCACGGTGGCGGCCTCGCCCATCACCCGCACGTTCAATTCTTGTTTTCCCGTGTCAATGATACCGGCGGGGATTTCCACGTGTTGGGTGTTGATGGCGTCCATCACGTCGTCCACGGTAATTTCCAAATCCCGCATTTTATTTTCGTCCAACCACACCCGCAGATTGGGCTCGATGAACCCGCTGAGGCTCACTTCCCCCACCCCGGGCACCGTGGTGAATTGGTCTTTCAGAAAATCGTTGGTGTAATCCATGATCTCTTTCAAAGGACGACCTTCCGCGGACACGGCTATTCGTATAATGGGGTTGTCTTCGGGGTTTGTTTTGGTGATAACGGGGGGATCGATTTCTCTGGGGAGATTGCGCTGGGCTTGGGCGATTTTGCTTTGAACGTCTTGCAGGGCCAAATCAATGTTCCGGTCCAAATCGAACTCGATCACAATGGAGGTGGATCCCAACCGGGACGACGAGGACACTTCTTTAATACCTTCGGTGCTCATCACCGCGTCTTCGATGGGATCCGCCACTTGGGTTTCCATCACCTCCGGAGACGCCCCCTCCAGCGTGACGCGCACCGTGACGATGGGAAAATCCACGTCGGGGAGCTGACTGACCCCCATGCGCTGGAACCCGATCCACCCGAACACGATGAGACCGAGCATCAACATCCAAGCGAACACCGGGTTTTTAATGGACAGGTCCGACAAAGTCATGGGTTCTCTCCCGGGGTACGCCCCACAGCCAATTCCAACAACACCGCGGCGTTCTTGGATTGCAGACGCGTTCGTTCCCAAGCGGAGGAGGCTTCTTGCCATGTGTTCAACGCCGCCAAAACCTCCAAATTGCTCACGAGACCCATGGTGTACTCCCGGCGTTGCATCTCATAATTTTTTTGGGCCAAAGACGCCGATCGTTCGAGCTTTTCCACCTGAGCCACGTAACTTAAAACGTTTTGATACCGTTCTCGCACTTCCCGCTCGGCGGTCCGTTGCACCTGAGACCATCGGAGGGCCACGGACCTCTCGAGGGATTTGGCGGTGCGCGCATCGGCTTGGGTCTCGCCCCCCTTGTAAAAAGGAACGTCCAACACAAGGAAGAGGTCCCAGTCCACGGACTCGTTGGCCCCGACGCGTTGGGTGTAATAATTTCCATCGAGGTTGAGGGTGGGCCAATAAGAACGTCGGGCCGCCAAAGAAAACTGTCGTCGGGATTCTCGTTGAGATAAAACCGATTGAACGTCCGGCCGGGAAGGGGTCTGACTTAAATAACGCTCCAGCGGGGGGGGCAAAACCGTTTCGGGGAAATCATCCTGAACACCAGAAACTCGTTGACCTATCAAAAAACTCAACACCTCAAGGGCTGAGGCTCGATACCCTTGGGCGGCTTGTCGGCGAGCTTCCAGATTGGCCCATTGGGATTCCGTCGAAAGGATTTCACTGTCCCGGGATCGCCCCACGGCCACCCGCTTGCGGAGTTCACCCACACGGTCTTGGGACAAACGAATGAGAGTTTCAAGACTTTTGATCTCCAAATCGTTGGCCGCCACCGTAAAAAATACCCGGGCCACGTCTTCGTAGAGGAGCAAACGAGCCTGATCCACGTCTCGGGCTCGACTTTGAATTTGATGTTTTTGCCCTTTCATGGCGGCAAATTCTCGAAACCCAGCGAACAAAAGTTGATGCCCGTAAAAACCGGCTTGGGGCGTTTCCCTCCGAAGCGAAGATCCCGACGATCCCCCGATGTCCTGAAACTTATCGGTGAAAAGGAAACCCGCCTGGGGAAGAACCGCCGCACGAACCTGTTCATACTGGGCCTCGGCCAAGGCCACGTCTTCTTGGGTCAGCCCGATGGTCTCGCTCCGCTCCAGTGCCAAGGCGTAGCACTGGGACAACGTGAGCGGAGCTGTGGACTCCGATGGAATTTCACCGGCCATCAAAGACGTGATCCCTAAAAAAACCACCAGAACCCAAAATTTCATGAAAATTTACCCTCGATTGTTAGAGCGGTTGGCGAACCTTACTAACCAGACCCCTCTATTATCCTAAAAATCGAAAGTAAGTGGTGGAAAACGATTCAAAAAGCGAACACCACCCGGGTGAAGAGGCTTCGTTCTGTTTTTCGGTCTTGTTGGTCTTGGACCGTTCCAGCCCCTCCATCGAAACTGTTGTAAGAGTAGTTGGTTTGGAATTTGAAGGCGGGGTTCAAATACCAGTTGAGGCCACCCGTCCAAGCCCGGGACATTCTGGCGGAAAGAAAGGGATCGGCGAAGAAAGCAAAGGCGTCGTTGTCCACGGTGAGCTGGCTGTATCGTCCGGCGATTTCCCACACTCCCCAGGTGCCCGCTTTAGGGTCGAAGTTTTGTTTGATCTTCACGCCGTCAAAGGACGTCTTATCCCCGGTGAGAACCCAGCTCGCGGAGACCTGCCAAGCCCGGTGGGTGAGATTGTCCTTGGCCCCGGCGGTTGTTTTTACTTTCTGGGCCGAAGCCACGTATTCGGCCATCACGCTCACAGGGCCTGGATACCAGTAAAACTGGGGCGACCAGCGGGTGCGCGTGCCGTTGGCAACCGTGTTTCCATTGTAGACAAAAAACTGATTCATCCCTTGACTGTTGTACCGCGCAGGCAAACACGAAGCCCCCTCTCCCCCTCCGCGGCTGGCCCCCAAACCAACCCCCAAATCTTTTAGGAAATCCCGGGACCCTCTCTTGAAGGGCAGGACAAAGAGACGACCGTTGACCTCTTTCCGATCCGTTGTTTCTGTGTCGCCGGTCCCGCCGTCCACGGCCCCGTTTCCGTAGGTTAAGGAGTAAGGGAGCCGACCGTTGCCCAAAACCCCATAGACACCGGCCCCGGTGTCGTAAACGGGCACTAGGTTGGACGCCAAACTTCTTTCGATAAAACTCAACACGCCACTGGGTTGAAGATTTTCCAAACCGACCTCGGGCTTGAAGCGACCGAACCGCAAGGAACACAGGGGCGAGGTGAGCCATTCAAAATACGCGTCGTCCAACTGAGTGGGTGCGGAGGTGATTAAATTCAGTTGAATCCGCCCGTGAAACTTGCCGGAGAGGAGAACGTCCAAAGCGGGGCGAACCCGTCGCAGGAGAAACTGGTCCATGAGGCGATGACCGTCGTCACCTAAATAAAAGCGTCCGTCCGCGTGAATGTCTCCCTTGATCTTCATAAGAAAATTCCCATCGGAGGATTTGAGAGCGTATCCCTTGGCGTCCGCCTGCAAAACCGCCAACGGCGGGACCTCCAAAGTTTTCTGGCGACTCTCCAAGACCTCCAACCGTTCCGCTAGGGAACGAATCGTTGCGTCACGCTCTTGGTTTTCCGTGGTGTTTTGGGGAGGTTCCGCCAACAGAACAGGCTCATCCACTGAAGAAACCTTCTCGGAAGGAACAGAATTCACAACCGGAGCGGGCCTCGTCGCCACAGACGACCGTCGGGGCCAAAACCCGTCGGACACATCCTCGCCTTGAACCACGCTCACGGTCAGAGAAAAAAGAACCACGCACATCCCATAACGTTTCATCATGGACTCCTCCTGTGTTGGAAAAAAATCAATCGGTCAATCGAAAAGAAGCCACCATGGTTCTCATCTTTTCCGCCAAAGCCCGCAACTCCTCGGAAGACCCAGCGGATTCCTCGGCGTTGGCGGCGTTTTGTTGGGTCAATTGGTTCATCTGTTCCGTGGCTTTGTTCACTTGATCAATGCCTTGCCTCTGCTGATCTCCGGCCATGGAGATTTCACTCATCACCTCGCTCACCCGCTGGGCGTGACCATTGATTTCCTCTAAATTATGGAGGACCTCTTCGTTCAGGGTCACACCGTTTTCAGCGTTCTTGACCGCTTTTTGGATCATGTCCGTCGTATTTTTTGCCGCCTCGGCGGACCGCATGGCCAAGTTGCGAACCTCCTCGGCCACCACCGCAAACCCCTTGCCGGCCTCGCCGGCCCCGGCGGCCTCCACGGCGGCGTTCAAAGCCAGCAGATTGGTTTGAAAAGCAATCTCGTCAATGGTCTTGATAATACGGGCGGTGTCGTCCGAGGACTTCTTGATGAGGGCCATGGCCTCCGTCATCCGTTCCATCCGCTCCACGCCCCGGACCGAGCTTTCTTTGGTGGCGTCGGCGATGCGACGGGCCTCCTTGGCGTTGTCCGCGCTTTGGCGGGTCATGGCGTTCATTTCCTGCAAGCTGGAAGACACTTCCTCAAGGGAGCTGGCCTGTTTCGACGCCCCCTCGGCAAGCGATTGAGCCCCAGTCCCAATCTGTTGAGCCGCCGTCAAAACCAAAGCGGCGGTTTTTGCGACTTGGGTCATGCTCCGGTCCAACGAATCGGCGGCCCCGTTCACGGCGTCTTTAATCCGTGCGTGCTCGCCCCGGTACTGGCCAACGGCCCGGGCCGTTAAATCTTTTTGAGCCAGCCGTTCTAAAACCTCCGTGGTTTCTTTGACAGGCCCCAGCAGAGCGTTCATCGTGGCGTTGATCCCAGCGATGAGCGACGCAAACCCTCCCTTAAACCGGGTCGAATCGCCCCGAACACCCAAGCGCCCTTCCTGTGCGGACAGGGTCAAATGACCGATCTCCGAAGAAACTTGGCCGATGGCATCGAGAGCGCTGTTGAACCCCCGGGACAAAACGTCCTCGTCCGATCGGGGCGTCAACCGCACGTCCATCACCCCATCGGCCAAACGGCGGGCGGCTCCGGCCACGTCGTTGATGTAGGCAATCAAGTTTCGAAACGCCTCGGCCAAAGTCCCCAGCTCGTCGTTGGAATTGTAAGTGATTTTTTGATTCAAATTACCCCGAGCGATGCCCTCAGCGGCTCGAGCCATGTCCGATAGGGGCCCGGCCAATCGCCGACCGTACCACACCACAGGCACCGCCAGAAGGACCAACAAAACGATCGAAAGAAGTGCCATGCCCATCACAAGACCGTTCAACGCCTTCTTAACATGGTCCCCCGTGTATTCGAGCTCGTCAAAATAGGCCGACGCCCCAATGACCCAGTCCAAGGGCTCGTAGTAGGTGATCGCGGCGAATTTCATGCGCGAGGTCGTTTCTTCTTTGTTCTTCCAAGGGTATTTCGCGAAGGCCACCTCTTGGTCGTTGCGAAGGCCCAGACCTTTCGCCACGATGTCTTGAATGAAATAATGCCCATCGGCGTCCTTGGCGTCCCAAATGGATTCCCCGTCCCGGGCACCGTTCTTGGAAATAATATACCGCCCTCGCTGGGAGCCCCGTCCCCCCAAAACAAAAACATACCCCGACTTACCCAAATTCAACTGGGTGATCTGGTCTCGAATTTGAAGGGGGTCGTTGGAGGCCACCGACTCAGAAGAAATCATTCCCACCACCTCACCCGTTCCGTCCCGCAAAGCCTCACAGTGGATCAACACCGATGTGTCCATCACACGAAGAAGACCCTCGTAGGGTTTTCCAGCCAAAACAGACGCGAGGACGGGATTGATTGTCCCGTCTTCTTCTCGGGCGGGGAGGTAAGTCCCCACAGCCCGACGCCCCGACTTCAGGGTTACGGTGGTGGCCACCCTGAGCATGTCCCCCCGCCGGTTCATTCTCTGAAAAAGGGTGGCATCGGTTCCAGTCAACCGTTTCAGACGGTCCACCAAGGGCACGGGAACACTCAGGCTTTCCACCTCACCCAAGGAACGGCCCCCCACGTAAACGTGGGGCAGAGAAATAGAGACCGCCTCTTGGGTCCTTTGGTTCACCGCGGACCACGTCCGGCCTTCATCGGAAAATTTTACGCCACCGGAAGACTTAATGTCGTCCATCAACAGTTTTACCGTCGCGGTCAGCTGGGTGTGCGCGGCCCGATGGGCCACCCGGCACAGATCCCGAACATTCTGGGACATTTGCGCGGCCTCGTGTTCGGCCAGCTTGTTCACGTTGTAAGAAACGGAATTCGAAATGACACGGGATTTCCACACAAGCCCTCCCAACACCAGAATCGTCGGCAGGGTACCAACCATAAAAACGAACGCGGCGATCTTCGCCCCCAAACCGCTCCGGCGGAGACATCTCTCATTTTGTGGAACTGGGTTCACGAAAAACCTCCCCTCTTTTTTTAGTGTCGCCCCCGCGTCTTCGTTTTTGCGGATGAATAGTGTATAGAGTGCGAACCCTTTTTTGTCAAGTGACTAAGAGGGAACCCCCTTTGAAAAAGGGGGAGGGAGGAAGATTTTTTGGGGGGTTCAACTTTCGTTTTTAGTCTCTTCGTTGGCAGGATCTTCCCCATTTTGGAAAAACAGTTTTCAACCTAAAAACTGAAGTTGAACCTTTCTGAAAAACGAGACAAAGCACTGACAGTGTTTCGTTTTACTCTCAATACAAACCAACAAAAAGAGTCATCCAATGGGTGAATTAAAAAAAGCCTTTCATGTTCGTCATCCCGGCGAAAGCCGGGATCCAGTTTGTAAAATATTCGTCGAAGAAACGAAAAAACTTTATCCTAAAAACGGAAGTTGAAACCAATTTTCTTTAGATTCGTCATACCGGCGAAGGCCGGTATCCAGAAGATTTTTTTGTTTCTTCGACGGAAATTTCACGAACTGGATACCGGCCTTCGCCGGTATGACGAGACTGAAAGACTTTTTTAAGATTCACCCATTGGGTGACTCTTTTTCATTGACCAATCAAGACTAAAACGTAATCTTATCAATGCTTTGCCTTGTTTTCATAAGAGTCCAACTTCCGTTTTTAGGTTTATGGATCCCGGCCTTCGCCGGGATGACGAAACTAAAGAAAACGAGAGTTCAACTTCCGTTTTTAGGTTCAAGGACACAAGAGACGATCCGAGCGAACGGTCAAGATAACTCGGACGAGTCGTCCGATCGGAGAAACCATGAAACATTTCGAGAAAATATTCACCCTGTAGGAAGATTCTCCTCCACTCTTCCGGCTCGTCTGGGTTAGGTTTATGCATCCTGAAAATTTTCGGTTGTAGGGCGGGTTAAGCTTTCACTCGAACGTGATTCAGGACTTTCACCGCTTCGCCCAACGCTTGGGTGATGTTCACCGCCAAATCGCCGGCGACAATTCCTGGAGAAGTCCCCTCGGCCCTGGGGAGACCCGCGAGAGCCGACGCCCCATCGGATTCTTGTTGTTTCATGGCCTCAAGCGTGGGAGGGGCCTTCTCTGAAACAGAAGAAGCCCGTCGCCGGAAAGATTTCGGCGAGCCCCCCATTGAAGATAAAACCAGTCGACGAACCAACGCGGCACGGACAGAAAAACGCGTCAACCCCACGGCCCGTTGGGCCGACGTTCCCATGAAATAATTTTTTAACAAACGCCCCTTCACACCCTCGTTTCCGATCAAGACCGTTGCGGAGATCTTCGTCATGAACCGAGACAACCCGTCCAGAGAAAAGATGAACAGCATGGGGTGAAGAAGAGTTGGAATAATGAGGGAAAGGAGAACAACCGACTCCACCGCAAGGGGAAGGCCAGCCCCCAGACCCAACAGCGTTTCGATGCTGGGGACGGAAGCGCCCAGAGTGGAAAGGAGAACCATTTGCATTCCGCGCAAGATGAAACCGCCCAACCCCAGAAGGGCCCTCTCCCCCGCACGAGATGGAGCTGGCGGGGAAATCCGATCTCCGCTCCTACGCAAAACAGTCCAATGGCCCAATCCAAAACCAACGGAGAAAAACAACAGCAAAGGCACCACAGACCCAACAGAAACCCCTTGAACCAAAAACAAAAACACGAAGCCGAGAACAAGTTCCTCCGCCCACCCCGCCCACACCACAGCCCGACGAGAGGGGGAGCCTCTCTCAAAAAACCATTGGTAAACCGGGGCTCCCAAAAACGGCAAAAGACCCATGGGGGCGTGGTTTTCAGAACGGGACGTATCTAAGGAGTCCCCTTGGGGATCCGGATCGCCAGGAAGCTGAAGAGTTTGCCAACAAACTCTCCCCAGTTGGGCCTCTCGATCGGAATAATCTATTTTCCATAACGTTCTCAAGCGTTCAACCACAGAGAACACTCTTTTCCTATGAATCATCATCTCAGACGAAGACCTGAATTTTGCACCACCGATTTTTCTGTTTAAATCTTCTCGCAACATCCGGAACAACGGTTCAAGAGTTTTTAGATCGCGAAGCAACACATCAAAATCAACCAGCCCCTCTCGATGCCCCACACCCCACTGATGGACAAAGCGACCAATCAGATTTTTAGCTCGAGACACATCAAGGGGACCCGTGGAAAAAGATTGGCTCTCTCCACCGAAATTCGTGGGGTAAACATAAAAAACATCGTCTTGGTGGAAACCTGTTGAGAGCAAAGGCTGACTGTTGGGATACACCCAAGAGCGATCGTCCTGCCCCTTGCCTCGAAATCGAACCAGGTATTCGTATCGTCCGGGGGGCAACGGGGTCCCCCACCCTTGTTCAAGCGAAACCCTCACATCGTGAAAAGGATCGACGGGGAGAGGGGTCCCTCGGGTGGGCAACGGGTCCAGCAAAAGAAGAGGTTGTGTGACGGTCCGTGACCAAGACCCGTTCGCTTCCTCGGCCGAACCAAAAACGATCTCGGCTTCCACATCCCGAGGAAGCCAATTTTCTGAAAGGGCAAACCGAATTGAAAGAAAAGTTCCCGGGCCTTCTTCCAGAGTCACCTCTAACGACGGAACAGGAACCGTCCCTTGAAAACGGCCTAAAGCCTTCCTTGATAACTGACGCAAACGGGAGATCACCCCGTTAACAAACGCCTCTTTTTCATTCAGAGAATAGCCGTAGGGAACCGACCCGCTAAGGGCATCAAGAAGATTCATGAGCGCGAAATGACCAGACCCGTCCCAAGGGGCCAGGGTTCCATCCCCTTTGAGGAATACACCCGAGGGGAGAAATTGATACAGCAGTTTTATGGGATTGGCGCTCATCCCGCTCAAATAATTATCCACCCAATCCGCCGGAGAAAATCGAACACCAAAATGATCCCAAAGTCGAGATTCCCACATCGCTCGTTTTTCTCCGCCTGGAGCCAGAATAGGGAAACGTCTCTCCATTTGGATAAAATAGGTCCTGAGAAATTCCGCCACCCGAGAGCTTTCGTAATCGAAAGGAGTCAGCGGGGGGACCCGAACATCCGCGGGAGAAACAGTCTCAGACACCCACCAATAAAGATCTTTCAGCCGGTTTGAAATAGATGTTTTTGAATCACGCTGGGTACGCGAACGGACGACAGAGGATCCTCGGAGCATCAACATTCGGCTTTCGATAAATGGGGCATCGCCGTCCGGAGGAATATCGTTAAAAACAGTACAAAGAAATTCCCTCGCCTCAGGCAAACGAGCAGAGCTCCCCGGATGAGTCCAGTCCAGTTGGATCATCGCGTCAATGGGGAGCCACACCGCCTCCCGGTCTTGGTAACTGAGCCCCGATCTCATCGCGATGGACAGATAATCCGATTGGGTAAATTCCTGCGTGGGAATTCTTAGGAGCGCCAAAATTTTTTCCCTAAACGCTTTCTTCTTCTGTTCGTCCTCATCTTTTTCTCTTTTTTTCAATCGCCCCGAAACAGCCACCCCCAGAAAGACACACCCCATTGTCGTTGGCATTTCAACGAGAATAGGTCTTGGTTCAACAATCGTTGCTCGAATTTTCTCAGGAACAAGACTGTAGCGAACGGTTCCATTCGGATCGGTGATTCGCGCGGAGGGGATTGTTTTGTCCACAGGGGATTCGATTGAAAGACCGGGGATAATCGTGCGCGCTTTTGAAAGATAGTCCTCCACTTTCCCCGAACCGGCCTGCAAGAGCCCGAGAATGGCCAACAGGGGAACGAACCTCCTAAAAACCCTCTGTCTAAGATGGGCTTGGGGGATCGTTTGAACCGAAGAGGTCAATCGCGGGTAGGCCACATGGACCATCGAGCCCGCCAGAAGCTCCTCAAGGGGCAGAGGAGCCCGAATAAAAGAGTTGACAGGGGAGAGGTCTTGGGGGGTTTTGGTGACCCGGGGGGAGACGATGAGATAGGCCATTCCTCGCTTTTTGAGCAGGGCCTTGATCCCCTCCGTGTGAAACCCACCGGCCACCAAAACCGCCACGGACGTTTTTTCAGCCAACATCTTTTGGGTGAGGTTTTCCACGAAAGCGTGGTCACGGGTTTCCGCCATTTTTGAAAACTCCTCAAAAGGGGCCAAACGGTTTTTAGCCAGAAGGGAAGACACGGACTGGAACCCGGCCGAGGATCCCAAAGAGTGCAATTTTTTGGGAAGACTTTCCAAAACCGTTTTTTGGGACTGGTAACGAGACCAGTCAAAAGGGGTTTGCTCGTGGGCGATTAACTTTTTCAGCAGAGAAACCAAACGATCCGCCCGGGCGATCGAACGAACCCGATCGGTCGCGGTCAGTCGTTCAGGGAGATCCGTTTCCAACTCATTCATTTCGTTAAACACCGCTTCGGGATTCACGGATTCAGACAAAACGAGGTAGTCCACGTATTTTTTTAGATCCGATGAGACGGGCACACCCAAACTCCGGCAAAGGGTGAAGAGACGATCGTGGTAAGCGGTGGCTAAAATCCTGCCGGATCGAAGAGCAAGACTTTGCTGGATCAGGTCGTCCATCTCTTTCGGAGAAAGGCGGGGCGCCAAGCGTTTGGCCAAGAGGCACCGATGGCGCTCGACCGTCGAGAAATTTATATTTTTTTCTCTCTCAAGGGCCTTCGCCAATTTGTCTAAATTCGGGTAACGAGAGAAACACACGTTCATCCGCTCGGTGAGGAAGGTGAGATATTTCGAAAGGGAATCCTCTCCCCGTTCGTAGGCTTGGGCGTGACGATCCCAAGAGCGGAGAGCGGGGGGGTATTCTTTGTTCTTTAGGGATTCCAAGGCGACCGTTAATCGGCCCAGCTCCTCTTGGGCGGTCGGGCGACGGGATTCGGATTCGTAAAGGGCTTTGACATTGGCGATGTAGCTTTCCGGATTTTCAACACCCCAAAGAAGTGGTGTTTTGTCGGACCGGACGGCGGCCCATTCGGCACCACCGATGAAGCCAAGTCTCAACATCTCCTCAGCCACCCAATCGGCCACATTCCGATCCGGAATGTCTTTGAAGAGAGAGAAGTCAAACCCGCCGGAAGCTCCTTCCACCCCCACCAGCGACACCCCCCCCTTGCTTAATTCATCCACCATGGAAGCGATGTTCTTTTGAGCCTCTTCCACGTCATGGGCGTCTTGAATATGGATAACCACGGAACCGGATTTTTCTGAGGGAACCCAAGCGTCGCGAATCTCCCCGAAAGGAGCCACGCGTTCGGCCCAAGGGCCGAGGGCCGTTTGGGCCTCTTGGGACAGCTTGGTTACCGCCGAAAACGTTTCAGTGAAACGACCCGTTTTGGGGAATAGTGTGGGAGAATCTAAGGGGGATGAAGCGGACAGACTCTTGGTCCCTAGCTGAACTTGAACAGCGTTCCTCCGTTCTTTCCAAAAAAGATTTTCAGTGGCGTAGAGACCAGCAACATGGGTTAGAAAATAGATTAGGACAACCACAAAAACACAAAGGGAATGGATCACTTTATTAGTTAATTGTCTCAAGATCTCTTAATGGGACAGTCGTGCTTTTTCATTGATTTGTCATGAATCCGTCCCAAAAAAACGAGAGAACTCAAAGCTCCCAACAAAGCGAGGAACATGTCCCATTGAGTGTCCCACACATCCCCTTGGGTCCCCAAAAAATCCGTCGCCGATGCCCCCAACACAAGAGCACTTCCCCATTCAATAAGTTCATAAAACGCACTCACCGCCAAGCAAACACTGACGACAACAAAAAAAAGCATTTTCCCTGGTTTCAACGGCGTCTGACGGAGAAGGATTTCTCTGACAACGACGGCGGGAATAAACCCTTGGGCCAAATGACCCAGCCGATCAAAATGGTTCCGTGTAAAACCAAACACGTCTTCAGCCCAAAAACCCAGCGGAACCCGGGCGTACGTGTAGTGCCCCCCTATCATCAGAATGAGGGCGTGAATAAAAATAAGTCCATAAGCGAGGGAAGACAAAGGGAAACGATGATGGGTAAAAACAAGGATCGGAACAACGATCAGAATAGGTCCAATTTCAAGGAACCAAGTCAGCCGATCGTAAGGACGAATCCCCGACAAAACAAGCATCCCCACAAGGACAAACAAAAAAATCACCAGCATCGGCTTTTCAAGTCTCTTGGCCATAAGTCATTTTATATTTTTGAAGGCTTTGGCGTTAGAAAAAAATGGGGCCCCTTATTGGATCGGGTTAGAACCTGTTGACTTCAGGCCATGGGCTGACCAATTATCCTAAAAACGGAAGTTGAAACCTCGTTTTCTTTAGTTTCGTCATCCCGGCGAAGGCCGGGATCCAGAAAGTTTTTTCGTTTCTTCGACGAACATTTTACAAACTAGATCCCGGCTTTCGCCTATTAGGATGACGAACATGAAAGGCTTTTTTAAATTCACCCATTGGGTGACTCTTTTTGTTGGTTGTATTGAGAGTAAAACGAAACACTGTCAGTGCTTTGTCTCGTTTTTCAGAAAGATTCAACTCCCGTTTTTAGGATTATTGAAAAACAACCTCTAAATGCTTCCCAAGGGCGTGGGCGGCTCTTTCCAACGTTTCCAAGCGAGGGTTAATGTCTTCCCCCCTCTCCAATCGAGACACCACTTCCTGCTTCCGTGTGCGAAATCCATTCTTTCGTGTATCGCATAGCTCAATCAATTTCGTTTTTGGGAACAGCACCAGTCTGTTTCACAACCCCATGAGTTAATTTATCTACGTCTTAGTTGTTGACCCGCAGGTACCAAACATTGACAGTTTTTTCGTCGTAGGGAGGTTCCCAAGTTTTGTATTTAATCTTAATGACACGGTCTCCCGTTGTTTGAAAATCATAGGTTACGTTTCTTGAAAGTCTTGTTTTGGCAAAATCCGATTTTCCAAAAGAAAAGTATTCCCCGTATTTTTTCCCTCCTGGACGAACCCCACCGTCACGAAGAATTTCCTTGCAGTCGAGACCCGTCGCCGTGTCGCAATCCCAAAGGGAAACGTCCTTCCATCGTACCCCCCAAGCCCCATGGGAAATAAGGACAGATCCTAAGTCTCTTACTCCCCTTGGGATAACTGTGGGGAGAGCAGCGGAGTTGTTTTCATTGGCAAAAAAACCTGACCACGTTCCCGCGTAGGTGCTCACCTCAACCTCGAAGGGAACCGAAGGGTCTCCCTCCGCAAGGGTCATGGTCCATGTGTGCCAGTTCTTCAAGTACTGTCGATCGCAAAACTCGAAAGTTAATTCGTAGTCACCGTAACCAGGCAAAACGGAGGGCAACTGTTCCGCATCGACCAGACGCACACGAGCGTTGCAAAGTTTCGGGTTTAAAGCGTAGGTAGGCTCTGGGAAATCGTAGTAAACGGCATAATCCGGGGTTCCAGAATCCCATGTGCACGTGGCCACCTCCACACCGTCCTTTTTAATAATGAACCCAAAAAAATTTTCAAAGAAACCTTGGGTCCCGTCATAGCCGTGCATCCAATTGCCCATATGTTCATGGACTCCAATTTCAATGAGGGGGCTAAGTCCGTCCTGATGGACACCCGTCACTGGCGGAGAACTAACGACAGGGGGATGCACGTCCCACACGAAATGATTCCACACCGGATTGCTGAAATGTCCGTTTTCTTTTTTACGGAAAATGATGTATCCAATTTCATCCGTATTGGAAAAACTGCTGCTAAGAAAAAGATCCTGAACTCGCTTCCATTCGTTGGTCTCGTTCAACATGAAAGTGGTGTCCCGATCCGCGCCACTTTGACGTGTGAGGGGAATGGTGACGAAGGGCGGCATATTGGGATCCGATCGCACATCGTAACCAAAATCGTTAATGGGTGGATTGTGCACCTTCTTTAAACCGGTGGCAGGATCGATGAGGGGGTCCCCGTAAGCATCCAGAACGTACTGCCTGCCGTCTATGTAGGGAAAAACCTCAATTTCTCCCGTCATTGTGGTTTCCACCCGGGCATCAAAATTTCCAAGGGAGTTGGGGGTTCCTGGCCAAGAGATAAAGGTATGTTCTCGTTCGTACAATCCCTTGGAAGGATCGGTCAGAACGTATTCCCATTTTTTACTCTGGTTGACGACCAAAGGCAAAGTCCCCAATCGAGCATAGTCAAGATCATGGACGTGGGTATAACGTATGGCCCCGTAGTCTAAACCAAAAAGAGATTTGTACTCAAGGTGGGGTTTAAGTCCCAAGGTGCCAGGCAAAATTCGACCCGGCATTTCAACCCTCAATTCAACCGCTGAGTCCGTGCCCCTTTGAGGGGTAAGTCCACTGGAGGAAGTAACAAAGACCTCCTTTCGGATCACTCGATCTTTCTTATCGTAGAGACTAACGCTAACGGCTTTTAAATTAACTTGGGGAGTTTCTCCTCGCCCCCAGAACTGACCGTCTGCATCCAAATCCTTGAAACAGAGATCATCCACATCCCTGTCGCAACGTGTGTGTGAGACAAAATGACGATCGGGTGTCCACTCTCGAGAACCGGTTCCCCCATCAGAAATTCGAACCATACAGGTCACTTGAACAGTGTATCTGGAAAACCCGCTTTTCAACAAATCGTCTCTCATGGCATAAAATGTTGGTGATGAAGGGCTTAGATCCCATTTTTGAAGATAGCGCTTAGCATCCGTACCACCAAAAACTTGCGCCAGAGGTTGATTCAAGGGCGGATTTGTATTTTCTGAATCGATAGAACGAAGATCGTCTAAGGGCAAACCCTTCAGCTTTTCACCCATAATTTTCCCCAACTGAATTCCGTCCAACCTCTGTGTCGTTTGAAAGGTCGTTTTTAATAAATAGCTTAATCCCTTCAAAGATGCCAGTACCACGAGAGAAATCAAAACCGAAGACACCACCAGCTCGGTCAAACTGAATCCTTGCTGTTTGAAGATTTGGGGTTTGTTCATTTTTTCCTCACGGTTACAAATTAAATCTCATACCGGAGTCTTCGTAACCTCGAATAGCATCTCTGTATCTCTCTATCGTCACAAAACCCGGACGACAGGGGAAATACCGAGGAGGAAATACACCGATCATAGCATCGGCATGGACAGTAAGACCAGTTCCTGATCCCATTATCTTTCTTCCGTAAACCGTTCCAGATATATCGACAACACAAGTTGGATCGGCGAGTTGAACAGAATTGCCACCGTAGTAAAGACCCACGTAAGATCCATTTTCAAAAAATAAATTTTCTTCTGCAAAGAGAGAAAAGGATGCTGAAGCGGGGTAGCTTCCTTCCCACCCTAACAGGTCGTAGAGATAGCCAAAGGCCGTTCTCGATTCAAGAACCATTGTGTTATCAGCGGTCTGTGTACCCCCGGAATCGCGATAAACAAAACGCCGGTAGGAAAAACTCCCTGAAACAGTTGCGTTTCCTCCTGAAGAGGCATTTTTTAATGAAACGATGGTTAAAGGTGCAGCAATGGCAGGACCATTTCCTATCACCGTTACAGACCCTCCAGAAAAAACAAGAACATTTTGATCTTTTTTAATAACATAATTTTCGGACAAGAGAGGGGTTCCTGAAGGATCGGAAATCTGAATGACAAGCGGAGTCGTCGTGGGGGCCCCATAACTACCGCCAACGACAGGCAGAGTAACGGTTGCGTTGTTCCCGTTAAGAACCACGTGGGTTGAGGCATGGTTTCTGTAATACTCCGCTCCGTTTTCAGAGAGGGGGTCGTACACGTAGACGCAGGGGGATGGACGGGCCCTTCCTGAAACATGAATGTTGGGTGAGGGAGAAGACCCCACCAATCCGCGGCATCTTAATTGCCCAGAAATCGTGTCACCTGGGCGAAGGGTTACGGTTCCGTTGACCACCCAAAAGCCATCCAAATTTTCATTTCGGGTGTTTCCCGTATCCAAATCCCCCTCCACATAGACCGTGCGATCCAATCGATTCCCAGAGGGGAGAAAAAGATAACCCGGCATCGCATCTAAATCGGTATTCCCAGAAAAAACCAACTCAAACCGAGAGGCATCGTTGCGAAAGGTCATCAGTCCACGTAACCAAACATGATTCTCTCGTAAAAAGTCTCATTTTTTGGGGTCAGATCAATCAACCCGCCGTTTAAAATCCTGCCAAACCTATCCCGGCGTGCCTTGTGCAGGGCGTTTCTGCTGCGACCGACCCCT
>Ga0247840_10005530_pt1 | contig 18949 bp, 25 predicted proteins | sample LaCruzMarch2015__FD_192404 | JGI IMG/M metagenome (GOLD analysis project Ga0247840, IMG submission 192404) | Freshwater microbial communities from meromictic Lake La Cruz, Castile-La Mancha, Spain - LaCruzMarch2015_17m | ecosystem: Environmental > Aquatic > Freshwater > Lake | place: Spain... | reverse complement strand
TTGCCGTGAGGGTCACCGTGCCATTCGCGCCGCCATTGAAGGCGGCGGTATACTCGTAAATCTGGGCCTGGGTCGAGGCCTCGCCGAGTTTTCCGCCAACGCCCGCAAAAAGCCCGCTCATGTTGGAAGTGGTGCCGTTGAGGCTGACAAGGTAGTTGGTGAATTCTCCGTAGACGGTTTGGTTGCTTCCAACAAGGTATTGCGGGCTGATCACGCGGGCGAATTGCGGGTCCGGCAAAGTGGCACCCGGGACGGGAAGCGAGGCGTTGCCAGAGATTGCCGATGCCAAGGTAGCATTCACCAACACGGTCGCGTTGCTCGAGATCTGGTTCGTGTTGCCGCCGCCTGGAGCATTGGTTGCATTCAGGCTAAAGGAAATGGACGTAAAATCGATGTAGGAGAGGTCGGTCCAGGACTGGCCGTTTGAAACGGTCGTTTCAAAATATTGCCAGCGCGTGGCGAAATTCGGATCCGTTGCGAGTTCGGGCGAAGGGGTGTAACCGGCGGCACCGGTGGGGTTCACCAGTCCGGCTGTGCCGAAGTTGATGTAAATGCGGCCGGAGGAAAGGCTATCCACGAGGATGCCCGGGGCATTTTCAAAGGTCGGGGTGACGCCCTTGGTGTTGTTGGCGGAAAATGCGCCAAGACCCTGAAGTTCGGCGAGAGAATACGAGACGCTTGGAGCGGACGACAACGCGTTGCTGAGGCCGGTCGCCGTATTGGTATAGCTGCCGGAAATCGGCTTCCCCCCAAGGAACTGGATGTAAATCTGGCTCGGATCGAGGCCGGTTTGGTTATCAAAGACGATCGGAACCGAAAGTGGAGAGGGCTGCTGGGCGAAGGCGTGCGATGCAATGAGCATCCCGAATACGCATGCAATCGGGTGAATGAGATGGTGTTTCATGCGGCTATGTGGGTTGATTATAATAGAGGATCTGCCTATCGGTGGCGACGATGAGAGCGTGACGCTGATTGTGAATCAATCACATAGAAAACTTGTGCATGCTTCGTAGCGAAAGCATTGGGCAGGGGCAAGAAATTTGTGTTGTGGATCAAGCTTTCGCTGCGATCTCCATTCAGCGCGCCTTGAAAGCGGTGACGAGGTGGGTTTGAAGGTGGGGGGCCTGGGCCTCACGCGAGGCGCTGGAAACCTCTTCCTCGCCGCCCTCTTACCAACCATTGCTCCCCGCGTTTTAGTTCCTCTGACCTCCCTATTTCGACTCCGCAGCCTCCGCGCGAAGCCTGAAAAAGCGGATTAAGTCCACAAAACCTTGGCCTGATATGCGCCGAATTTTTTATCGTCAAAGTCGTCCGCGATTTCAATCTGCCTTTCCAACCCTCCCAGCGTGCGCAACTCCCGCTCCGGGGCGTAGGGAGAGAGTTTGGCCAGCGGTTTGCCGTGCTTGGCCAGCAGGATGAATTCCCCCGCCGCAGCCGCGTCTATCAGACGCGAAAGATGGGTCTTTGCCTCCTGGACATTGATCACTTTCATATTTCAAGCCTGGTCTGACCAGGTCCGCACGTCAACCTTTCTTCCCTCAATCAAGCCGAGGTCCTTGCGAAGAAAAACCCCTTGAAGCCCCTGCGGCCATCCCCGGCGCATTCCCCATCCCGTGAACGCGGCCCCGTCCCGCTCTTCCTGAAAACTAACCGCAAAACGACGGCCAGCCTTCTCAGGTCTCACGCTTTCACTGACCCCTCGGGCGGCGCATGTCCTTGACACATGGCTGCCATAAAACCATACTGTTACCCATATGAAGACCACCCTCGAGCTTCCAGACGCGTTGCTGATAGAGGCGAAGACGGCCGCCACCCGTCGTAGGACAACTCTCAGGGCTCTGGTGGAAAGCGCACTGCGTCGCGAGCTTTTCTCCGCCACCCCCGCTTCTCAGGACACTGCATTCATCGAGTTTGGGCCGAATGAGCTTCCCCGCCTCAAAGCCCGTGGGGCCAGGGTGACTTCAAAAATGGTGTATCAAATGCTGGAATCTGAAGGCTGCTGACCATGGTGCTCTTCGACGCAAACTTGCTCATCGCCCTTGCCGACCACGACCACGAACACCATCATTTGGCTGTCGCATTTCACGCAAAAGTCGGCGTGGAAGGCTGGGTCACATGCCCGCTGACAGAAAATGCCTTTCTCCGGATTATCGCCCATCCAAACTACCCGAAAGGTCCGGGATCACCCGGAGCCGCCAGGGAACTGCTCAAAAGACTGACATCACAACCCGGGCATGATTTCTGGCCGGATTCCATTTCTCTCTGCGACCATCGCGCTTTCCGCGTCCTGCCGTCGTCTAAGCACCTCACCGATTACTACCTTCTGGCGCTCGCGGTTCGGAATGGCTCCACGCTCGCAACCTTCGACCGTCGCATCGACCCAACCCTCATCAAAGGCGGCCAAGACGCCTACAATGTCCTTCAGAAATAGGCTGACCCTTCCCGTCCCTTGACAGAAACCACCGTCAAACGTAGCGTTAGACAGCAATGAAAACTGTCAGCGCCCGGGAATTTTACCATAGCTCGAAATTGGTGGATGAGCTTCCGGAGGGCGGACAGCTTATTGTCACAGCGAATGGAAAGCCGAAGTTTCTCGTGTCCCGTTACGGCGAGCGCCCGAAGATGACGAAGGAGTTGGCGGAGTCGCTCGCTTCCGACTGGGGCACTCCTCCTGATTTCGACTCGGTGGCATTTCTTCAAAGCCTGAAGAAATGATTTTCACAAATATGTCACAGAACATTCGAGTCGGTTTGGTTGGTGCAGGACAAAACACACGAGAGAGGCACATCCCAGGCTTCCTGCCTGGGCTGGAGGGTCGAGGAAGAGTTCATCTCCGCGATTCGCGGACACGAGAAAATCAAGTTCACCACCTTCGAGGACGGTGTGAAATACATGGAATTCACCGACTCGGTCGCCACAAGCAGCATGACCGGCCAGGCCGTTGACCTGCCGCTCGGCAACACGCTTCAGGTTTCCCGTCCCTCGTATGCAAAGGACCTTGATGACAGATCCCAACAGCCGGCGTGATCTCCTTGCACGCCAATTCCGGCAACGCCTAATTCGCATTTCCCATGAGGCCCGATCACCACCCCTCGACGGCATCCGGAGTGAGCCCCCGCCAATGTCCTAATATATCAATAAGCAAGGCGCGGCCCGTTCGTCGAATGTGCGCACAAGGTTTGGCTGGCAGGCGGGAGCACTTCCACCTCAACCACCGGCAGTTCTTTGCGGATCTTGCGCTCGTGGCCCGCTGCTCATGGCTGATGGCCGCGCTTGCGCTTAGGGCCGATCGACGCGAGCCCGATGTTCGCTGCCGTGCGCCCGCTTTTGCGCCCGAAGAGTCGGTGCTGGAGCTCGGGCACGTTTCCTCTTGAGTCTACAGAGTTCCTCGGATAGAAACTCAACTCTGTTTTTCTTTTTCGATGAAACAAAATCACCTCCAGATTCAGAAAACTAAGCTCGCGGGTGTCCTGCTCATAACTCCGCCCACCGTTTTTGAAGATTTTCGAGGTACCTACGTCGAAACCTATAACGAGGAGATCTACCACGCTGCGGGAATTTCCGTGCGGCTCGTGCAGGATGACATCTCCGTCTCCTCCCGCCATGTTCTACGCGGAATCCATGGCGATGCGGAGACATGGAAAATGGTTTCCTGTCTGCATGGCAAATTCTACCTAGTCGTGATCAACAATGACACCGATTCCACGGAGTTCGGGAGGTGGGAGGCGTTTACGCTTTCCGATAATAACCATCTCCAGGTGCTCATTCCGCCGAAGTTTGGAAACGGCCATGTCGTCTTGAGCGAGCAGGCGATTTTCCATTACAAGCAATCCACCTACTACAACCAGGCAGGCCAGTTCACCCTGAAATGGAACGATCCCAAGCTGAACATCTGGTGGCCGGTTAAAAACCCGCTGATTTCGAGGCGCGACGAGTGATCGAGAAGTTAAAATGAAAGCACTCATCACAGGCATCACCGGATTCGTTGGAAGCCATCTGGCGGAATACATCCTCGCCAAGCACCCCGGCACGGAAGTTTGCGGCATAAAGCGCTGGCGCAGCCCGAAGGACAATATCCATGGCGTCCTCAACAAAGTGGAACTCCACGACTGCGATTTGCGCGACCTCGGTTCTCTGATCCGCGTCTTTGGCGAGGTCAAACCGGATGTGATTTTCCACCTAGCAGCGCAATCCTTCGTGCCCACGAGCTTCAACGCGCCTGCAGACACCCTCGATTGCAACGTGCTCGGCACCTGCAATTTGCTCGAAGCCGTTCGGATACTGAAGCTCGACCCCATTATCCACATCTGCAGTTCGTCCGAGGTCTATGGCCAGGTGCTCCCGGAGGAGGTTCCGATCCGCGAAACCTGCCCACTGCGCCCGGTCAGCCCCTATGCCGTCAGCAAGGTCGGGGAGGATATGCTGGGCTACATGTATTGGCAGGCCTACAAGATCCGCACGCTCCGCACCCGGATGTTCACCCACAGCGGGCCGCGGCGAGGCGAGGTCTTTGTGGATTCGTTTTTCGCCCAGCAGCTTGCCCGTATCGAGCGGGGGCTGCAGGAACCGGTGATCCGGGTCGGAAACCTCGACTCCGTCAGGACGTTTGCGGATGTCCGCGACACCGTTCGTGCTTATTGGCTCCTCACGCAGAAATGCCCGCCTGGCGAGGTTTACAACATCGGCGGTGACATCACGATGACCATCCGCGAGATGCTCGATATGTTGCTTGAGATGACGACATCCAAAGAGAAAATCGAGATACGGACCGACCCGGCGTTGATACGCCCGGCTGATGTCACCCTGCAGATCCCGTGCTCCGAAAAATTCAAGGCCGCCACCGGATGGAAACCAACGATCCCCTACAAGCAAACGCTACGGGACATGCTCGATTACTGGAGGAACGAGATTGCCCGCTGACTGCCTTCATAAAACCGATGTGGTCATCCTTGCCGGAGGCATGGGAACCCGCCTGCGTTCAGTTCTTCCCGATGCTCCGAAATGCCTCGCCCCGATCGCTGGCGTCCCCTTTTTGAGACGCTATTTGTGCTGGCTCCAGCAGTTCGGGCTGCGCCGCGCGATTTTGTCTCTCGGCTACAAAGCCGAGATGGTTCAATCCTACGTGCGTTCGGAAACGTGGCCCGGATTGGAAATCGTTTCCTCCGTTGAATCTGTTCCGCTCGGAACGGGCGGGGCGCTGAGAGCTGTCCTGCCCCTCGTGAACTCCTCAACTGTCCTCGTGGCAAACGGTGACTCGTTCACTGGCGCTGATCTCGGCGAGTTTCTTTCCTTCCACAAAAAAAAGAATGCTCGGGTTTCCATGCTTCTGACAAAGCACGAGGAATCGAAGGCGAGCGGTCGCGTGGAAACAGATGAAAACGACGCCGTCACGTCCTTCTCCGAGAAGCCACCAGGCGCGACCAAGGAACCAGCCTACATCAACGCCGGGATGTATCTCATGGAACGCGAGGCCATCCTCGAAATCCCCCCAGATAAGCCCGTCTCGCTCGAACGCGACATTTTCCCCAGCCTCTGCGACCGCCATTTCTTTGCGCTCAAAGGAACCTTCCCGTTCATTGACATCGGCACTCCGGAAACCTACAGCCAGGCGGCTGCATTCTTTGAGGAGCAGGCAGTATGATCATCAGTCGCACACCATACCGGATCTCCTTTTTTGGGGGCGGAAGCGACTACCCGGCATGGTATCACAAGGAAGAGGGAGCCGTGCTCTCTGCGGCCATCGACAAGTATTGCTACATCACTTGTCGTTACCTTCCACCATTTTTTGCTGAAAAGCACCGTATCGTCTGGTCCCACATTGAAATAGTGCAGACAATCTCAGAGATCCTTCACCCCTCCATTCGAGAGGGATTAGTGCATCTTGGCTTTGATGATACTCGCGGAGTGGAGATCCACCATCAGGGAGATCTGCCGGCCCGTAGCGGCATCGGCTCTAGTTCATCCTTTTCCGTCGGACTCATCAAAGCGCTTACAGCGCTCAAAGGTCAAATGATAAGCAAGCAGGACCTCGCTCTCAAGGCACTTGATCTGGAGCAAAACATCCTGAAGGAAAATGTCGGCTCGCAAGATCAGGTAGCGGCTGCCTACGGAGGGCTTAACGTCATTCGTTTTCATAACAGCGGCGGCATACAGGTTGAGCCTCTTTCCATTCCGCACGCGCGTGTGCGTGAACTCGAAGGCAATCTTCTGATGCTTTACACTGGCACCAGCCGACTTGGGGGAGAAATTGCCGGCAAGGTGATCGCCAAGCTTGGGGACAAAGCCCAGGAGGTCAGGCAGCTTCGTGAAATGGTAAAAACGGGGGCTGAAATCTTGATGGGATCCAGCTCGCTGGATGCATTTGGAGAGCTACTGCACGAGGCATGGATGATCAAGCGGGGAATGGCGGACGGCATTACAAATTCGGACGTTGATCATATTTACAAGACTGCCCTAGCTCACGGCGCATTGGGCGGCAAGCTGCTCGGAGCGGGATCGAAGGGATTCATGCTATTCTATATTCCGTCGGAAAAGCAAAAGCATATCACTCAAACCATGTCTCGTTTCCTATGGGTGCCCGTGAGCTTCGATTGGGAGGGGAGCACCACGATTTATTATGATGTGCCCTAGGAAGCTGTTTATCCATCAACTTCTAAGTAAAGAACCCCGCGGAATTTAAGAATATGATTCTAGAATTCTACAAAGAAAAGCCGAAGCAAGCTTCGGGGTATCAGACCCAATGGGAATGAATCTCGGACTTCAAGGAAGAATCGCGTTGGTCACTGGTGCCAGTTACGGCATTGGCCGAGAGATCGCGTTCGCTTTGGCGGAAGCGGGATGCCGGGTTGCGATCTGTGCGAGAGGAATGGATCGCCTTGAGCGGACCGCAGAAGATATTCGAATCAAGGGAGTGGAGTGCCTGCCCATCCAGGCAGATGCAACCGTTCCGGAGGACATTGACCGGGTTGTGGATGCCGTTGTGGCAACTTGGGGAGGTATCGCTATTTTGGTAAACAATATCGGTGGTGTTGGCGGGCGGGTTGACATGCAGATTCAGGATGCCCCGGAAAAGCTGTGGCTGGCCGCCTACGAATCAAACGCGCTTGCTGCGGTCCGGTTCAGCATGCGGGCGATACCCTTCATGAGAAAGGCCAAATGGGGGCGTATCGTAACAATAACTTCAGTTCAGGGGCGCGAGGGCGGTGGACGTCCTTGGTATAATATGGCCAAAACCGCCGAAACGAGTTTGATGAAAACTCTCGCGTTAAATCATGACCTCGTGCGCGATGGCATTACATTCAACAGCGTTGCGCCTGGACGGGTTCTCTTCGAAGGCGGCGACTGGGATGCCTTCCGCAATGAAGACCCGGCGCGCTTTGAAGCGAGAATGAAAACTGATCTCCCCTTGGGCCGCCCCGGTACGCCTGAGGAAGTGGCCAATGTTGTTGCATTTGTCTGCTCCGAAAGGGCATCTTTGGTTAACGGTGCAGCTATCGCAGTGGACGGTGGTGAGAGCCGCAGCTTTTAAACTCAAAATGAAAACCCAGAAACACGATGCGATCGTCTTATCCAGTTCCTCGGAAAAAGATGCTCAAAAGCAATTCACATCCTTGTTGCAGAACTCACCACTGCCCGACGATGAATTGTTGCCAAACATTGGCCTATATGTGACCTCGAAGGCTTTTTCCCGGATGTTGTTCTTTTACGAGATTTATAAAAAAATCATCCACACGCACGGGATCATCGCGGAGTTTGGCGTTCGTTGGGGCCAGTCGCTTTCGCTGCTATCCGCGCTTCGCGGCATATTCGAACCATTTAACCGTCATCGAAAGATTGTTGGCTTCGACACCTTTTCGGGATTCAAGGGGTTAAGTGACAAAGACGGAGAACTTTGCCGATGTGTGGATGGCAGCTTTTCCGTCTCAGATGACTATGAAGGTTACCTTGCCGAGATCCTCGCTTTACAGGAAGCCCTTAACCCGGCGTCTCACCTCAAAAAGTTTCAATTAGTCAAAGGCGATGCCTGCGAGACAATCCCGCAATACTTGAAGGACCACCCGGAAACCATCATCTCCCTGGCCATTTTTGATTTCGATATCTACAAACCGACCAAGGCGGCTCTCGAAGCGGTCAAACCGCATCTCATGCGCGGCAGTATTTTAGTTTTCGACGAGCTCTGTGACGATATTTTTCCGGGAGAAACGGTTGCCCTCAACGAAGTGTTTGGCCTGAACAATGTGCGGATCCAACGGCTTCCGATGACCGCGCGGATTTCGTATATGGATATCGAGTAATGGCAACGATGACACCAGCATGCCGGGAAATCCGCCGAAATATCCTGGAAGCCTCAAACCTGAGCGGCCACGGGCATATCCCGACTTCGTTTTCCATAGTGGAAATGTTGTGTGCGGTCTTTGACACTATGCGCCATGATCCGACGAACCCAGAGTGGGCCGAGCGGGACATTTTCATCCTCAGCAAGGGACACGCGGCGCTGGGCTACTACGCAACACTGGCCCAATACGGCTACCTGCCAGTCAAGGAACTCGCGACCTTTGGGGCGTTTGAATCGAGGCTGGGGTGCCATGCGGATCGCCTGAAGGTGCCAGGCGTCGAAGTTTCCACGGGCTCGCTTGGACATGGGATTGCAGTTGCGGTGGGAATGGCGCTTGCCTTCAAGATTTCCAATGAATGCCGCAGGGTTTTCACCATTGTTGGCGACGGAGAGAGTAACGAGGGGACGGTTTGGGAATCTGTGATGGTGGCCGTGAATTTGAAACTCGACAACCTGACCATTCTGTTCGACGCAAATGATTCCCAGACCCGCTCGCTCCAGATTCTGAATCCGGGCGACCGTTTTCGTGCGTTCGGATGCGAGACCATCGAGGTTGATGGGCATGACATGGAAGCCTTGATGAATGCGCTTTCCGTTCCGGGTTCTGGTGTCAAAGCCGTCATTGCCCAAACCGTCAAAGGACATGGCTGCAGGACATTATCGAACAACGTGTTTGAGTGGCACCGGAAGTCACCAAAATCCGATGAATTGCCCACATTGATTAAGGAACTGGAGGAAGCATGAGAAAGCAATTCAAAGACACCACGCTGGATCTCGCGACGCAGGATGAGAGGGTCGTTGTGATTCTGGGGGACATCAGCCACTTTTTGTTCATGCCTTTCCAGGAAAAATATCCCACACGAGTTTACAACATGGGAATTTGCGAGAACGCTCTGATCAGCGTTGCCGCGGGGCTCAGCTCACAGGGCTTCCATCCGTTTGTCCACACGATCAACCCGTTTCTCACTGAGCGGTGCGTCGAGCAGATCAAACTCGATCTCTGCTACAACCAGTTCGGGGCAAATATTGTTACCACAGGTGCCTCGTTTGATTATGCCTGGGACGGGGCCACGCACCACTGTTACACCGAACTAGCCATCCTTCGCCTGCTGCCTGGAATGGAGGTTACCCAGCCGGGAAATCGTGGAGAGCTAGATACATTAATCAGAAGCCAGTATAACAACGGAAAACCCACCTATTACCGTCTGTCCGACCATGGGCATCCGCTTGATTTCCCTATCGAATTCGGCAAAGCCAACCTTCTGAAAGATGTCGGAGCCGATGTCACCGTGATGACTGCGGGACCCATCCTTGCGAATGTCGTTGATGCTTGCGAGGGGCTTCCGGTCAATCTTGTTTATTTCAACACCATCAAACCGATTGACCGGGAGGCAATTGAACGCTTCCGCCGAACGAGAATTCTGGTTGTGCAGGATGCCCACGGACTTCACGAAGCCATCTCGAGCGTGCCTGATCTTTCCGTATCCTGCCATGGCTTGCCGGATCAGTTCTGCGCGTGGTATGGGACGGTGCATGATATCCGGAAAAAGATCGGCCTCGATCCCGCTGGAATTCATGCGGCTGTGCTCTCACGCATTTCATAATCACCAGGCCATGAACGATACGCCAGTCATTACAAATAGCCTGCTGGACATGTATAGTAAAAACAATTCATGGCCGACGCGTTTGAATTTTCACGCATTTCTAAGTATCTCAGGCCTAAATGCGATGCCTCGCACAGCACGAATCCTTGACCTCGGGTGTGGCTCAGGAATCCTGCTTCATTTGCTAAAGCAGTCGGGCTTTCAGGAGTTATGGGGTATCGATGCATCACCCGAGATGGTGACTCTAGCTAGGAATTTCGGCGCAGCAAATATTATCTGCGATGATGCGACTAACTTCACGCGTCATTTTTCTGAAAAAAGTCTGGATGTTATTGTGATTTGCTGTCTATTGCATCATATTCCCGATGAGGCCGCTTGGAACAGCATGCTCGCAAGCGCAGCAGCAGTTTTGACGGGCGGAGGCTGCCTGATTATACGAGAACCATATCCCAACCTGACATCCAACGTCTTGAAATTTCTGAGTCGCATTTCGTCATTGCATCGGGGTTTCTTAAAACCGCACCTTGCAGGATATGAACATGAGAGACATTTTCTAGATTACTTCATGCCGCGTTGGCGCGTGCGACGGAAAAGACTACTAGAAATGCATGGTTATGCGATTCATCGCGATTTCAATTGGTGGGTTCACCGCATCACTACAGCACGCAAAGAGTAACAACATTGCAATGCCAACACTTGCCCCGCATAAACCAACCGACATGAATAACTTTTATCGTGGAAAAAAGGTTCTCGTGACGGGCGGCACTGGTTTCGTTGGCCTCCATTTTGTCGAGGAACTGCTAAGGCTCGGCGCGCAAGTCCGAGTGCCTTTACATGAACGGGCATTGTATCTTGAAGACGAACGGATTGAATCCATTCCCGCTGATTTAACAAGGCTCGAAGATTGCAGGAAAGTGGCCAAGGGGTTTCAATACGTTTTTCACGCGGCCGGGGCGGTCTCCGCTGCAGGAGTGACAGCCAGCAACCCAATGGCGGCAATCACAAGCAATTTGATCTTAACCTCACAGATGCTTCAGGCGGCATGGATGGAAGGGGTCGAACGGTTTCAGGTATTTGGCAGCAGCACGGGATACCCGGCGGCCGACCATGCCATTAAAGAGGAGGAGATGTGGGCGGGACCAACGTATCCGGCTTACTTTGGCTATGGCTGGATGCGGCGCTACCTGGAGAGGATTAGCGAATTTGTCGCAACGAAGTCTACCATGAAAATCGCTCTTGTCCGCCCGACCGCAGTGTATGGCCGATGGGACAATTTCGACCATGCGACAAGCCACGTGATCCCCGCCCTGATCCGGCGGGCAGTGGAGAAGCAAAATCCGTATGTCGTGTGGGGCAGTGGCCAGGAAGTCCGCGACTTTTTGCATATCACCGATTTGGTTTCGGGATGCCTGCTCATGCTGGAAAAACACGCTGAGTGCGATCCTGTCAATCTCGGGTATGGCAAGGTTGTCACGGTGAAAGAAATCGTGGCAATCATTTTGCAGGCTGCTGGCCATGAGGCTGCCGAGGTTGTTTTTGACACGACAAAGCCAAGCACAATCCCCTTCAGAATGGTGGATACAGCCAAAGCAAAAGCTCTATTCGGGTTTGAAGCGAAGGTGTCGTTGGAAGAGGGCCTCGCCGATACGGTGGCCTGGTATAAAGGCATTTTTCTGAAAGGCGGATTGCAATCATGATCAAGGATGAGGTTTTAAACAGCTACGCTGGGCGGAACGTGTTGGTAACCGGTGGAACGGGTCTTATCGGCAGGCAAATTGTCGATCTGCTTTGCAGCGCAGGTGCAAAGGTTCGCATTGTTTCACTTGACCGTGTTCAGGTGCATTCACGAGCAGATCATGTCATCGGAGATCTGACCGATTACAATCTTTGCAAAGAGATTACGAAGGACATGGAATTCGTCTTCCACCTTGCAGGGATCAAGGGAGGATCTGGGGTCTCATCAACCAAACTGGCCAGCCATTTTGTCCCTACAATCATGTTCAACGCGAATGTTCTTGAGGCCTGCCGCCTGAATAACGTACGCAAACTCGTCTATACCAGTTCCATCGGCGCTTATGCCAACTCGGATGTTTTTTCGGAATCGACCGAGACGCCGGGCAATTTTCACAACGCACCAATGGATTTTGCCGGCTGGGCAAAACGCATGGGAGAACTGCAGATCCATGCCTACAAGGTTCAGTATGGAATGGATAACTTTGCGATTGTTCGTCCGTCAAATGTCTATGGTCCCGGCGACAATTTCGACCCGGCCAACGCTATGGTAGTGCCGACTCTCCTCTGGCGGATTTTCAACAAGGAAAATCCCGTTATCATCTGGGGGGACGGCTCGGCGATCCGGGACTTTGTTTACAGCCGCGATGTAGCCGAGGGCTGCATCCTCGCTCAGTATCATGGCACTCATGGTGGGTTTGTGAATCTCGGGAGTGGAAAGGAAATCACGATTCGCGACCTCGTCGAAACACTTCATGGCTTCATTGAATTCAATCATGAATTCGACCCCACAAAACCCTCAGGCTATCCCAAACGCGTCATGGATATTTCTTTATCACGACGCACAATCAAATATGAGCCATCGACATCGCTTCGCGACGGTCTGAAGGCGACGTGGGAATGGTTCCTTAAGAACCAAGATGAATATTTGAAAAAGCAGAACTATTTTAAAGCATGATATTATGGCTGACACTTTAACTTTCTGCCTCCTTATTCCGACTCTAAACGAGATCGATGGAATGCGGGTTGTGATGCCGCAGGTTGACCGCTCACTCTTTAAGGAAATCATCGTTGTTGATGGAGGATCAACGGATGGCACAGTCCAGTATTGTCACGAAAACAACCTTACAATCGTGCAACAACCAAACAAGGGTGTTCCCGACGCGGAAGAGTATGGGGTTCTCAATTCGACTGCAGATGTCATCATTACTTTCACCCCCGATGGGAATTCGCTTTCCGAATTGCTTCCAAGCCTATGCAGATTGTTCCATGAGGGATATGATATGATCATTGTGTCGCGGTATCTCGCCACGGCTAAAAGTGATGACGATGATGTGATTACCGCCCTTGGAAATCGCATCTTTACGATGGCCGTAAATATACTCTTTGGCGGAAAGCTGACAGATTCACTTGTTGGTTTTCGAGGCTATACTCGTAATGCGGTGAAACAAATGAGGCTTGTTAGCATGGGAAATGAATTTTGTTTGAGGGAAAAGTTTTATCTAATGAATTCATGGGAACTCGGTTCCAGCATTCGAGCCTCCCGCCTAAATCTTAAAGTGCATGAGATTCCTGGGGATGAGCCTGCACGCATTGGAGGAGTTAGAAAAATGTCTATTCTACGCAATGGACTAGGTTCCGTAGCGCAGATTGTTTATGATTATCTATTCTTCCGCCATTCAAGGCTATGAATTGACCTCGTTTGAGCTACTGATCAGGCAAAACATCCACATGCAAGAGAATCCTCTAAACTACTGGAAAACACTAAAAAGTGCAGAGCTTCTCAATGCGTCCCCTTGGATTCGCCATTCTGTCGAACAGGTTAAATTGCCGGATGGTCGGGTAATTGAAGATTATCACCAGATTGAGTTGATGGATTATGCCGGGGTAGTTGCGCAAACCGTTGATGGGAAGGTCATATTTGAACGTATGTATAAACACGGCGTCAAAAAAGTTTGCCTCACTCTACCTGGAGGCGGAATCAATCCAAATGAGGATCCACTGGCTGCTGCTCGACGTGAACTACTTGAAGAAACAGGCTATGTCGCTGAGGACTGGCAGTCGCTTGGAACATTTGTTTCTGACGGAAACTATGGATGTGGCCGAGCAAACCTCTTTTTTGCACGATCCGCCAAGCAGGTCACCTCCCCGCATTCTGCCGATCTTGAGGACATGGAAGTAGTTCTTCTATCTCTGGATGAAATGCAGGATTGTCTAAGTCAAGGGTTGTTTGCGATTCTTGGGGCAGCGGCCGGGGTGGCCCTGGCACTCAATGCCGGGTTATTTGACCCTCCCGCGACTCGCGCATGAAAAACCTTCATTCTTACTGTTCCATCCAAGAACAGCTTTACCATCGGAGTGGCCGTGGTGAACAAGTTGAAATTGTGGATCCCGTCAATTCAGTTTTCGCTTAAACAGCGCTGCGCCGCGTTGGTTAACATCAAGCGGGTCGCCACCGACATGGTGCACCTGTGTGCAGTTCCAGTCGATCCATGAAAGCAACTGAGACCCGTGCTCCGGCGACTCCCCGTAACGACCAATTCCGTATTCCCGCATATCCCGGCTAATCAAGAGTACGTAATCTGGCGGCGTCTTCTCCAAATCATCCATTATTCCTTCAGGATTTTTCAGCCAATAGTTATTAATAAAATATACATAAGTTGAAGCCTTTACTCGCAGCAGATAGTTCAACATGATTCCCTCCGGAAGAACAAGGAGCCGGGTAAAAGCAGGCGCATCTACAAGCGATTGGCGTATATTCTCAAAGTATGCGGTCGTCGGATCAATGGTCGCAGAAAATCCAATAATCTGGTCTGCTCCGGTTCCAAAAGGTTGCGTCTTGGCTGCGAAGATCCCTGAAGAAACTTTCTGAATCTGCACGATCCCGCTTGCAAGAAGTAAACCACACACACATAGATAGACCAGCCGGGTAGCTTGTTGCAATTTAAAGAAATCAGGCAACATTTTCCAAAGAACAATGACAGTCACGATGCCCGCCAGCGCAGCCTGGAAGTATCCGGAATGGTATATTCTCGGATTGAGCGGCATCCGGGCGAGAAATGCCCAGGCGGCGAGCAATAAGAGCCACCGGATCTGATAACCCGCGCAGCTCTGTTCAGGATTCTTAAAAAACAAAAGAAGCAAAGTTCCCGCGATCAGCCATGCTGGGAACACTTTGCCCATTTCGAGCCATGGGATTCGTGGCGCAAAATAGAAGGCAGTAGCGGACAGGGCGACGCCTGTCGCCCACAGAACCTTTGGGCGGGAGTTTCCAATCCATTTACAAATGGCAGCAATTGCCGCGAGAGCGGCCAATGAGCAAATTCCTGCAAAGGTCAGTGCGATCAGGTTTCCTGAAATATTGGAGGTGCCAAGTAACCCGGTCTGAAATGGATCTTGGGCCAAGCCCTTGTAGAGAAATAGACCTGTCCATGCTGTATTTGCCCAGAGAAACGCATCGTAGAGCGAAAACCTTGCTGTGTGGTAAAGAACTGCCGCAGCAATGATCGCAGGGATAATGCCGGCAACGCCAAAACAGAGCACTTGGCGAGCGATCTCGGCAGTTTTCAATCTGCCGCGCAGTGAAATCCAGGCCAAAACAACTACTCCAAGCGAGACGACGCTTGCGGTAAAAATTACCTCCAGTTTGAGCAGAACGCACAACCCGCATAGCAGACCAGCCAAAGCAGCTAAAGCGGCAGTGGGTTTTTGGAGCCATGCGGCCCAAGTTGCAATCAAGACGAGAACAAGCAGAAATCCATGGGTAGTCTCGTGGGAATACGGCGCTGCAAAATTGTAGTTTCCAATACCGACGAATTGATTGAATGAGAAAACAGTGACAAAGAACAAGGTCCCCACAAATGCGGAGGCCCGGCCCCATCCGACGCGAAGGATGTGGTAAAGCAGCACCAAGATCCCTGCATAAATAATAAGATTCACCGCCACAAGGTGCATAAAGCCCGGGCCAAAAAGCCAAAAAACAAGCGCATTGAAATAATGCGACAAGGGTCCGTAAACAGCATCCATATCCCGGTAAAGGACGCCCCCCTGAGTGATCTGCCAAGGCAGATAAAGTTCCCGGCCAAAATCAACGAGTGGGTCTGGCCATTTCCGCCAAGATACGGCCAAGGCTGCGATCACAGTTAAACCGAGGATGCCCCAGCCAATTAACTCCAATGAATGGATTTTGTTATTGTCAACTCCATCGGTTATTTCAGAGTTTTTGAAACTGCAACCCCTGCTTTTTTTAGACTTTCTCATGTTTTAGAATTGGAACAGGAGCTGCTGGGATCTTTCAAATTGGTTAATTTGTTGAGTTGCGGCCCATTAATAAGCACAGCGTTTTTAGTGTCATGGAAATTACAAGGCGGTTTTTTGCGTGGGATTCTCTTCAGAGGGGGCAGAAGTTTCTGGCCAGGCTAATGGCTTTTGTAATTGAGCATCAAGATTTCGAACTGTTCTCTGTGAAACCGAATTGCGGAGTCCAGGATCAGGCCCGTTGCTATTGTTATGGCCGTTGTTACAAGAGCGATCGCAGCGATGGTGGTACTCAGCAGCAACAATGGTTGGTATGATAAACCGATAATGAATACTGCAAGAGCGAAAAGCAGTTGGGTAGCCGCCAAAAGGGAAAAACAGAGCAGGGGCTTGGCATCCTTGAACAGCCAGACGATGGATCGGAGGACGATCACTCCATCGGAAAAGGTATTGAGCTTGGAGAAGCTTCCGGCAGGACGATCCCTATAGGCGATGGGGACCTCTACGATCACAAAAAGCCGCTCAATGGCGTGGATGGTAATCTCTGCTTCTACGGCAAACCCGTCGATGAGGATTGGACAGTGTTTGACAAAACGCTTCGACATCGCCCGGTAGCCAGTCAGTACATCGCATATCTTTTTGGAAAATAGCAACTGTATCGACCCACAGATCAATTTATTCCCGAAGCTGTGAAGGGGCCGCTTGTTTTCCTTTGAGTAATGGCCGCCGGACAGCCGATCCCCGTTGGCCATGTCAGCTCCGTTGCGGACTTCATCAAGCAGCGCATGGATTGCTTCCGCTGGGTAGGTGTCATCACCATCAACAATGACGTAAAAATCCGCGTCAATCTCACGGAATGCGTGACGCAACACCGCACCCTTGCCTTTTCTGAGCGACGGGATGACTTTGGCTCCTGCGGCCAATGCGTTCGCACGAGTTTCATCTGTGCTGTTGTTGTCAAAAACAATTACTCTGGCGCTGGGCAACTCCGTTCTAAAATCGGAGACCACCTTCCCGATTGTGGCGGCCTCGTTTAGGCACGGAATAATCACGGCTATTTCCATTTCTGATGATTTCGGATTTGCAGCCATTGTTCAATGAGGAAGTGCACGGGGGGAAGAGAAGCGGAAAAGCTGAAAGCTGAAACTTGAAGGCGGAAACCCGGGCGGACCTGATCAGGGCGCGGTCAGAACATGGGTCATGCTGGGCATGACGGACATTGTCCCGGCCTTGACGTTGGCATCCAAAAGCACCACATTGGTCACATGATTACAACACTACGGGAATCCAAAACAAAGCTCAGCGATCTGGTTCAGCGGGCCAGCCGGGGCGAGGAGGTTCTTATTACTGTTCGGGGAAAGCCAAGCGCCCGCCTTGTTCCCGTTGGCCAGGCGGATTTTGTCATGGACGATTGGATGCGGGAACTTGCTTCCCTGCGCACCAGCCTGAAATCAAGCCAGTCCGCCGGCCGACCATCCGCGCTGGATGAAGTCCGGGAGGACCGCTGGTGAACTCTCCCTACTGGGACACATCGTGCATCCTGGCGCTCTACGTCGCAGAACCATTGTCCCATCGAATCGCAACCCTTGCCTCCAAAGGAAAAGAAGGGCTCACCAGCAGCTCAATCCTCGAATATGAAATGGCTTTCGCGCTCCACGCCAAGGAGGCCAGAGGCGAAATTCCTCCGCTTTCCGCCATCCGGGTTCTTAAAAAATTTCAGGCCGACCTCGAGAAGCGGCGTTTCCTCCTTGCTCCGCTCGGGCAGGATATCTTGAGTCGGGCAACCGAAGTCGCAAGCGCCTCGCTCCGCAACGATCCCCCCCTCCTCCTTCGCACTCTGGACGGTATCCACATCGCCACGGCCCTCCAGCTTCGATCCTCCGAAATCATCACAGCCGACAAACGCATGGCACAGGCCGCAAAAACGCTCGGCCTCTCCGTTAAAGATTTTTCCTGAAGCAGGAAGCCCCTTGCTCCATGTCTGCCGACTGCTCAATGCACAAAATGCCGAGTATCTGGTTGTCGGGGCTTGGGCGATGATCCTCAATAGCGTCGTCGTGCGCTTCCTGGCACTCCCTGATCTCATCCGCAGCAACCTGGAGAATCAACCCAGGGTAGGCCGGTCTTATCGCTTGCCTCGCAGGTAATTTTGCACCTCGTCGTGGTCGCCGGCAAAATCAAAGGAGAGCACCCCTTTCTCCGCGATAAAAATCAAACGCCACGCCAAACCCGTACGGCACTCGTAAACGTGCCTGCCGAGTTTTCGAATGGAAAGGCCGGTGTGCGCGTGCGGGTTTCCGAATCCTTCCTGCACAAGTTTGAGCGTTTCGGAGACTTCATTCTCCCGCCCAGCCGAGCGCACGATTTTTTTGAACCGTTTGGAAAGCTTAACTGAAATCATCCGGCCCTCCGGTGAACCGCGTCATATCCCCCCGCTTTGCGGCCGCCTTGATCTCCGCTCCGATTTTCTTTTCCGCACTTTCCATTTCTGCGGGAGTTAAACCGTATTCCCGCAACGCATAGTCGTCGGATGTCACTCCCACCGGACGCAGCGCAACGATCTTCCCCTCGAAGACAAACCCCACATCCTCACCCTGTGTCGCCATTTTGAGCCAATAACCAAGTTGTCCCCGCCCTTCTGTAATGGTGAGAATCTTCATAAGGTCATTCTGGCTTCTTTATTCAGCTCTGCAAGGATGCAAATTCCATTCCGGTCGTGCGCAGGTCCATCTCGCGAAAGGCGTCCTTCGTCAGCGCCCGCAGCCCGCAATGGAAATCCTGCCTTTCGTGGTTTAATCCCGCTCAGAGATGTTCATCCTGAGCCTTCTAAAGGCGAGGAAAAATCTGGCATCCTCCGTTTCGGGCTGTATGGTCTGCCGCGTTATGACAAAGCCTCTCTTTATTCTTGCGTGCGCGGGACTGGCGGTTTTGCCGCTGGGAGCCGCAAACTTCAATCCGGTGAATGTCACGGGATTTAATTTTGATGCGGTCGTTGAAAGCAATTCCACTAACTATACCAACA
>Ga0247840_10005529_pt1 | contig 18950 bp, 21 predicted proteins | sample LaCruzMarch2015__FD_192404 | JGI IMG/M metagenome (GOLD analysis project Ga0247840, IMG submission 192404) | Freshwater microbial communities from meromictic Lake La Cruz, Castile-La Mancha, Spain - LaCruzMarch2015_17m | ecosystem: Environmental > Aquatic > Freshwater > Lake | place: Spain... | reverse complement strand
TAGAGACTTTATTCCCCAGCTCAAAAGAAAATGCCCCGCACAAAGCAAGGCATTATTTGATTTTGGTGGCCCGGGGCGGAATCGAACCACCGACACAAGGATTTTCAACTCCCTTGCTAGACTCGACATCGCTGTTTTCTCAAAAGGTTCACCCCACCATAGGCAAACTTTGTGCACAAAACTTTCTTGGGTGTTTGTATGGGATTGATTTGGTTGAGTTATTTTGACCCACGCAAGGAGTGCGGAAGTTCATGCGTCGGTCATGAGGGTTGACTGACACAAGGATGTGATGTCCTTGTCTTGCTCGGGGCGCCCCACGCATGAACTGTCCTTTTAAAGGACGCTTACACGAAAAATAAAAAAGTTGGGGATCTTGGACAGCTTTTAGAAAAATAATTTCATTGCAAAAATCATCAGAATTTGGAAGTATCAATACATGGCAAAAATTGAACTTTATTTTGGAAATCCCACAACTGATAAAGAGTGGGAGATGGTTGAGGCAGAATCACGGGCTGGCGATATTTGTATTGAATCTGCTGTGATACAGGACTTTTATTCAATAGTTAAACCATTGCTGGTTAAAACGATGGATGGCGATAACTACTTTGAATTAGTCTTATATAGGCTATTTGACGTCTTGGTAAAACTTCCAGACATAACTATGGGTGCATACAAGCACAATGGTTTCGTATTACCAAAAATGACAATTCATGGGGAATATGCTAAAGATAAGGAAACGCATGAAAAAATAATTATTTCAGACAAAATGGTTGAGGATTTAGGTAGCGAGTTTGAATACAAATGGAATTTTGAATACTTTGACTTTAAGCGTATAGGTAAGGTGGAAGTATTGGATAACGAAGTGATTTACCTCCTTAAAAATAAACCGCATGTCTATCGGTTTGGCAGTTTCATGGAAGCGAGGAAAAAATGAAAATTATTGGAATAATCATTGGATTAGTTTCTGGAGGGATTACGGGAAGTATTGTTGGATTGTTTAGTGGTCATCTCATCAAAGACATAATGATTGGCGGAATTATTGCTGGTATGGTTGCTCTAGTTTTTTTTAAAAATGAAATATTAGATACAAACCAATTATTTGAAAATCCAGCCTCAAAAATCATCATGTCAAATTCATGGGTATTTTGGATTGGTAATTTTCTTGCGGCGATAATTACTACTGTAGTTGAAAGATTAGATTATTTTTGGGGCGGCTTCTTAAGCTCTGGTCTAAGCATCATTATTGCGATGATAGTAACTGGGGTTGTTTCCGCAATTGTCGGAAAAAGAAATTAATTTTGGAGACAGTATGGGTTTTTTCAATAAATTACTTAATAAAAAGAAGAGTTGTGAAGAAATTATTACTGAATGTAAATCTGCGGTATTCAATGCCTATGGCATTGGCATGCCAACCAACGTACAGCACTTTAATGCAACCCTTAGTATTGCAATTGCATTGGTTGGAGTATTAAATGATTTGGGGAAAGGCCAACTAAATCATCTTATCGATGAAATATCGGATACCGCAAGGTTAATGACCAGTAATCTGACGTTCAAAATTGAGGAGATTGCAGAAAATGAGGAGGAGATTGAATTTATTATTTCTGAAATGCCTAGTTTTGCTGAGGCAACAAGAGATATGAGAACAAACGGCGGAGCATTATTTCCTATTCTTTTCAATTCAAGAGGCCCTAAATTGGTAAGCGATATAGCAGAGCATTCAGGTGGTCCTCTAGGAGCCCCTGGTTATGCTTCAATTGTCATTGGAGATATGGTTGTTGGTAGGGAAGAATCAAAGAATGGTTTTATGACTGTGTCAATGCAGTTGATGCAGGCATTGCCGGAGTTAATGAAATAGCTTCAACGCTGACTGGTCCGAACCAGATGGCCTGAAGTAGGAGGAATATTCTTTCTTAATCCACCCCTTGTAAGCGTCGCTTAAATCGACGCTTACAAAGACTACTTATAGGCTTTATCCAGAGAAGACTCAAAGCTTTCAACTAGCATTGGTATAACTTTTTTCTGATCTAACCAGTCTTGCATAGTCATTCTAGTTGTGAGTTGTGCGGTCTTGAGCTTTGGTACGTATTCAGGATTTTTGAAAAAATTAAGGGCAATTGAAAGCGCCAAATCATGTGTTGAATATGGGATTGGGCCGTCATTAAGTTTAGAGCCTATTGCCCTTAAATCTTTCTCGTCTACAATTCCAGTCAATAAATTTCGAGCAAGACTTACAGCCTCAGATAAGTTCGCCCTTTTTGGCGGAGGAGGATCGCCATACATCATCTTGATAAAGCCATCCATGGCGGTTTCTTGTTTCTTTTTCCCAAATCCAAACATGTCTTCCCCTTAACCCAATAATTAGATAATGCCCGTGAAGAATCTCATCTCTACTGAGTTTTGCTCAGTAGACGGCATCAAAGCCCATAATCTTGAGTTAACAATTCTCAAGTCATCCCATGACTCTGAATCTACCAATCTTCTACCGTTATCAATCAACTGCTTGGCCTGAACTTGATCATTCATGGCAGTTCTTTTCTCAACTAAATGCATGAACATACCAGTTAAAAACTCTGGGTCTCTAGCCAATATTTCAAATCTAATTCCCTCTAATTCATCAATTTCAGTTTTAATTTTTTCTGGATTAGTTGAGTTTAAGAAAACCTGCTCTCTAGCAAAAATCGCTGAGATGGCATGCTTTTCTCTGTCATTACCACTCTTATTAACAAGCTCTGCAACTTCCCGCTTAGACTCTTGATAAGAAGATTTTGCTATATCTGAACGTTTGCTTGAGGTGGCAGCATACATTTCCTGAGCAATTTTTCTTTTTTGGTCTTCTATTTTGTATCTATCATCAGTGACATCATCATCACTTAACGTTCCCGCAGAAACTATTAGATCTTGTACCTTAGTTACTAATTTATCTAATTTTTCAGAAGCGTCTTGATTTCCATTTTCTTCGGCTTCTTTTTGCTCTGCCTGTAATTTAGCCTCAAGGGAAATAATTTCTGTTGCCAAAATTCTGACCGGCACATTCCTAGGCTTAGGACCAAAAACTTGTGAAAATTCTTGACCAGTTCCATTTACAAATGCTGATACAGACAGATCTCTTGATTCAGAAAGCTCAAATGTCAGATCTATATCTGTACCTTTTAGTAAATCTTTAGAAATCTGCTTGCCACTTACAGCCAGTATGCCAATAGGCTTATTGGTTGACGAGTGATTTTCTGATGGGCCTTCAACAACCATGATAAAAATTCCATCTTCAGAACCCTTAATAATTGTCTTACCTACTGTGGCTGTTTTTTTAGTTTTAGTTGGTATTACGGAATTTTTGGAGAAGAGCAATTCAAGAATGGTATCTTTTTTACCAATATCATCCTTTACCAAGCAAAGATCTTCCGGCAGTAATTGTCCAGCAACGCTATATTTACCTTGGGTAATTTGAATGGAGTTTCCGCCAACATTAATTTCATTGTTTTTAGAGTCAAGCACTCTAAATGTAAAGCTATTGAACTCACCCTCTCTGAGAGGTAAATCCTCAACAATTCTGCTAGAGAGTTTCTTTAGGCCACTATCGTATGCGCCATCGTCTCTAGTGATTCTGTAAAACAAATCCTTCAGATCACCCTCAAACCTACCTTGAAATACTTCAGCGGATTCTTGCGTATTTCTGTTATAGCTAAATTTAGCCTTTAGATTACCTTGACTAGATCTAGCTTGCTCTTGATTTTTATCATCTTTTATTTCTTTTGTACCAGCAAAATAAGCGGCGCCAATAGCAATCGCATTTGTTGGATCAATACTGGTGTTAACAGAAATATTCATTAACTCTTCAATGCGTTTTCGAACATATGGAATGAAGGTAGATCCTCCAACCATTAGTATGAATTCAACGTCTGATGCCTGGAGTGAATTTCTTGTTAATATTTTTTTCATCATTTCTGCAGTTGCATCTATCTGCTCTTTAATTATGGATTCAAACTCTGATCTTGTGATCGTAATCATTGAATCGATAGATTTACCAGCATCATCTTCTAAATCTCGAATTAACCCTAAATCAATTTCAGCTGATGGCTTATTAGATAATTCAATTTTTGCTTCTTCAGCCTTATGTAGAAGTGTTGTCCAGAGTCGATTATATTTTCCAGATTCACTTTTCATTTGATTTATCAAATCGTCAAATGATCCTAGTTTCTGTAGTGCTGGCGCAATTAATTCCTCCACAATCTTTGCATCAAAGTCAGTTCCGCCCAGATAGTTATCGCCTTCGTGATCTACTACTGTAAGCTCACCTTCTACAATTTTGACTAAAGCAACGTCAAAAGTACCGCCGCCAAAGTCATAGACAATCCACTGACTATTTCTTAGGTCGATATTTTTTTCCTTATTAGCGTAGGCAAGACTGGCCGCAATAGGCTCTTGTAGCAAAATAACATTTTTAAATCCGGCCAACTCACCAGCTTCTTTAGTTGCATTAGATTGAATTGTGTCAAACGAGGCAGGTATTGTAAGTACTACTGCTTCGGGCTTCTCTCCAGAGTGAATGAAATTCTTTAACTCTTTTAATACTTCTGCAGATAATTCAACCGGAGTTTTGGAAGTATTAAGTGAGGCAATTTTCATTGTCTCTGTTGTGCCCATTTTTCTTTTGAAGCGACTAATAACACTTTTAGGATCTCTTTCGGCATAAGTCCTAGCTTTTTCGCCAACTAAAATAGCATCATTTCTATACCCAACAATTGAAGGCAATGTCTCCTTAAAGCCATTCGGATTCTTAAAAACCTCAACTATGCCTTTTTCAAATTTGGCTATTAATGAATTTGTTGTGCCTAAGTCGATACCAAAATTAACCATCTTACTCATGTGACTCCCCTTTATTTCTTGACTCAACAACAACTATTCCTTTTTGAATCACTGTTGATATTCCGGAAGCTCCGGCTCTAATAATTGGCTTAATTACATCAACAACATATAAATTTTCTGTACCTGTACCGCTTATTGATGCGTCTAAGTCTGTCCTAGTCTCATTAAATGGCTCTCCCTCAGGATTTTCATAAGTTACGCCATTTTCCTCTAGTGCCTCTTTCATCTTGACAATATTTCTTACAAAATTACCGGGGTCTCCATTTAAAGCAATCTTTTTTTCTATTTCAAAAAGATTGTTTGCGAAAACAAATATGTATTTTGGAACGCTAACTTGCATACCTTGTGCGTATTTCATTTTTAGGCCTCGTAATTCTTTACTAATAAAAATAATATGAATGAATTTGGTGTGGTTATTAAAGGCATTGATACCTTTTCAGAATAATTATCAGTATTACAGAGTATGAGCTCTCCATTAGAAAGATCAACTTTTAGCTTATTCCACGGCACACTATGTGACTTAGAAGAAAACCAACCTTTAGTTTCGAACTGGACATTTGCTTTTGTAACACGGCACCCGCCGATCATTAGGGCACCACCACGTTCTAGTTCATTTTTTACAAAGCTCTCGGTGTGAGGGAGAATAAAACTAGACAATGCATTTACATGTTGGTCAAATAATTCTTTTGATTTATCGCCTTCTTTACTCCCTGACCAAGAAACATTTATGGTTTTCCCGCTACCTATAAAGCGGAAACTATATAAGTAAGTGGTTGAATATTGCCCTCTTGTGGCAGAAGCACCCCAACAAAGCGCCTCGACTTTTTCTGCGGGGATAAATTGTGCATCATGCCTTACACCTTCTTTTTTTATCGAAGTGTTTACCTTGCCAATAGTGAGGGCAGACTCATCTTTTTTCTCGCTTGCAATGATTTCATTAATTGTTTCGGTGTCTTCCTTGAGATCAAAAGTCATTTTTGATCCTCTTGGAATTAGAGTTTTAGCTAAATCCAGAATATCTTTTGAGACAGCACTATCTTTATGCTTATTCATTGCATTGATTGCAATGCTCCTTACCAGCTTAGCTGCCTCCTCTTGCAAGTCAATAAATTGAGGTGGTAATGGTAAAAGAATTCTTTGGAGCCCAGAGACTGCAAGCATATCTGAAACGCCTTGATAGGTTGGCTTAATCTTTTCGGAGGTCTTATCTGCCTCTCTTAAGCAATCCAGTAATTTGCTTATTTCATCATATGAACCTGAAAAAAGATTGCTTAGATGTGCATCATTAACCCAATGTCTTCCGCTGACCATTAACCTAAACAAATCCGGGTTATTTGACTTTAGAACTCGCTTAAAAACAATATCAAATTGTATTGCAAAGATTGAACTAAACCATTCCTCGAAATCATCGTCATACTTTAGGGCATCTATAAACTCTTCAATTTCATCGCAAGGTTCCATTAAAAATAAGGAAATATCACCTTTTGATAGAAAGTTTAAGACGAACTTTTTTTGGTAGATTATTGAATGGTAGTTTTTTTGATTTTCATCATTTAGTAAATCAACCAAGCCAATTGCCCTTGATTTATCTATTACCTTATGATTTAACCAAGGGATTTTTCCATCCTCCAAATCAATTTCTTGAAGTAGTAATTTTCTATAGTTTTGAATTGTTTTGGGTGCAAGCTCGTCAAGATCTTCTTCGCTACTAATATCTAAAAGCTCAAATGGATTAAGGTATTCGTCGTACCATTCCTTTTCTTCTAAGATCTCTTTTTTTCTATCAACCTTGGAAGCGGTTTGTTTAAATGCCTTCAGTGCCTTGTCATACTCTGTCTTTTGTACTTCATATTCTGGGTAATACTTGATACCTTCAAACCAAGTATCCAACGCATTTAGGTTTTGTCCCAATGCTGAATAGGTCAAGCCGGCATTGTATAAGCCATATTGAAAATCTTTGTATGTAGTGCATCTTTTAAAGCATCTTAAGGCATCTAGATACAAGTTTTTTGCATAGTAATAGCCGCCGAGCTTATTAATGTAGGTATCGGACGTCAACTCATGATTGTCATCTAAAGCCTTAAGATATTTGAATCCAAGCTCTTCGTTTTTATGCTCGCCATCCCAGCAATAATAAGTTGTGAGGCCAATTAACGCATCTTCTTGTATGGGATCAGCTTTTAATGCAGTTTCAAAAGCGTCAATAGCAACATCATCCTGCCCATCTCTTTTTAATGCCTTACCAAATCTTGCCCATCTATATGAGTTCTCCTCATATAACTCCAAACTTTTCTCAAAAGCCTCTAAGGCAGAATCATTATTTTCTAATGACTCATTATTTAGGGCTATTAACCACCACGCATCTGCAGACTCAGAATCCATTGCAAGGGCGCTTCTTGCGGCAAGCAAAGACTCTTCGAAGCTATCTTTTTTCCTGAGCTCAAATGCTTTATCTATAAGTTCATCGTGCGTTTTACTCATATTTTCTAATTTGGTAGTGTTTTTTTCAATATTACTCATGTTTTATGATAATTTATGATTATCAACACTAAATGAGGTTAGATATGGGCCTATTCGATTCCTTCAAAAAACGGACATCTCCAGCTCCAGATGAAGCGCAAGTAGATGGAATGCTAGAGTTAATAAAAGTCTTTAATGAAAGCATCCAGCAAAACGGCCTTGACGTAGACGTTCTCCCCAATGGACAGGGTGAATTTGGACTGGAAAAAACAAATCCTGTGCCTACCAATACTGCCTTTGGTAGCGATGCCTACTTAAAAAGGCTTCGCACACCTGATGGAAAACCAATCAAATTCTCAAGAATTGGATCTTTTGGTGTTGACCTTTTTCCAGGCCAGTCAATTGATGGATATAACGTTGAGAGTGCATCAGGAGAAAAGTTGCCCACGTTATGGCTAAACATGTATCACAAACGAAATTCAAAGAAAGCCCCTAAGGGTTTTTACTTAGCAGACTAATTGAGCATTTAAGATTGGATTTTAGTAAGGCCGTAAGTAATGGAAAAAATTGAGATTCGCTTTGGTAATTTAGTTCCACCTCAGTTTGAAGAAATACTTAACAAAAGGGCAATAGATTGGAATTGCTCATTTGAGTTTACTTTTCTAGAAAGTTTTAAGTATTTGGTGGACAACACGCTTTTGAAAAGAAAGAAGGGTGAGAATTATTTTGATCTGGCATTTCTAATTGCTCTCGATCAAAGCGTTAAGGCTCCTAAAGCTAAGTTTGATACGTATTTAAATAAATCATTTAAGCTCCCCATGATTGTTTTATCTAGTGAGCATTTAACCCACATTCCAACTAAGGAAAAAATATTTATTGAGGATAAGTTAATAGATATTGTTGGTAATAGCTTCGAAGAGCATTTCGATTATGAATATGTTGGGTTTGTCAGAAGATAACCATAGCGCACCCTAGATATGAAGCGTCCTTTAAAAGGACAAAGCATTTTTACTATGCCAGTCATCAAATCAATTAAGTAATCATTATTTCAATTAAAGACATCCAAAACCCCCGATTTTGAATCAAACGACTGAATTAATTGGGTGGTCAAAAATCACCAGGGGTTGGGGAAAAGTAGTTATGGTTTGATTTTTTGTTGACTAAGCTTTTGAAGCTGCTGATTAGCCATCAGTCTTTTTTGATTTTGACGTTCGCGCTTCAATGAGTTCTTAGCTATTTCTACATTACGCCTTAATGATGCAATACGAGCCTGTGCTGGGTTAAGTGGCTTAAGAGGTTTGATGTTATTAAATTCATAAAAGCGCATATCACTATTTATTTAGGCGCCCCTCGGGGTCTTTAAATCAAGTCACATTCGGCTCTTTGCCAGCTGGCTCGCCTCTGCGATGGGGGCTTCAGCCCACCCATCTTTTCCAAAACGTGCACCACGCGGTGCTGGAAAATGATGGTCGTCTCTGTCCTAAAGCGCACCAGCTGATGCAGGACATTCGTCTTAGGCTTCGCTGGGTCGGTGGCGACAGCTATCGCCACCTATGGGGCTACCTTGCGGTGCGCCCCATATATAAATGTCCTTTTAAAGGACAAAGCATCAACGGCCAAAGCCCGCACGTACAGCCCCACTTGCAGCTTCGATTTGACTATCAAGCTCACCTGCCTCTACAGCAGTCTTAATAATCTCTAGTGCCTTAATTAGATCATCTGCTGAATTTACTTCTACGGCAGTTTTGCCTTTGGCAAATTCTATGATCTTTGCACCATAGCGAATGTTGAGACATACCTTACCGTCAGCAGCAACGAACCACCACTGACGAATACGCTTTTCATGTTCAATATTTTTACGTGCACCTGTTATATCTTTTACTGTTTTGAATTTCTTCACCGTAAAGGTGCCGCCTTCTTTGATGGCTTTGGCTAACTGGATTTGCTCCCAAACTTTGGTAGCCAATTTATTACGACGATGTAGTACTGGTGGTACGGCAGTGGGCTTTTTTGAATTAACCATTTTCAAACTGTTTAATGTGCTCATCTTTTTCTCCTATAAGTTAATGGGCACACTTAATTTATTGTCAGAGTTTTTGGATGGACAACCTCTTTTTGCCAAAAGCCACAGAGATCTAATGATTTGACCCAGATCTTGTCTCCTTTTATTAGGTTTCACTAAATATCAATGACAGCAGAGCAAATGAAAGTTCTGTGATGCCATTGATTACTACCGAAACAAGAGCAGTGACACTCATGCGTTATGTCACCCAATATCAACCGGACATTGGTGTCGCGGGGACGGAAATTCTGGGCGGTAGCAGAGACTTGTATTCACCATCCTTTACAGGACGCCATTAGCCTTGCTGACTAATATGAATCAAGTATATGAATTAGCACAAAGATCATAAAACCTAGTTCTATGGATCACGAGAAAGCCCTGCTTACACAGCAACTTTCAAACAAGACAAAGGTAGCCACTTATTGCTTTTGTCATTGTTGCGTTTTAAGCCGCACGTAAAAGGAGACAGCGAAACCGCTCTTCCCATATTGGTTGTGCCCATAAGTGGTGTAGTAAAGAACTCAGCGAAAGTCCTTTCCTATTACTGAGCCTTTTGCTTAAGGCTCAGTGTAGGTTGAATCTAGCGAAAGTTCATCAAATAACATTACTTCAATGTCTGCGAAGAAGAAAATGTGATGAGCGACAAGCGAAATCACAGGCAAACGACGTTTGCCTAAATACTTCGTTAATATATTAATAATCTTACATTCCCCTTTAGGCTGCTATGACAAATAATCAATTTAGCAATGAAATAGTGATTCGCTTTGCACTGACCAAGGGTGAAGGTGATTTTCCTTCGAGAGATGAATTAAGCGAGGAAGAGATTAAATGTCCTGCAACTATTTGCACGTTTAATCTTGATTTAGACTACGGTAAATTTGATGATGATTTAGACCCCATTGGGCTCACTGAAATCGTAATTCTTTACGATGGCGTATCTGAATACGATACGGATGATGAAAAAGGCGTAGTTGAAACTCATGGAGTTTATTGGGACGAAAGCCAAGGTGAGTTGGCAGGCTACCCTGCTCCAGTAATTAAATTCAAGTTTGCGGAGCCGGTAGATAAAGAGGTTTTTCTTTCTCTTGTTAACTTTAGCTCTGTGAATATCCGCTCAAAGATCCAAGATGAAAACGGTAGCGATGGTTTTTATTTTGAAGACTATGCTGGCTGGGCTCAAATCATTGAAGGGGAGAAACTCAAGGAATACATCGAATTTTTAGAAAATGTAGATGTTTATGATGAGCGGGCTTTTGAATATCGCGAGAATGAGCATTCTTATCCCTTAGCCCGTTAGAGAATTCAATCTGCTCGTTTAAGCGCTGATCTTTCTCTCTTGCTAGCTTGGGTAGCCAACCCGAAATTTAAAACGCATATAGGTCGTTTTAAACGGTCATTAAAAAACGTGGCAAGAATGCCACGATAAATATAAGAGAACAGCAATACTCTTATATTTCCTTGCAAGTCATTGATTTTTGGAAAGATCTTTATTGGCTGATTTCGGTTGCCCAAACCGAATCTAAGAAAACATACTGTAACCCTGTATTTAATACATTTAAGGGAGAACGTATGTCACAAGCTAGAGTTTTAAACCCACAAGAATTACGCCGAGTTTTAGATCACGTTGCTACACGCAGGCATTCAGCACGTAATCGCGCTATGTTGCTGTTAACGCACTACGCGGGTATGCGAGTAGCTGAAGTAGCTGCCCTACGCATAAACGACGTTTTATACGGTGACAGCACAATTAAGGGCGAAGTGCGCTTGATGCCCGAACAAACCAAGGGCAAACACGCTCGTACTGTTTACTTAAATGAACGGATGCAAAAGGAATTAGCTCAGTACCTTAAAGTGCTCAAGATTAAAGACGTATCAAAGCCCTTGTTTTACACACAGAAGCAAGCAGGGTTCTCAGCTAACTCACTTACCCAGTACTTCTTTTATCTATATCGTGCTGTTGGACTAGAAGGCGCCAGTAGCCATAGTGGTAGACGCTCATTCTTAACGGGGCTTGCCAATAAAGGCACAGCGATTCACATACTCAAGTCGCTCGCAGGGCATCGCAACATCAGCACCACTGCCGCATATCTCTATAGCAGTCCAGATCAACTTAAAGCGGCAGTAGAGCTGATTTAACCGATTACTTTTTGGGGATAGCTAAATCAGTAACCACTTTCCCTTTGTAATTCTCAATTACCTTTGCATCTGCTAAGTCAAACGTGAATTCTGGACATTCGGTTTTAATTTGATGTCCGAACCAAAGGCAGAAGACTTTTTTCTTGCCTTTTCCTGATTTTGATTCTTTTATGTTGCTACCGTTCATCACCAGAAAGGTGCCACTGAATTCAGAGCCCCTGTATTTTGCCTTGGCTAATTTAATGACTGTTACGTCTTTTACCGTGCGTAATTTGATCGGTGCCGCATCCTTTGAAGTGTTCGGACATTTTTTGTCATTCCACTTTGGTGCCTTTAGATAGAAATCCATATAACCCCTCATAGTTGCTTATAAGTTGTTATAAGGATACCAATAAGTATTACAACTGTCTTTTAAAAAGACATTAAATGGCTGGGAAAGAACCTTTCAAAACACCCGCAATTATCTTATCGGCACTATTTAGGTATCGCTTAACGCAAGAGCCCATCGTATTTCGCTTTGCGGCATTCATTGCTGGAAAGTTTTTAGGCGATGTCATAGCTTTGGGTATTAATGTCAAATTTTCTCCAATTTGCCATAAGGGCACTTTTGGTTTATTCCCCTTGTGCTTCATATATTCATCATATACCTCGAGAGTTTTTTCTAAATTCTGAATGGTGTAATTTCTCGCAATTTTGTACTTTGCATTACTTTTGATTGATCCCTTCGTGGGTCTACCCCTAGAAGATGTATGCCGTTCTTTTAGCAAGCGTGCAAACCTACTCTGCAAATACCGCTTACTTGAGCTGAGTGGCACAGCAAGAATCATTACCTCATCGCTACTCCAATCATCTTGCCACTGTGACTTTTCCTCAAGCTCTGTTAATTTCATTGCGCCATAGTTTTCGGCAAACAAATTCGGTCCACGCTGATCTTTTGCCCACCACTTGTGAAAGTCATCATCCCTCACATCACCAAAATCGTTATACAGCGCCGCATGCTTGCCTTTGCCGCCACGCTCACAACACTCTAGATATTCAGCGTTTCGCCTCAAAAACTGCCACCACCAGTAGTACGGGCTACGTTTTTGATAGCCCAGTGGAAGGCGCTTATTTTTTGTTCCAAAAATGGGGTACGGGGCAAGGAATCGTCTTGGCATTTTCTTAGCAAGTAATTTGCAGAATATTCTAATAGTATCAGAGAAGCATCGATTTCGCCTTATATTTTAAGCATGGACGAGCGGTTAAATTTCTTAGCAAGCATCCATTACTTAATAAAGAAAGCGAGTCAAATATGTTATTAAATCCAGTAGTAGTAAATCCAACTCCCGTAGCCGACACTGTCTTTTTAAAAGACGCTGCCGAAACAAGCAATATCGTGGTTGGCGCCACGCTGTCACTTACTAATATGGAAGCAAATCGTATTAGCTGGGAACAAGGGGCTTATCGCACCAGCAATCAGTCTTTGTATGCCGTTCTCGGGCAGTGCTTGGCATTTTGCGGCGAACTCAGTATTGCCGAAGCGAAACAGCGCAGTTCTGCTCTAGAAGCCTTTTATAAAGAGCGCGGCTATAAGTACAAAAAAGAGCTGCCATTAGCCAATCGCGTAGTGCGGGCTGTTTTTGGTGATGTCAATCGCCGTCGTATTAGCACGTATGCGCTGGTGTTGCGTCAAGCACAAAAGGACGGGATTGCTTATGCGAATCTTGCCACTTGGATCGAAGAGCGTGGCGGCATACAAGAAATCACACTTGCTCGTAGTGCTAGCTATATGAGCCCTTCCGCCAAAGCAGGGGCAGCCAAGCAAGTCATGCAGGGCAAGACACCGATTGGGTATGCCAAGTCTGATTTGCTGTCGATGCACGCTGATGCTGATTTTATGGGGGAAGCCTGCGTTTTATTAGCAGAGCAACAACCTGACGGCAGCTTTGGGGTATTCGCCGTATTGCGTCAACAGGGGCTTGTTAACGCTGCCTATGCGAATTTATATGCGATGCAACGTGAAACCACGGCGCGCATTCAAAAAGAATTGGACGCAGTCAACGATGCCGACGGCGCCATTCCAAAACAAGCGTAATTAACCAATCGGGGGTGTTATGAGCGCCCCCAACTCAACTTAATAAGGAAATCATATGAATAGCAAAGGAACCAACCATGCACCTCAAACTATTGACGACATCATTTTCGGTAATCCCGAGAGCAAGTTGCGTATTGACGATATTGTCTCGGGTGCCGAAGCATTACCTGACTGCGGTAAATCAGCCATCCTTCTTTACGGAGTCTTTGGCACAGGCAAAACCACACTCGCAAAAATGCTACCTAACCACATTGAATATGGAAAAACTAAAGAGGAATTGATTTTTCCTGAGGAGTTTATTGCGTGTCAGCAAGGGCTTAATGGTCCACAGGTGATGGGGAAAATTGATGCCATTCTGTCGAAAAACTCACTGAATGTAAGTGGCTTGCATTACATCATTTTGGATGAGGTTGATAACCTTACCAAGCTAGCACAGCAGAGTTTGAAGTCAGCACTCAATACGCCGCGAGGACTTTTTGTACTGACAACCAATAACGTCTCGGAGCTTGATAAAGGACTGCTAGATCGGTGCGTATTGGTAGAAATGAATGCCGCAGAGCCCAATGCTTACTTAGAGACGGCAAGAGCTATTGTCAAAGCCAGTAATGCGACTCTATCTGATGATGAGCTCATGCCGACAATTAAAGCAGCCAATGGATCATTTAGAAACTTGTTTCATAACGTGGGGCGCTTGGCAAGGCGTAAATCACTTATAGGGGCCCAAAATGGCAAATTTCAATATTAAGTATAAGGTTGTCATTGAAGATAGCATTGACATTGAAGCTGATGATGTAAGGGATGCTTTATCTGCTCTAGCCAAACAACACTCCGAAGAGCGCCTCACTCAAGTAGGTATGGTTCAGAAGTTTTTAATCACAGAAGTCAAAAACTATAATCTTGAAGAGTATTAGTTTCAAGCCCACTTTCGAGTGGGCTTTTTTATTTGTCCTTTTAAAGGACACTGCATATTCAAGCCAACCTATCCGCCGCCATCGTGGCTGTTAACTTGCTGTAATGACGATCAATCATGGCGGCACTATTTCCCATCTGCTTAGATAGCGTATGAATATCAGTTTTGTTCTCTAATAGCTCCAAAGTAGCGTATGTATGACGCAATGAATAGAGTGTTCGCATCTGCCCATCGTGACTTAATCCCAAACCACTATCTCGCATCAATCGTTTAAATGCGCCATCAATTCGCATGGGCTGATGACCATTGGCAAAAACAAAGATGCGCTCTGGCGTCCTTGTCTCAAATAAGCGATCAAAGGGAATGTCATATACAGCCTTTTGCCTGCTGTGTAATCGCTTGAGAACATCTACTGCCTTGTGTTTAGCAATCAGCCAACGCCCGCCCGTCTTACCATCCACCCAAATACGCAGGTATTTCTTATCGCCTTGTGTATGCCACTCAATATTATTCCAACAAATATTCAGCGCCTCAGTGCCATGCCGCATGCCTGTGTATAAAAGCATCTCTATATAGTCACGCAGTAGTGGACGAGTCTCATGCTCGATCTCTAATCTGCCTTGCTTGATCCATGGCTCCATAAACTCCAATAAGCGATCAATCTCTTCCCGAGTAAAGGCTGGGCGAGTTTTACCTTTCTGCCCTCTAGCTGTGAGTTTGGGAATAGCTACTCGTTCGCTGATCCAGCCTTTGCTAATAGCCACCAGCTGTAACTTAGTCCATGCACTGGCAAAGTTCATTAGGGTGCTGGCTCTGGGCACCTTGTTCATTTGCCTATTTCGCCAAACTTCAAACTCATGCACATCTGTGTAAGTTATCTCTTCTAGTCTTTTGTCTTGAAAGTAGGGCAAGAAATACCTCTCAATACAAGTGATGTAGCTACCGTACACGCTCTTGCCTATACCAACATCCAAGTCCTGCCGCATTGAGTAGAGAGTGGCGTGTGCAATTTCTGCAAACATGGGTGACTTTTGTGCAAGCCCCAGCCTTTGGCGAAATCTGGTTTCATCGTAAAGATCGCAAGCCATTCGTACTGCGTGCTCAATACTGGCTTGGCGAGTGGTTTGACGATGCCATGAGCCGTCTTGCAATCTAAAGCGGCAATGCCAAAGTGGACTTCCGGGTCTGCGGTGGATAACGACTTCGCCATCACGCAGATATAGCTCTGTGGGCTCGGCATATTTGAGCTGGCTTAAGGCTGTGGGTTGGAATTCTGGCTGGGGTGAGGAGATTACTTCTAGGTGACTTTCGGGTACTTTGATTACCTTAGTCACTTTGTGAGCAGTTTGCTGTTGTCATACAGCTATTTTATTTTCAGATTTTTGTTTGGACAACCATTAAGGGGGAATGTTGAATTTTGAACAAGTAATAATATTTCCAGCAACTCTTTTAAATTAGATTTCTTAAGAATCTTAAAGGATATTTTAAGTAGAAGCCAATAGGTGAGGATCCGATAAATTGACCAATTGACCAACAACATCCTGGTATGCCAAATATTAGCAATAGCCAACCATTTTTGGAAAAATAAACATAAATTCTACTTTTAATTAATTTTTTAATACAGGTATCTATAGCAGAATCAAAAGAGCTTCTAAAATTTACTTGGGAAATATATAAAATAATTGCGCTCGTGCTCCATAAAAAAATCCATCTGCCAAAATCCCAGCCCAAAATAAATAGGGGCGCAATCATTACTAATTGAAATATTAATGTACTTAGAATATTTCTATATTCAGTATTTTCTAATTTTATTGAAAAGCTTAAAATAAAAAAGCCGCACATAACTATCGTAACTAACCACGCTAAAGGAACATAAATTCCCATCGAAAAAGCAAAAAGCAAGCTATAACTTAAAGATAGTCCTTGTTTTGTAGTCCACTGTATTGCATCAATTGCCGCATTTGGTTTATCAAAACAACAAGCATTGGGCTCGATACTTTTCCACAAATCTATCCAAGAAAGGTTGATTGCATGAGCAATTATTGGATCTCCTTTATGGACTACACACATACAAAAAGCTAACAGCGATGGGGAAAGTACTGCTAAGACATAGGATACTCTCTTGAATAAACTATCATTAGGTCTAGAATCAGATTGAAAAATAATAACGCTTATTGCAGGTATGGCGAAAAAAAAGAAAGCCTCGTGAGAAAGCAATGCAATAATCGCGACCAAATTTAAGCCGAAATATTTAATTATGTTTTTCTTTTTTGAAAAGAGAATTTTTAAGCATACTAGAAAAAATATAATACCCAATACATCTTTACGGATTATGAAATCTTGATAGGCTGGAGCGCCCATTACTATTGGCGAAATAATTAGAAGAGCGGCAAATTTATGTCTAGTTTTTATAATTAGATAAATGATTAAAAATACATAGGCTAGTAGACTTATTAAAATGACCATGTAATTGGCATGAATCCCGAGAAAATCGGATACGTGTAGTATTACTTGTCCCGGCAGCCCCCTTCTTACAAAACCCCCCTGATAATTAATTAACCATTCAGTAATTTGCCAGCTACTATGACCCCACTTAAATGATGCCTTAGTTTGTATGACAACAGCTCCCAATAAAGCCAGATAACCAACCCACAAGCTAATTCTTTCTTGATTTAGACTCAAAATAGAAGCCTCCTAAAAATTGCTTGTGGAATCAGTTTAATTATCATCATCACCCCCCACCAAAATCCAGGGACATAAACTTCATCATTCTTTTTGTCACAAGCGACAACAATTCCCTTGGCAACCTTTTCGGGCTTAGCCCACAGTAAACCCTTCTTAAATTCAGCCGTCATGGGCGTATCCACAAAACCAGGCTTAATCGTTACAACCGATACTCCTAATTTATATAATCGTTGCCTTAGCCCAGAGGTAAAAGCTGTCACCATTGCCTTTGCTGAGCCGTAAACATAGTTACTAGCCCTACCTCTATCGCCAGCCACTGAACTAATGACTGAAATTGTTCCAGCGCCTTGCTTTTCAAAACGATTTGCTAAATGAGTGAGTAGCGCAATGACTGATAAAGCATTCGTTTTAATTTCCTGCATTGTTACGTCACCGACTGTTCACATTCTTTTTGATTGGATAGCGTGCCATGGGCAATTAATACAATATCAATCGCTCCTAAAATCCCAAATGCCTTATCAAGCATTGATGAGTGCTGATCAAAGTTATTCGCATCCATGCAATAACCATGAACTTCTGGTGCGCCCCTCACCTTTAAATCTTTAGTCATGGGATTTAAGCGCTCTTCATTACGAGCCACTAAAAATAGCTCATCGCCTCTTTGAGCCCAAATGCGAGCCGTAGCCTCGGCGATTGCAGAAGTTGCTCCAATAATGAGTATCTTTTTCACTGTAGCCCTAATCTGTTTGATTGACTTGATGCAAATTTACCAATAGCGCCATACTTAGCACGCACTTCTTCAAACTGCTCCCACTGTGGATATGTCCTTTTAAAGGACGCTTCAGTCATCAGGGCATCTTTTGTTAAATAAATTCTGCCGCCCATCTCCACCACCATGCTATCAAGTTGTTTAATTAACTGAACTGTCCCTTCAGATATTTTAAAATCCAATGCCAAGGTATATCCCTCAATTGGAAAGGATAGGTAATTTTCATTTGCCCTACCAAAGGCTTTGAGCACCGCTAAAAATGATCCTCTACCGCTCTCTACAATAACTTCTAATATTTGTCTCAAGCCCTTCACACCAACAGCTTTTGGTAAGACAAATTGGTATTGCACAAAACCCGCCTTGCCATAAAGGCGATTCCAATTGCCGATGGCATCTAAAGGGTAAAAGTATGGCTCAAACGATATTATTTCTGTCTTTGTTTTTGAAAATACTCTGTGATAGTAAAGTGAGTTAAATGCCTTAATTGAATAGTGATTGAGTAAGAACTGAGGCATGTCTATCGGCAGGTTTTGACTTTTTTTCTTCCCAAGCTCTAGATTGCCGTCTTGTGAGTGCTTACCCAGCATTAAGAGTGAACGTCCCAACTGCTTTCCTTTTGCCAAGCAATCAATCCAAGCAACGGAATAGGTGCTGGCATGATTGGCTTCAAATTGTTCGCAAACCTCTTCCAAGCAATTTGTTTTAATCGTCGATTGGATAATCTGACTCGATTGAATAGGCTTTAATTGGAAACTGGCTGATAAGATAATTCCGGTTAAACCCATCCCACCACACGTTGCCCTAAAAAGATCTGGGTAATTATCTTTGGTGACACTAATAACTTCCCCGCTACCAAGCATGAGATCAAAAGATAAAAGGTGCTCGGAAAATGTTCCGCTTAAGTGGTGATTTTTACCATGCACATCACTGGCAATTGCGCCGCCGATGGTGACAAAACTAGAGCCTGGTGTTACGGGCACAAACCAGC
>Ga0247840_10005525_pt1 | contig 18963 bp, 25 predicted proteins | sample LaCruzMarch2015__FD_192404 | JGI IMG/M metagenome (GOLD analysis project Ga0247840, IMG submission 192404) | Freshwater microbial communities from meromictic Lake La Cruz, Castile-La Mancha, Spain - LaCruzMarch2015_17m | ecosystem: Environmental > Aquatic > Freshwater > Lake | place: Spain... | reverse complement strand
GATCAGTCGGTTTCTTGAGCAGCGGGCGACCACTCGCAGCCCGTACACCGCAGAGAAAGAGCGAGGTCAGTTGCTCGCCCTGTGGCGGTTCGCCGCCGACCGCCGCCTGCTGATGGACAGACCGTGCGTTCCGCCCGCTCCGCTGCCAGACCGCATCCCGCAGGCGTGGTCGATTGAACAACTCCAGTCCTTGATGAAGGCTGCGAACGCGAGCCGCGGCTACGTCGGCAAGGTTCGTGCGGCGGTCTGGTATCCCGCACTCATCAGCGTCCTGTGGGAGTCGGCGGAACGCATCGGGGCGATCCTTGCGTGCCGTCCCGACGACTTCCTGACGCCGACGCTGCTGGTGCGAGCCGAGTACCGCAAGGGCGGCAAGCGTGACCGGGCATACCGGCTATCGCCAGAGACGTGCGACCTCGTCATGCAGGCGTGCGGCACGCGGCGGCTGTTCGACTGGCCACAGAACCACGGCTACCTGTGGGCGAAATACAAGGACGTTGTCGCGAGGGCGGGCCTCGGGCACGACCGCAAGTGCGGTTTCCATCAACTGCGACGCTCGGCCGCGTCACACTTCGCTGCCTGCGGAGGCGACGCCGTGAAACTGCTCGATCACTCCAGCCCGCGAATCACTCACCGCTGGTATTTGGATCGCCGGATGACAGACCGCGATCCGCCGCCTTGCGACGTGCTTCCGAAAATCAACTAGAGCATCCGTCGCACGGCCTCGCGATGTTGTCGCGTGCGGCGAGCATCGCGAGCAGCCTCTCGCGTTCTTCGAGCAGCCTGCCGATCATGCGTGCGGCGGTGCCGTTCGTTGCCGTCCACGCATTGCTCGGCCCGTGCCTGCCGACGAACAGGCGAGCCTCGCGTGCCTCGCCGTCAGTGTACGGCTCACGCATTGCGAGACTCGCTGTGCAGTAAAAGCGTGAGCAGCGAGTACGAGGCGAGGTCGATCAAAGTGTCATCGAGGCCTTCGTGCGTCAGCGTGCCGGTCGCGTTGTACGTCGCTAGTCGAGTGACCTTGTCACTCAACCGCACCATCGCTGCCCGCCACGGCTCGATGCCGACGAACTTCGCACCGTTGCGTATGTTCGCGAGCGGGTCGTCTCCGTCCGGCGAGCCGTAGTCGCGTGATTTGCTGGCGTGCATCGCCTTGAGTTGGTCGCACAGGTCGTAGAACTGCTGGCTCACCGGGTGCGTCACTGCTTTTCCTTCTTCAAATCGCGGTCGCAGAACAGGGGATACGCCTTCGTGACCTCCTGCCGCCCGTGATCGACCACGATGGCGGCTTGGCATGGGGGTTCGAAGGTCGCTTTGATCTTCACAGCGTACGCGCTGTGTCCAATCACGCTCCCGTTCGTGACGTATCGACCGCCTCGGCTCCACCCAAACTGGTGCCAGTGGCCGATGCAGGTCAGGTCGGCCCGTTCGGTGGCGTTCCACGCCGAGATTGCCTTGTTCAAAGGCACATGAATCCCCCCGATGCCGCCTTGGTACCGCACGGCATGACCGTGGCAGAAGCGAACGCGGAAGCCGTCGAGGTCGACGTAGTTCAAATGCCCCTCGCCGATGGCCCAGCGGACGTTCCTGCGAGTCTCCGCGGCCTGCATCGTGAGGTAGAGGTGGTGTTCGTAGGACGTATCGGCCTCGTTCGTCCGCAGTTTCTCGGTCGTGCGACCGTGATTGCCGCATGACGTTGGCACGATCAACTCGTCGACGTTCTCGGCCACGGCATCGAGGAAGCCTCGCAGCCGCTTGCCGATCCACCGCGTGGCTTCGAGCGGGTGCATCGCGTTCTCCTCGGCGAGTTCGGGATGAATCATGCCCGAGATGAGGTCGCCGCCGAGCCACACGCACACGCGGTCGATGCGAGCGAGCGAGCGTTCATGCTCAAGCATCTGAAAGAACCGATGCTGGAGTTCCTCAAGCCGTCGCTCGCACACTGACGGGTCGTAGGCGTTGAGGCCGTTCACGGTTTCGGCCCGCACGACCTCCTCGCAGTGAACGTCCGAGAGCAGGACGATCATGGTCGCGGCGTGCCGCTTTGCCTTGCGTGCCTTGGGCGGGGCGACCCGCTTCGGCGAGATGTCCTTGAGGGCGACGAGAGCGTCGGCCCGCGACCGCTCGGAGTCGATCTGCTTGAGGGCCGCGTCGTAGCGTCGCTTGTACGAGGCAACGTCGGCACGCAGCCTCGCCACTTCGGCGTCCGCTGCCAGTTGTGCCTCGGTGCTGGCTTGTGCCAGCACGTCGTCGGCTAGTTTGAGTCGAGCCATCGAACGACTCCAGCGGTGTTCACGCAGTAGTGGCCGAGTTCCTTGACCTTGGCTTGCACTGAGCGGGCGAGCGCGTACTTGCGAACGTCGACGCGGCCTGTCTGGTAGGCGTCCTTGACGCGAAGCAACTCGCTTCGGACAGCCGCAGGCAGCACGTCAACCCACGTCGCCGGGCCGGTCTTCGAGTTGCGTGCGGTTTTGAGAACTGAGTCAGCAAGGCTACGTCGCTTCGTCATTCTTCTCCTCGCGGTAGTTGAGCGACCACAGGACTTTCGAGATGTCTTTCCCGGCCTGCTCGATCACTTCCTCGCTGGCCTGCGGGAAGATGGCGTGCAGGAGTTCGTGAATGATGACCGTCAGGCGGTGCCGCCCGCGGAGCCCGGCGTGGATGACGATGCGAGGCCGCGCGCTCTTGAGCGTGAACGTGTAGCCGTAGGCCAGCCCCTTGAGTGCAGAGAACCGCAGGAGCCACTTCTCGTCGCCGTTGAGCGTGAAGTGATGGTCAGCGTTGCTCTTCGACACGCCGCGATTCCTTTCGCCGGGCGTTTGCTATCGCACGCCGCACGAGCATCCTGCCAGCGGCGTCAAGGAAAGGCAGGCCGCGATCTGCGGCGGACTCGCGGAGCCAGCCGACGATCTCGTCGATATTGGCCTCGGCCCAGCCCGGTTGCTCGGCTTCCATCTTGTCCATGTAGATCGCGCGGCTGTTGCATTTGCAGTCAGGGCTCGACGTGATGCCGACCTTTGCGAGCAGAGCCTTCACTTCTGTGCCGGGGCCGTGTGATGGTGGCTCGGGCTCGGGCTGCGACGGAACGAAGCCGGGCTTCGGAGTGCGAGGATACGCCGGATGGTCAACGTCGATTGTCCACTCGTCGCCGTCCTGAGCCACAACGCAGGGCATCACTTCGTTGAGCGTGTAGCCACGCTCGTTGCAGCGAGACAGAAGGAAGGAGCGGTGGCACGTGATCATGGCAATGGATTGCCGTCGCCTATTTCCTCAGTCAACTCCAAGTAGATTTTGTCTCCGTTATAGTTGCAGCACCTGTCTTGCGGGCCGCCTGCGTCGTAAATCGCCCTCCAAGTCGCGGAGTTTCTTGGGTTACTAACGCCTGGCAAACGAGGACAGTTTACGGTCGCGCCGACGTGATAGCCATTTGCGGCATACCACCGCGCACTTTCTACAACCACGCAGCGCGTGGGACAGCACCCGCAAACTGTCAAAGTTTCAACAATAAAGTAGCCGTCGTCGGGGTTTGATACAGTGTCTTTGTCGCCTAAGTAGCAACAGTCGAGGTCGTAAACTCCAAGCCGTCTAAAATATCTATCGCTGCCATCAAAGGCCCGAAAGCCGCACGCAGGGGCGTTGCAACTCATGGCTCTAGCCTCAAGAACGTCGACGTCACCGTGCCGGTCACGGAAATAATGGAGGCCGTGGTCAGGGTTCGCCCTACAGAAACGGTGCAACTAGAGGTATTGAGCGTAGCACCAACCGAGATGTCGGTAACGTGCGTCGCCGTGGCGGTCGTCGTGACAAAAACTGCCGTAGCCGTGTAGAACTGAACGTCAATGAGGTACCAAGCGGTGCCCTCTTTTGCGACTGCACAATCGCGGTCGTCCGTCGCCGTATTGGTGATTGGAAAAAAAAGATTTGTTGCCGAGACGGTGTTCGGAGTCGCTGTCTGGTTTTTGAATGTGACGGTCTTTGCCGAGCCTATCGACCATGAACCGCTGTATTTACAGACTCGAAAAACCTTCTGCGACTGTCCCGCACCCGCCCGCATCCCGAACTCCATCGGGCCTTGGTCGCGGCCCCCGCCTTCGACCTCACGCACGGCGCGTGCAATGCGATCCGCCGCGGACTTCGTGAACGTCACCCGCTGAACGCCTGCCGCGGCACCGTCGGGCTTTTTGGCCACCGTGGCACCTCGCTAGGCGATTTCTTCGTATGAGCAAACGATCTGAATCGTAGCGGACGCCGACGCAAATGCCAAAACTCTCCCGCCTTCCTCAAGATAAAGTGGCGAGTTGCGGTCAATCACGATGAGCGATGCGTCTGCGGGTACCGACACTGTCGAGCATACGGCGTGCGTGGCCGCCCCGTTAGTGACCTGAATCGTGACTTCACCGGTCGAGGAGCCATGGACGTTCGATGCGACGAGCGTGCTTAGTTTGATCGCCCTGTCTGTAGCGCAAGTTACGACTGTAATTGCAGCGGTGCCGACTGTAGTCGACGCTTGTCGCAGCACGATACTCGTTGGCGATACGATGTTGGGGGCAGTCATATTTTCCTCAACTGAACAGGTAGGACATAGCGATACCACCGCCACCGCCACCGGCCGCAATCGTAATTGTGCTAGACGCCGTAGAGACCGTTACGTTATCACCAGCCGCAATCGTAATTGCAGACGAGATGCCGTTGACGCTTGGCACAGCCCCTACGTCAGCCGCAGATGGCATGGCGTGAACGTGATCGGCTCGCGAAGCGTCGCTGCTGGAGCCAGCAGCCGCAGCCCCGAGTGGCTGTGGCGTCGCGCCGCTCACGGCGACCCCCGAGGTTCCGCCCGAGAATGCAATGGTGATTTCGCCCGACGCAGTGTTTCGCGTAAAAGTCATCCCGGCACCTTGCACAAGCACCGGATTGACGACGCTGTACCGGCTCGGAATCTCAGTGAGGCTAGTGTATGAGCCGCTAGCCGCAACTGCGGCGAGGCCGCTAACGTCTACCGCTGCGAGCGATACTGCGCCAGTTCGTCCAGCCACGCTTTGCACGGGCGCCGCTGCGGCTGCGGAAGCCGTGAAAGAAACAATATCCGAAGTCGAGTGCGTATGCGCAGAAGCGGCTGCTGTTATGTCGGCCGGGCCCAAGACAACTTCGCCAGTTCTCCCTTGAACTCGCTGCACCGGAGCGGCCGCTGCGGCGGCACCAGTAAAGGACGCCACCTCTGACGTGGAGTGCGTGTGGAATGGGAGCCGTGCAACAGAGAGCGTTCCGGCAGTCACGTCGCTCGCGTCGTGCGTATGCGCTGATGGCGCGAATGTCGCTGGCACGTTCGACAGAGCGGTGTACGAGATCGTTGGGATGCGAGCATGGACGAACGTCCCCGAGGTCACGTCCGCCGCTTGAAGTGCAATGCTTCCAGTTCGACCAGCGACTGACTGAACAGGGGCAAATGACGCTGCCTCCGTCGTCGTGTACGACGCAATGAGGAACGACCCTCCGGTCGTCGTGATCGTGATGCCGCTCCCGGCGGCGAGTTGAAACACGCCAAACGAACTCGTCGCCGTGCCGGGGGCCGTGATGAACCCAGCCGGGCCGACGCCACCTTGCACCTCGATGCTGACGGCGGTGCCGCCGGACACGCTCACGCCAGCGGCGGTCGACTGGACGACGACGTTGATACTCATGGGGCCACCGCCGTCAGTGAGCCACTCAAATACGTCCGCGTGACCAGTGCGGCGGACACGCCACGCAGGTACCAGCGGTAGCGTTTGCTCGGGTCAAATGCGCCGGTCTGCAATTCTGTCAGCGACAGGTTGATCTGCCCGTCGGCTGCGTTGATCGGCGTGACCGTGAACGTCGCAGCGAGTGGCCCTTGTGTCACGACGCCGCCGGGGTTGGTGAACGACACGCTTGTGCTTGCCTCGTACACGACCGCCGTCCACGTAAACCCGGTGGTGTCGATGTCGAGGTCGGCAAGCATCCCGAACTCGTCGCCGGTCGTGAGCGAGATGTTGAGCGTTCCCGGCAGTGCTGCGAACTCGGCCATACATTCACTCTACGAACTACGTGGCGGGTCTTTCAGACCTAGAACGGCGGGTTGCCGAAGAACGGGGCGAAGCCGACAGCACGGTGAACGCGCCGCCGCAGGATGTCAGGGGCCGTTCCCGGCGACGCAATGCCGCCGCTCTGCGTGAGCGTGACCGGGTTCGACGAGGCGATTTTTGTCGTGTTGTCCTCCGGGTCGAGGACGTAGGCTCGCACCTTCTTCCCGCCTTCGAGGTAGTTCCAGCCGATGTTCGGCAGAAGCAGTTCCCAGCCCGAGGCCCGGTACACCAACTCCACGGACACCGACCAGTATTTCAGTTCGAATCCGTTGATGACCTCGACCTGCTGCTGCGCCGAGATGCCTTGGCACTTCCACTGGTACCGCGAAGCCCCGAGGAATCCATCGGAGTTGATGCAGTTCGTCACCGACACCGCAGCACCAATCGGAAACTGCGCGCGGTTGCCGCTGATCGTGCATCGCAACTCGGCTTCGTCGGTCATTGCTCCTTCGAAAAAATCGAACGCTGAGTTGACGAGCGGTTTTTGCGTTTCGCCGTCGAAGTAGGTGAGGGCTGGGATCGCAACGCCGCCGGTCGAGAAACTCCAGATGTCGGCTCGCGCGAGAGGGTTGGGTGCGGAGTCCTGCGTGCCGACGGCGGGCACCTCGTAGCGGTACGTCGCCTCGACGTGATACGGGTCGGGCTCGGTGAACGACCCCTCGGTGCACAGGAGGTAGCCGAACTCCGGGTGCGATGACCCATGGACTATCCCGACGGCCCCGATGATCTGCTGGTGCCCTACCGGCGCGCTGACGGTCACGATGAACTTGCGCTCGGCCGTCGGCGACTCGCCGAATTTGTGCGAGAACGTGCGGGGGATGACTTCGCGAAACTCTATGATCGACACGGCTACGCTCCCACGATTTCTACGGTACCGCCGACCTTCGCGATCTCACGCTTGATCTCGTCGAGTTTGTTCAACTGCTTGCGGTACTCCTCTATGGCCGGGTCTTGCTGGCCGGTCGCCAGCCGCAAAAACTCTGCGGCACCTTCTCCCGTCCTCACGTCGTTAGCCTTGACGGTCGCCGGGCCGAGTTTGTTGAGGTTGTCGAGCCGCTCCTTCTCGATCTCCGCAGCCTGCTCCGCATACTTCTCGTTGAGGTCGGCAATCTTCTCGACGGTTTCGAGTGCGTCCTCGAAGCCGCTGCGGATGGCGTCTGCCGCAGTCTCGAACGTCTGCGGGTCGATGGTCTTGTCGCGAAGGTCTTGCTCCAGTTGCCGCAACCGCTCCTGAGCCGTAGAGAAGGCATCTGGTGCGATCTGGAAGTTGTCGAACGTGAACGTCTCGTCGAGTTGCTCGCGAACGTCCGCGATTGACCGCTCGGCGTCCTGCGTCGAGAACCCGAACTGCATCGTCTCCTGCGCCGCGGCCTGTGCTTGGTCGAGGATGGCGAGCCGACGCGTAGCGGCTTGCACCGCCGCAGCGTCACTGGAGGCACGGCCCTCGACAATCGCCGTCTCGGCTTCGTCGATCTGCCGCGTGATGGCGAGCAAGTCCTCTGCGGCTTTCGTCGCGGGGTCTTCGCCGCCGAGGCCTTGCGTCTGGATGAACGAATCGGCACGCCTGCGGTCTGCTTCGATGGCGGCGTTCGCCGCTCGCTCTGCTGCCTTGACCTTCTCGTCCGCTGCCTTCGTTGCCTCTTCGGCGGCGGTCTTCTGTGCTTCGGCCTCCTTCTCCAGCACGCCGAGCGTGCCCTCGAAACTCTGCTTGGCGAGATCGGCGGCTTTCTTCGCCTCGTCCGCAGTCAGCGTGCCGTCGGCCTGCAACTCCGCGATCTGCTCCAGTGCTGTCTGGTACGACAAGGCGGCTTGAAATCCAGCCTGCCCAAACTCCGACGCCGCGGTGGCAGCGGCCCCGATTTCGCTGGCGAATTGCGTCGCGGCGAGGCTCGGCTGCGTGAGGTCGAGCGTCGGCTCCAGCGGCGTCTCGACCGCTCGCTCGATGCCGAGCCACGTTTCAGCGAACGACACGACACGCTCGATGAACCCGCCCACGCTGGAGACGACGTTCTTGATGCCCTCCCAGATGCCGTTGAACGCACTTGTCACCGACGACGCAAAGGCACTGATGAGCGACGAGATGCCGGTGAACTCTGCGAAAGCAGAGACGGCCTCGACGACCGCTGTCACGGCGCGCCCGAACGTGTCCTGTACGAGCGTCGAGAATTGAGAGAACGCCTCGCTGGCGACGGTTGCGATACGCTGCATCATGTCAACGACCGGGCCGAGCGCAGTCGTGACCGTGTCGCCGATTTGCTGCACGTAGCCGATGATGCCGCCGAGTGCGTCGCCGATGAGGGCGACGGGAGAAAACGACGCGATGAACTCGACGACCGCGACCTGTGCATCGACGAGATAGGTAACGAAGTCAACGATGGCGTCGTTGAACGGCTCGAAGGCATTGCCGAGCGCCTGGAACAAGTCGCCCAGCGGCGCGAAGATCGCCCCGATGACTCGCCCGGCACCGCCAAGGAGCGTGCCCACGACCTGCACTGCACGGCCAATGCCGGTGAGGATCGGCTCCAGTATGTCGCCCACGACGCTGACGATGGCGTTCACGCCGCCAAGAAACTCTGCCGACCCCTGCGCGACGCCTTCTCCGAGGCCGACGAACGGCACCAGCAGCAGTTCGCCGAGCCGCCCGCTCGCGACACCAAGAGCGTCGAGGCCCGCACCGAACTCGTCGATGCGGCGGCGGTCGAGTTGCGACAAGGCACCGCCGAGGCGGTTGATGTCGTCCTCCGCACCGCCCAAGTTGTTGAAGAACGGAATGAGGTCGGCGCCAGTCTTGCCGAACAGAGCGATGGCAGTCGCCGTGCGGCGGGCGGGGTCTTCGATCCCGGCAAGGCTTGAGCCGATGAGGCGGTACTGCTCCTCGGGCGAAAGCGACGCCAACTGCTCGCTCGTCACGCCGATTTCTTCAAGTGCTTTCTGTGCCGCCTTGCTCTCCTCGTCGACGCCAAGCACAGACTTCTGGAGTCTGCCGAACGCGGTGCTCACCGCGTCGATGCTTGTGCCGGAACGGTTCGCAGACTCCTCGAGCGTCTGGATGAACTCGAACGATACGCCGAGTTTGTCGGCCGTGTTGCCGAGGTTCTCGACTCGATCCTCAAGGTCGGCGAGACCGCGGACGACCGCGACGGCCGCAGTACCGAACGCCGCGACGCCAGCCACGGCGAGCGTGAACGGGTTGACGACCCCGGCGACGGTCGCGCCGAGGGACGAAAAACCCTGCGCCAGCCCGCCGCTAAAAATGCGGCTCAAGCCTTCGCCTGCGGACGCAAGGCCCGAAACCCTTCCGGCGATGTTGCCGAGCGGCCCCGGCAGTGCCGACAAGGCACCGGCGGCTTCGTTGAACTTGAGGCTCCCGCTCGCGTTCTCCGCTGCCGTGTCGTACTTGTTCGCGGCAATCGTCGCCTTTGCATATGCGTTTGCCGAGCGGTCGAGTGCCTTGGCGTAGTCCTGCTCGCCGAGCAGCCCGGCGCTCCGCAGTCGGTCTAACTCCGCGACCGCCGTGGCGTAGTCTCGGCTGGCTCGCTCTTGGGCGGTGAGGTTCGCCTCGACGATCTGCCCGGCGCGTGCCGTAAGTGCCGCACGCTCCTGCTCGGCCTGTGCCGCCTGCCTATTGAGGCCGAGCGCATCTGTTGACGCCCTGTTGTACGTCTCCAGCGAGATGGCGTTCGCGTCGAATAGTTCGTCGAGCCTCGCGAGCGTTGCGGCCCGCTTTTCTTCTGCGGTCGCGTACCGTGCCGAAATCTGTGCGCCTTCCTGCACCGTTTGCAGTCGCTTGGCTTCGGCGGCTTCGGCGGCGGCGTTTGCGCCGGACGCCTCCGCGACGGCGCGAGCGTGCGTCTCCTCGCTGATGGTGCTTGCCGCCAGCAACGCGTCGAGTCGCTCAAGTTGAACCGCACGCTTTTCTTGGTCGGTCTGAACGGACGCGGTGATTGCCGCACCTTCGGCGACCGCCTTCGCCCGCTCGCGTTCGGCAGCGGCAGTCGCGGCGGCGGCGGCGGCGGCGGCACCGCTCGCTTGCTCAACTGCGCGGGCGTACGTCTCCTCGCTGATAGCACCCGCCTGCCGAAGCGAGGTGAGGTTTGCGAGTTGCCTCGCCCGCTTCTCCTCGGCGGTCGCCACCGACTCGGTGAGCCTCGCGCCTTCCGCGAACGCTGCCGCCTGCTGCTGTGCCGCCTGCGTGATGGCGTTGAGTTCGGTGGCGTACTGCTCGGCCGACACCTGCCCCGTCTTGAGGGCACTGTTCAGAAACGCGATGTCGGTCGCGACTTGTTGCTGCGCGGTGGCGGCTGAACTGCTCGACCCAGCAAACGCATCGAACAGCCTCGCGGCACCGGACGCCTGCTTGCCGAGGTTTTGAAGAACGCGATCAACCTGCGACAGACCCTTGGTCATGCCACTGGCGCTGGCCGTGAACTGCACGCCGAGTCCGATTGCGTTCGCCATTATTCAGCCAAGTCCTTCGCCATTCGCTCAAGGTTTTCCCGTATCTGAATTTCGTGCTGCGGTGCCTCCTGCACGGGAACGAAATCGGCAGACTTCGGCGTACGGCCGCGAGGGCAGTACGGCGCGAGGCTGGCACTCGCCAGCAAGCCGGTCTGCCGCCACTCGTCGGGCAGCGGGTGGTAGTGGCGATGTATGGCGATCCATTCCGCGAACTCCCTGCTGTCCATGTCGCGACACAACTCCGCGACCGTCTTTTTCAAATGACCCGCCAGACGGAACAGGAATACTCGCGTCGGGCGGATTGCTAGTTTTTTGCCAGTTCCTCAACGTCCTTGTCGGTGAGGGCGTTATGCTCCATCGCACGCTGCCACACGCGAGCCATCACCTTCGCGGACTTCCTCGCGAACTTCTCGATCTCGGCGTCGGAGAACAGCCGCTCGCCCTTCTCGTCGCACAGGCACTTCGCGAGGAACTTCGTGCGGAAGTTCTCGACGCCTTTGCTCTTGTTCAGCACCCAGTCGTTTTCGTAGGCGTCGCGCTCGCCGCAGGTCATCACGCGAATGAACACGCTCCCGCCCCACTCCTTCACTTCGACTTCGAGGAGGCCGAGGTCGTCCGCAGCAAGAATTTGATCCTTCGTCAGTGACATTTTTCACCCATCTAAAAGTTGAAACGTGGCCGAATACTTTGTCACGTCGTTCACAGCGGCCGACTGCGACGACGACACGCAGATTGCCATCTGTGTCAAGGAGATCCCGCCGCCAGACGCAGAGAGCGTCCCGCGTCTGCCGTAGGCGTATGGCTGACCGCCAAGCATCTCCACGGTCACACTGCCGAGTTCGTTCGTCCACACGCCGCCGCGAGACTTCGGCAATCCACCACCGTACTCGATGGAGATGCTCGTCACCTGCGTTGCGGAAACACCATCGAAACGAAACGACGCACCTTGCGAGTAGACAGCCACGGAAGCCTCCGTAGCGGACTAGACGCGGGCAACGCGGAACGTCGCCTGCCCCTTGATGACGTCGTTCACGGCCAGCGTCACGGACGAACTCTGCACGGTCGCCGCGGCACTGAGCGACAGCCCGCCGCTGATAGCGAGGGTGCCGGTCGAGCCGTCGGTGATCGGAGTCGTGCCGAGGTATTCGATGCTGACCTCGCGGCCCGTATCCGTTGCCGATCCCTTGAGCGGTCGATCCATCGTCAGCACGTTTGAGCCAGTGGATTGGCCGAGGTGCGAGATGTCGATGGTGTCGTCGCCGCCGACGTTGTTCATCGAGTACGTGATGCTCGTCACCGTATAGTTGGTACCGGCGAACGTGAACGTCGTGCCCTGACCGTGGGATGCCATGTGCTAATTCTCCAGCCAGAAAATGTCGTACTCTTGTCGGACGGTATACAGCGAGTTCTCGGCCCCATCGACGTCGACCAGATCGTCGGACTCGTCTTCGAGGGTCGCCTGCCGTACTTCTGTATTGTCGAGACTTCCGGTGTACCCATCCAGAACCTTTCGGCACTTGTCTGCGAGATCGCGGGCGGCGTTGTAGGTCGTCGCGTAGACGTACAACTCCATGGTCACGTTCGGGAGGCCCGACGGCCCGCCCAGCGTCGCGGTGCGTGTGATCCCTGCCCGCCGCCAGATGAGGAGCGGGAACTGGATCGGCGTCGGGCCGACGTACCGCAGCGGGTAAATCCTGCCTGAAATCAACGCCTGCACGGCTTGGTTCGCGACCAGTGCGTTGCGGAGGACTGCCTCGGGAGATTTCAGCGACATTAGAACGGTCCCTGCGTTGCCTTGACCTGTGCCGCCAGTTCCTTCGCCGCCCGCTCAAACGACAGCGCCAGTTCCTTGACGAGCAGCGACTCGACGCGGGAGCGGGTTTGCTCCCACGCCGTGCGAACCGGAGGCCGCTTCGTGGAGCCGCCGACCGGCATTTTGCCCGTGGGCACCCGCAGGCCGTTCGCAGTCTTGCGGTACCGCTCCCGCGTACCGAACTCGACGAGGCCTTGGTGGTAGCCGAGTTTGCGGTCGTCGAACGGCTCGTTCATTTTGCGGCCACTACGGAAGCCGACGATGGCGATGCCCGTGCCCTGCCGCTTATACAACTTGGTCTTCACGGCGATGGCACGCCGCAGGTTGCCGGTCTTGCCTCGCGGCGTCGTCGAGCGGAGTGCCTGCCGCGTGCCGCCTTGCTCGGCGGCTCGCCTGAGGCCTGCCGCCATGTGCTTTGCGGCGAGGTTGCTCGGCAGCATCTGGAACTGATTGCGTGCCCGCTCAAGGCCGGGCACCTGCATCGTGACGCGGATGCCCGTCTCAGCCATTGTTCTTCTCCACACAGATCGCTTCGTGTTCGCTGCGGTTGCCGTGTTCGAGCAGGCTCGCGATGTCAAGCGTCCGGTTTCGCCACGCGAACCGCATCTGCTGCGTCAGCCCCGGCAGGTACCGCATACGGACGCGGTGCGTGATCTCGACGTTCTGCTGCCCTGCGAGCAGTGACTCACGGGCCGACACGCCCTCGACGCTTGCCCACACGGCCGACGAGTTCGACCACGCCAGCACCGTCTCGCCAAGGGCATTGGTCGTGCCGCTCGCGACCTGCACCGTGACCCGCTCGCGAAGCGTGCCGGGGTCAATCATGCGTACGACCCCCAGCGTGCGGAGTCGAGCAGTGCCTTCACGCCGAACGGAACCTCGGTCAACGCTGCGGCGTCTGCCGCCATACGACGCTCGTACCACACGCCGACGAGCATGAGAATCGCGTTGCGGACGCTCTGCGGGACGCTGCCGCCGTCGGCTCCTCGCCCTGCCCACCACGACACCGTGACGGAGTTGTAGTCCTCAAGGTAGGCGGGCCACGAGCCTCCGTAGAGCGGGCGCAGGGCACCGGGGCGGCTGTCTCGGTCGACGCGGTAGGCGGTCGTCGAGAGGGTCGCGGTCTGCCCGTTTTCGTTGAGTGTGTAGGTGAGCGTGATCGCGGTCGTCGTTCCAGCGGTCGCCATCGGTGGCTTCGGCATCGTGATTTCTGGCGGGAACCCGTCGAGCCGCATGACGAGTTGCTGGTGAACCAGAGCCTCGTCCATGTAGGCCTCGACCCACTGCCGCGCAGCCACGATCAGCGACGACACGTAGGCATCGTCGGCGGTGCCGTCGATGCGGCAGTGCTGCTTCGCCTCGGAGAGCGTCACTGGCTCAACCGCTGGCGGGGTTGCGACCTTGAGGCTGCGGAAGTTCATGCCTTGCCCTCTGGACTTTGCGTGGCGTGTGGTCTGCTGTCTCGGCGACCGGATCGACGGCGGCTGTCTCGATCAAGTCCACCTGCTGCTCGCGGATCGCACGCCCGTCCGCGATGAGCCTTGCGGCCACCGCGTCGTCGCACTCGACGACGTCGTTCACGCGATACGTGCTGTAGTTCTTCTGCAATCTTATTTTCACGATTGAGGCAGGCTCCATGCAGAGTCGGGCCGCTTGCCCGCCGAGGTGAAATCCGTCGTCCACTGGAACACCGGCTTGCCGAGGTCTTTGCCCGGCCACGTTACGACGTACTCGCCGTGCCCCAGCACGACGCGAGGAGTGACATAGACGCGGTTGCCGCTATCGCGCCAGTTCCGCCAGAACCAGATGTCGTCGTCGGTGCGGCCTTCGTTCCACGAATTGTCGGGGCCGGGCTTGCTCCAGAACCACGGCTTTTTGCACCGCTTGAGGGCTGCGGTCGAGATGACAGTGAGGCCGAAGTGTGCGCTGTCAACTTCCTGCACCGGCTCGGCGAACCATGATGTCGGCACCGAGGTGGTGCCGCCGTCGGGCTTGTTGTCGAGCGTGCCCTTCAACGTTAGCATCGGCCTGCCGTCCTCGCGTTTCGTCTGCAAGCCGGTCAGGGCGTCGCACTGAAACGTGAGGGCGAGGGCGAACAAATGCTCCACGTCCTCGCGGGTAAAAAATGTGTCGTAGTCGATGCAGAGCAGGTACTCAGCCTTGTCGATCCACTGCTCCATGACCCGCGTGTTGACCTGACTCCAGAACGCGCCGGTGCCCATTGTGGGGCGAATCCCGAGCGGCATGAGTGCCTGTGCCCACGCGAAGTGATTGGCGGTGAACGACAGCCGGGGCATCGACAGGATTGCCTCGACGCGAACGTCAGCCTCAGTCTGCCCGACACGGACGATCATGCGGTGTCCTCAAAAAGCGAAGCGGCTGGCGGCGGGAAAATCCCACTGCCAGCCGCTCACTGTGATCGCTCTGTCAAGCGTCAGGCGCTCGCCACGACCTGCACGCCAGCCTGCGAGGCCGACACCACGCCTTCGGCCGCACGGCCCAGCCGCACCACCGTCGCCACGACGCTCGCGGCCACCGGGGTCGCAGACACCTTGAGGTACCGCTTCTGGCCGCTGAGTTCGAGGTTCAGCCGCACGACGTTGGAGTCGGCAGTCCTGCTGCCGCTCGTCGGAATCGCGAAGCCGCCCGTGCCGTTGCCGACGAGGGCGTCGATGTTCGTGAAGCCGCTGCCGCTGGCATCGGACTCCTCGACCTTGAGCGCTGTGCAGATTGCATCGGTCGTAGCCGCAGAAGGCTCGAACACAACGTCGATGGACGCGTAGCCGAAGCCAAGCGTGTCGATGGTGTGGCTCGCCGTCTGCGAGGTCGTCGTGTCGCCGGTGCCGATCTTGGCCACCGTCTTGGTGTTGGCGAGGTGAAGCATTGGGTCAGGTTCTCCTTGTAGTTCTAGGATTAGGCGGCGAACTTGAGGGCGACGAGCGGACCGGCCTTCGACGTACCGCCGAGGTCATGGGCGAGGATAGCCACGCGACTGGTTGCGAACGTGAGGGTTTGGTCATATTCGACGAACCGGCTGGTGTCGGTCTTGATTGTCACGGCACGCCGCTCGCCGAAGGTCGCGGCCTGCGAGAGATCGCCGAACAGGCACGCCACGCCGCTCGCCGTGCCGGTCAGGCGGCTTTCGAGCGAGTGGACGAGACGCACCGGGTATCCGAGGAACGACTCGGCGAAGCCGCCAGCGATGTCGCCCTTGCCGTTGCCGCCAGCGGCGGTCATCAACCGCAGCATGGACGAGCCCCAGCCAGCGGGCGAGATGTACCATGCGGCACCACGACGAGCGTAGAGCGGCAGGCGAGCGACGCACCCGGTGAAGTCGTTGAGGGTGAGGTCAACGAACACGTCGTTGTTCGTTGCAGCGTTCACGACAGACGCTGAGTGCGTGCCGTCGTTGATCGCCGTCGCCACGCCCACGACACCGTGGTGCAGGCTCGACCCGTCGCCAACGAAGCCCGCGTTGTCGAAGGCCTCGGCGAACGACTGAGCCGTCTCGACGGCCATCGCATCGGCGAGGTCGATGATCGAATCTTCGAGCAGCGAGTTCGGGATGCGGTTGTCGATGCCCCAAATCTTCGCGACGAGTTGCACGTTGTCGAACGTCACGTCGCTGGTCGCTGGCGCGGCGTTCTCGCCGATGGGGCGAGCCGACAGACCACCCGTGCGGCGGGCGATGACGAGCGTGTCGCTGTTCATCGACACCCGGCGGGCGTACTGAGGGAACGAACCGAATTCCTCGACCAGACGAATGATCTCGGACGACATCTCATCACTGACAAGATAGCCGCCGAGCGAGTTGATACCGCCAGCCTGCGCACGGCTTTCGACGCCGTGGTCGCGGCACCACCGACGGGCCTCTTCGTCGCCGAGGACGTAGCCCTTGAGGTGCATCCCAGCACGGTATGCACGCTCTTCGGCGTTCGGGCCGACGAAGGCCTTGAGCCGACCAGTGGCACGCGGGATGGCGAAGTTGCGGTTTTCCACGGTGTTCTCCTTGACCTCGGGGGCTTCGATCTTCTCGACGGCCTTGGCTGGAGCGGCACGCTCCAGCACGGCACGCAGTTCGACTTGCTTCGCAGCGACGCGCTGGAGGAACTCGACCTGCTCGCGAATCTTCTCGGCACGCTGTTCGAGACTGCGGAGGCTGGCCTCCTGCTCCTCGGTCATCGCGGGCGCGTCGCCTTCGGCGGGCGACTCCGACATGGCTTCCATTTCGGCGACCACGGCGGCGAGTTCATCGAGCAGTTTCTTGATCTTGTCCACGTGCGTCGCTCCTTGTTCGGGGTGGGGCGGTTGCTGCCGCCCACTCCTTCGAACTTAGAACGCACCGCCACCACCCATCCAGACAAACTGCGGCGTCGTTTACTAACTAGGAAACGAGCGGCGGCGGATGCTGTCCGCTGGCACGATGCTCTTTGCGGTTGCTCCGCAGCACGGGCAGCGGAGGTATCGTGTCTGGTACTCGCCTCGCGATTGGCTCGACACGACGCCGAGCCGCCCGCGTCGGCAGCGGTCGCAAACGTCTCCTGACTTAGCGGCCATGCGTGCGCAGGAACTCCTTGATTTCGCCAACCTTGGCGGCGGTGGCGGTGGCCTTCGCAATCGCGCGCGACTGCTGCTGGAGGAACTGGTCGTACGACCGCTGTGCGACCGCCACGTCTGCGTCGGGGTACGCAGGAAACGTGACCGGGCCTACGTCGATCAGCGAGTCGACGCGGGTGATTGTCCGAATACTGCGTCCGTCCTCGACGCTCCACGACTCGCCGCCCGGCGCAATCTGGAACGAGAACGACGAGCCCTTCACGATCCCCGCTTCGATGTTGCTGGCGAGATCGCGGCCGTAGGTCGTGTCGGGCACGCGGAACTCGTACCGCAGGCCAATCTCGTCGACGTTCATCCGCAGCGTGCCGGGGTAGCGGGCGAGCGGGTAGTTCGCGTCGTGGTTCCACAGTGCCCGCGTTTCGAGGGGCCGCTTGCGACCGCGACGCTCCGCGACAATGGAGAACGCACCGGGGTCCAGCCGCTCCACGAAATCGCCGAGGTCGAGTGAATTGACGCCGAACTTGGCGGCATAGCCGACAATCCACCGCGACTCGTCGGAGCCTTCCTCGGCCCGCGACTCGACGCGGAGCAGGGGGAGGTCGGCGGACTCTTCTTCGTAGAAACTGCGTCGCTCGATCATGCTTCGGTTCTCCTTGTCTGCGGCTTCCAGTTGCTCGACCAGTTTGCGGCTCCATGCCCAGCCGGGGTCGCTGCCCCACAAGGCCCACGCGATTCGACCGTTGGACGGGAACCCGTCCTCGCCGGGGCTCCAGCCTTTGCCTTGCTTGTCGACTTCGTGGCGGTCGAAATAGGCCTTCATGCGGCGAGCGGTGTCGGGGCTGATCGTCGTGCCGTTCGACAGGTCGCGGGCACGCGCGATGCCGACCGCCGTGCCGCCACGGCCAAACTCGCTTCGCCAGTCCAGCCCCTTCTGTGCTTCCTCTCGGACGCCAGCCGGTGGCGTGAAGTCGATATGGTCGTACTTACCCGCCACGCTTCCGCCTCCGTGACTTCGCGCTGCGGGCCTGTGGCGGGGCGTCGGCCTTCGTGGCGTCGGCGACCTTGACGGCTTGCTGGCCGACGAACTCGCCGCCTTCCCACACGCTGACGAGCATCGCCGGGTCGTCGGCGGTCGCGGTCATTTCCACGTCGCCGAGGTTCAGCACGCCTTCGGTCATCACGTGGTCGACGCGGCCGACGAGGCCGCTGCCAAAAGTCACCCAGTCGCCTTCGGCTACGGTGCCGGGAGCCGCCCGCTGCGGCACGGGTAAAGGTGCTGCTTGCGTTGGCTGCGGGGCGTTCTCGTTCACGCCAGCAAGAATCGCTGTGATCTGCTGCGCGTTGATACTTGGGAAAGACGCTGCAATGAGTGCCGCAGCCCCGTCCTTCGTAATGAGGCCCGCAGGGACTTGCGAGACAATCGCGATGAGGCCTGTGATCTGCGCCCCGTTGAGCGACACGTCGGCGACCTGCGGAGCCGCAGGCTCCGCGTCGACGCCACCGGCGACAGCCTGCCCGTCGATGCCGCTGCCGGGCTGCTGTTGTGCCAGCACGTCGGCGGCGGTCGGGTCGGCACCGAGCGTGCCCATGTTGAGTGGGCGATACCGCTGGTCGCCGCCTTCGACCGGGTTGCGGTCTTCTAGTTCCAAGATGTCATTCGTGGAAAGTGCGCCGATGTCCCACATAGCGCGGTAGTACGACGCCCGCGACGAGGCGTCGCCGCGAAGCAGGCCGCGCACGTCGAACGAAATCTGGTAGCGGTCGCGTGTCTCGTCGTCGGGCATGAGGTCGCGGCCGAACGCCGACTCGAACCTCCTCAACCACGGCAGGATGGTGTGCTGCACGAAGTCGAGGCCCGCCTGCTCGACGGAGCCATACGGGCCAGCCAGCACGCCAAGCAGGTGCATAGGCACCCGAAAGAGTCGTGCGATCTCAGCCAACTGATACGACCGCAATTCCAAAAATTGCGACTCGCTGTTGCTGGCGTAGGGGATTTCGAACGGCTTGAGGCCACCCGTGAGGACTGCCGTTTCGAAG
>Ga0247840_10005516_pt1 | contig 18988 bp, 19 predicted proteins | sample LaCruzMarch2015__FD_192404 | JGI IMG/M metagenome (GOLD analysis project Ga0247840, IMG submission 192404) | Freshwater microbial communities from meromictic Lake La Cruz, Castile-La Mancha, Spain - LaCruzMarch2015_17m | ecosystem: Environmental > Aquatic > Freshwater > Lake | place: Spain... | reverse complement strand
TCATCGGCAACCTGGATCAGAACGGCTATCTTGTTGCCACACCGGATGAGATTGCCGCCCAGGAGAATGTGGCGCCCCCCTTCGTAGAAGAAGTGCTTAAAAAGATTCAGGAATTCGATCCTGTTGGGATTGCTGCCCGCAACCTTCAGGAGTGCCTGCTCATCCAGGCGAAGTTGGCGGGGGATGCGCGTTTCCTTGTGGAGCGGATTATTCTTGGCCATCTCAAGGATCTTGAGGTCAAAAATTATCACCAGATTGCCAGGAAATTGAAAGAGTCCCTCGATGATGTTCTGGCGGCGGTCATGGTCATCAGTCACATGGATCCACATCCGGGGAGCATCTACAACGAGGAGCGCATCCAGGCGATCGTTCCCGATGTTTATGTATTCAAGAGTGGCGATGATTACAAGATCGTTTTGAACGACGAGGGGCTTCCGCGACTCCGGATCAGCAATTTCTATCGGGAGATCATGGGCGGAATGAACGCCGGGGAGAAGCAGGAAACTGGGAAAAGGTATATCAAGGAGCGGGTCCAGTCGGCAACATGGCTGATCAAGAGCATTCAGCAGCGGCAGAAGACGATCTACCGGGTTACCGAGAGCATTGTCCGGTTTCAGAGGGATTTTTTTGACCGGGGGATCAACTCGATGAAGCCTTTGATCCTGCGGGACATCGCCGATGATGTGGAGATGCATGAATCAACGATCAGCAGGGTCGTGACGAACAAATACATGCATACGCCGCGGGGTCTCTTCGAGTTGAAATACTTTTTCGGCAGCGGCATTCACAAGCCCGGAAGCGACGACGTCTCATCCAAGAGCGTCCAGGATGATATCCGGAAGATCATCGGCAAGGAAGATCCCCGTAAACCGCTCAGCGACCAGGTCATCGTTGCGCGCCTCGAGGATTCAGGGATCTCCATCGCCCGGCGGACGGTTGCGAAATACCGGGAGATGATGGGAATTCTACCCTCTTCCATGCGGAAGAAATATTTTTAACAACGTTAACAAGGCCTGTCCTGAGGACCGCGAAGCCCTTCGACAGGCTCAGGGCGAACGGAAGCGGGAGCGGTATCGAAGGGCGCAGGATCGAATCAGAAACGGGAGGAACAGATCATGAAGATTTCTGTGACATTCAGGAGTGCGGAGGGAGAAAATTGGCAGAGGGAGTATGTGGAAGAAAGACTTAAAAAACTGGAGAAATACATCGATAATCCAGTGGATGCGCGTGTTATCCTGTCGGTTGAGAAATTCCGGAATACGGCGGAGATCAATCTGATGGCAAACGGGTTAAACATCAACGGCAAGGAAGAAGAAAAGGATATGCATCTGGCTATTGACAACGCCATCGAAAAGATCGAGCGGCAGCTCAAAAAACGGAAGGAAAAGGTCCGTGGTTTCAAGGCCAATCTTTCTCGAAGCGGAGAGTCCGATGAGGAATCCGACGAAGAATCCGGTGCGGAAGAGGGCGAGGATCTGGTTGACGCCAAGGTGGTCGAGACACGCACAGTGGTCTTGAAGCCAATGTCGATCGATGACGCCGTCCTGGAAATGGAGACCACAAAAAACCGGTTTGTGATCTATCGCGACTCGTCAACCGAGAATGTCAACGTCATCTACCGGCGCGAGGATGGGAAATTTGCGCTGATGGAGATCAGTCGTTGAGTTCTGAGGATAAAGCATGAAAATCACGGATATGCTCAAGCGTGAGTTCGTTATCGAGCATTTGAAAGCAGGAAACAAGCGCGATGCGCTTGCTGAACTGGCGGGCATTTTTACGCAGGGAGGGATCAAGGTTGATTCCGAGGCGATGCTCCATGTTCTCCTGGAGAGGGAAAGGTTGGGGAGCACCGGCATCGGCGATGGGATCGCCATCCCTCACGGTAAACTCCACGGACTTGAAGAGATGGTGGTCTCCTTCGGCAGGAGTCGGGAAGGGATCGCCTTCGAGGCGATGGACGGAAAGCCCGTACATCTCTTTTTCTTGCTGATGGCGCCCGAGAATTCGGCCGGTCAGCATCTTAAGGCGCTGGCGAAGATCTCCCGAATGCTGAAGGATGTGAACTTCCGCAAGAACCTTCTGGAAGCGAAGATGCAAGAGGATCTCTTCCGGATTATCGCCGAAAAGGATGATGAAACTTGATCTGAATCAAGAGGTTTCCAGATGATTGCCGTAACGGTGAAAGAAATCCTCACCTACGGGGAGAGACTCGGGATTACGGAAATTGTATCACCTCCACGCGTCCGCGGGGTCGTCCGTCATCTGGTCCGGTCCGCAGGGAGGGGTGCCGCTGACGGGATGACGACCTTCCCGCACTCCTTGTTGATTCTTTCTCCGCTGGCGGTTGGAGGGGCGAATGAAAACGGATGGAACGGCTCTGCTCCCGCATCCTACTTCCGGAATATCTCCTGTCTGGCCCTGTCTCAGCAAAAGATAACCGTTTTTCTGCGGCAATTTTCCGAACGGACGGAGACGCCCATCTTTTCGTCGCGATACGACGATTCATTGCTCCACAGCCGTCTGACCGGCCTGCTTCGGGAGAGAGGTGAGCGGCAGGTTATGGTCCACGGCGTACTCGTTCGGGTTTGCGGTCTCGGTGTTCTGCTTCTTGGTGAAAGCGGGATCGGTAAAACGGCTTGCGGTCTTGCCCTCATGGACAAAGGCAATCGCTGGGTTGCGGATGATGCCGTTGTTCTGGAAGGAAGGGGAGACGCCGTTTATGGGCGCGGCCATCCGAAAACCGCGGGAAGGATTGCCGTGCGGGGGCGGGGGATTCTTCGGGCCGCAGATCTGCTCGGACCGGGGCGCATCCTTCAGGAAATCCGTGTGGATGCGCTTGTCCGGCTTATCCATGGGACTGAAAAAAATGCAGTGCAAGAGAGTAGGGGCGGGTTTGAAACCCGCCGCTACAAAGAGATGGTTGGGGTTTCTCTCCCCTGCCGGGATCTTGCGGCGGATGTTGATCCCCGGCGGGTGGCCGAACGGGTTAAGAAAGTGCTGAGTGCTGAGTAAAACCATATCCCCGATAAACGCGCTCGGGGATGACAAAAAACATTCAGCACTATGCCAAGGGGGGATCAGGATGAAGCAGCTTCGTGTGGTCATTATCACGGGACTTTCCGGTTCCGGCAAGAGTACCGCCTTGCGGGCGCTTGAGGACATCGGCTTTTTCTGCGTCGATAACCTGCCGGTGGTTTTGCTATCGAAATTTCTGCAAATCCAGTCCGATCCGGCCAAACAAATCTCGCAGGTTGCGATGGTCATGGATCTCAGGGAGCAGGCATTCCTGGAAAAATACCCGCAGATCTTTGTCCAACTCAAGGAAAAAGGTCTTCGGATCGAGATCCTTTTTTTCGATGCCACCGACGAGTCGATCCTGCGCCGTTTCAGCGAGACGAGACGCACCCACCCTCTGGCCCCGCTTGGTTCAATCATGGACGGCATCCGACTGGAAAGGGAAAAACTGGCCCCTTTGAGACAGATGGCCGACAGGGTCATCGATACCACCTCCTGCAATGTCCATCAGCTCAAGGATGTCGTTCAGCGGCATTTCCGATCCTCTTCGGTAAAGAGCCTGGGGATTCATGTGACCTCCTTCGGCTACCGCTATGGGTTGCCAGCGGACGCCGACATGGTCCTGGACGTTCGTTTCCTCGCCAATCCCCATTTTGTGGAGGAGTTGCGCAGTTGCGACGGCCATGATTCCCGTGTGCGCGATTATGTTTTGGAATCGGAAGATGGTCGGACTTTTGTCACGAAACTATTCGATCTGATGGCGTTTTTGATTCCCCTCTACGAAAAGGAAGGAAAGTCCCGTTTCAACCTCGCCCTAGGCTGCACCGGCGGCCACCACCGCTCCGTTGTGATGGCCAACCTGCTCGGCGCCTACTTTGCAGAGAAAGGCTATCTGACACATATGGCCCACCGCGATATTGGGAAATCTTAGCAAGGCCAGAGGTTATATTTAGATATTTTGTTTACATGGACAGGTTATTAGCGATCTGCACCGTTTTTGGGAGGCGTCGCGTCGACGGCTGATCCCTCCCGCTTTACGATCCGGACCTTGAGGATGGCCGTCTTTGTTACCTCTTCACAGTAGAGCCGATACTCCCGCCATTCAATTTTTTCCCCTTTTTCCGGAAACTTTCCGAGACGGTCGAGAATCAGGCCGGCCAGCGTGTCGTAGGGGAGTCCCTCGCCGGGTGTGATGCCGAGATTTTCCTCCATTTCATTGACGGGCAGGAGCGCGTCCACAAGCAGGCTCCCATCCGGGAGCCTCTGCACCCGGCGCACCTCGCCGATGTCGTGCTCATCCTCAATCTCTCCCACAAGCTCTTCCAGCAGATCCTCCGTTGTGGCAAGGCCGCTCAGGATGCCGTACTCATCGACGACAAGCGCCATCTGAACTCGTTTGCGCTGCATTTCCCTAAGGAGGCTGCTCGCCTTCTTCCCTTCCGGAACGAACAGTGGGGCGCGGACGATCCCGGCGATGTCGAGCTCTTTTTCTGTGCAAAGGTTTCCGATCAGGATGTCCTTCGTGTGGACGAAGCCGACCACATGGTCCATGTCACCCCGGATGACCGGATAACGGGTGTACATATTCTCCCGAACGGTCCGGAGCATCTCCTCCCGCGGCAGCTCCAGGTCGATCGCGATCATCCGTGCCCGGGGGACCATGACCTCGCGGACGGTGGTATGCGAGAATTCAAAGATGTTTGCGATGTAGCGGTGCTCGGTCTCGGTCAGTGCGCCCGCTTCGCTTCCCTCTGCGAGGAAATGCTGAACCTCTTCGCGGGTGACGAAGGCCGCTCCCCCCTTTGGGGTGATTCCGAGAAGTGAAAGAACGGCTCGATTGGAGAAGGTCAGAAACCGGACGACTATCGCCGCGACAATCGAGAGCAGATGGATTGGCCGGGCGACGCTCAAGGCGATCCGGTCCGCATACTGCAGCCCGATGGTTTTGGGCGCCAGTTCGCCGAGGACAAGGAAGAGGTAAGATATTCCCAGTACAACGATGGCGAGGGAAATCGGCTCTGCCGCATGGTGGATGAAAGGTATGGGTACGGCCTGGAGCAGCGGCTTTAGATATTGGACTGCCGCTGAACCGCCGATTGCCGAGGCGAGCGAGCCAACGACCGTGACGCCGATCTGGACGGTTGCGAGAAAACGGTGCGGGTCCTTCTGGATCTGCTCGACGAGCCCGGCTTGGCGGTTTCCGGCCGACGCGAGGCTGGCGATCCGGCTCTTGCGCGCGGAAATGACCGCAAGTTCGGCGCCGGCGAAAAAACCGTTGATCAGAATCAAAAGAAAAATGATAACAAATTCATTCAGGATCAGTTCCAGCGTTCTCTCCCTCCTTGATTTTACACGGTTTCCCTTTTCTTCTCAGCAGGTGGAGCAGCGCGTCGTGGTAATACCAGGCCAGAAGTGTGATCAGAATGCTGATTCCGAGGATGGCCACCATGGCGGTATTTTGGTCATTGCGCGCGCAACTTCCACTCACGGAGAGCATGACGGTACCCAAGAGCCTTCCAGCAGTGCTGAGGAGCAGAAAGGTTGTCGTTCTCATGTGGCTGAGGCCGACAATGTAGGAGAGGGCGTCCTTCGGGAAGCCGGGGATCAGAAACAGGACGAAGGTGACCGGGATGCCCCGGTGCTCCATGAAGTAATCGTACTTTTGGATGATCTGTGGGGTGATGATCTTCTCCACGAACGGCAGGCCGAGCCATCGAGCCATCAGGAAGGCGAGCCAAGAGCCGATGGTAAGACCGATTGTGGAGTAGAGCGTCCCCAAGAAGGGTCCGTAGAGATAGCCGCCGATGAAACCGCTGATCTCTCCGGGAATCGGCGCGAGCAGAACCTGAAGGATCTGGAGGCCGATGAAAATCACCACGGAGAGAGGGCCGAAGGAGCTGACGAAATGGATGAGTTTCTTCCGGCTGAGGAAAAGGCTGTAGAGGTCGTAATGGAAGAAAAGAAAAATGCCGGCGAGGATCAGCGCCAGTAGCAACGAAATTTTTAAAATAGCATCTCTGTTCATGGTTCCCAGACCGGTTAACCGTCAGATCTCACTTCCCCGAAAATCGGGCAGCGTCGAAACGACCCGCACCTCGCGATTCTGATCGGTAAGGACTTTTGGACTCATTAACAAAAGGAAGGGTGATTGTAAAGGGGGATATTTTTAAAAATATTTTAATAATACTTCTTGACAAACAACGCAGGGCATAATAGGCAGAATCATCAGGTGGTCCAACCACCGGTCCAATTATTAACCTAAAATGCAATTGAGGTTTTTATGCGCGACGACTCTCTGGTTTCTGAAATCGAATTAAAAGTGGCAGAGGTTTTCATTGAAGATGTTGGCAAGGGATTGGCACGCTTTGATCCTGATGACGTCAAGGCGTTGGGTGCTTCTCTTGGAGACATTGTTGAAATCATAGGAGAAAAAAACACGGTTGCCAGAATTTCCGGGATTTTCCCCGAGCATTTCGGCAAAAAAATGGTCCAGATTGACGGAAACACCCGTGAGAACGCCAAGGTTCAGATTGGTGGCACGGTGAAGATTAAAAAGGCGCCGCGGAAAACCGCAACCATGATCGTGCTTACCCCGATCGATTCCGGAAACTGGTGGCCCGACGAAAACGAGGTTGGATATATCGGCAAGGTTCTTCAGGGATTGGCGGTCATTGCCGGCGACAAAGTGAATATTCCTCTTTTTGGAGGTAAGGACCGTTTCTTTTCAGTAGACGGCGCTTCGCCCTCCGGTGCGGTCATCATCAACCAGCACACCAAGTTCAAGGTAAACAAACCCGACTATACCGAACCGACGGACTCCCGCATCTCTTATGAAGATATCGGCGGATTGGAGCGGGAGCTGAGATCCATCCGGGAGATGGTGGAAATTCCGCTCCGTTACGGGGAGATTTTCGACAGGCTGGGCATCGAGGCGCCGAAAGGGCTGCTTCTCTACGGTGCGCCGGGAACCGGGAAAACCCTCATCGCCCGCGCCATTGCGGGTGAGGCGAAGCTCCACTTCATCAAAATCGACGGACCGGAAATCATCCAGAAATATTACGGCGACAGCGAGGCCCGGTTGCGTGAAATCTTTGAAGAGGCGACACGCAAAGCGCCGAGTGTCATCTTTATCGATGAAATTGACGCCATTGCCCCGAAGCGTGCCGAGGTTGTGGGGGATGTGGAAAAGAGGGTGGTCGCGCAACTGCTTGCCCTCATGGACGGCACCGTTCCCCGCGGTCATGTTCTTGTGATCGGCGCGACCAATGTTCCGGAGATGATAGACCCGGCGCTGCGCAGACCGGGTCGCTTCGATCGGGAAATCGGCATCTCGGCTCCCCACGCGGACGGACGCCGTGCCATCCTGAAGATTCACAGCCGTCGTATGCCCCTTGCATCCGATGTCGACCTCGATCAGATAGCGCAGATTACCCACGGTTTTGTGGGGGCTGACCTGGAAGCGCTCTGCAAAGAGGCGGGAATGGCCGCTGTGCGGCGCTATCTGCCGGTGGGGGCTTTGGGCAACGCCGACCGTCTCCCCGTCACCCCGGAAAGCATGCGGATTTCCCGCGAAGATTTTCTGACGGCCCTCCGGGAGGTTGAACCTACCGCAACCCGTGAATTCTTCAACGAAAGATCAACCTTGAAGCTCAATGACCTCGGTGGCTCGGCCGAAATCAAGGAGACGCTTCTCTCGATTGTCGACTGGCCGCTGAAATATCCGGAACTCTTCGCTTCGGGCAAGGTTTCGTCACGCGGCGTCCTGCTGTCCGGCCCTTCCGGAACCGGGAAGACGATGATGGTCAGGGCTCTGGCCGGAGAAACCGGCATCAATTTTATCCCGATCAGCAGCTCCATCCTTTTTTCGAAGTGGCTGGGGGAATCGGAAAAGGCGCTGCACGGGATATTTAAAAAGGCCAAACAATCCGCTCCAACCATTCTCTTTTTCGATGAAATCGATGCCTTGGCCCCAAAACGTGGTGAAGAGACGGGATCTGGCGCCCTTGAACGTGTGGCAAGCCAATTTTTCAATGAACTGGATGGTTTGAGCGATCTCTCGCAGGTGATCGTGATCGGGGCTACCAATCGGGAAGACCTTCTTGATCCAGCGCTGCTGCGCCCCGGGCGCCTCGATTACATTCTCAATTTTTGTGCCCCGGATGAGAGGGAGCGGCTCGAAATATTCCGCATTCACACCCTGGGGAGGCCGCTTGGCGGCGATGTGAATCTTGACGTGCTGGCAAGCATTACGGAGGGGCTGGTCGGATCTCACATCGCGTTCCTGTGCAAGAGGGCGACGATGCTGGCCATTGCGGACCTGATTCATGAAAAGCAGGGCAATAACCACGAAAAGCTTTCTGTCTCCGCAGCACACTTTAAAATGGCGATCGAAGAGCTCAGAAAAAGCGATGAGGCCAGGCCATGCTGAAGCCGGTCGAGAAAAAAAAGGCTTATGAGGACATCGTGCAGCAGATCCAAACGCTCATTGAAGATGGAAAATTGAAGCGGGACGATCAGCTTCCTTCTGAACGAGACCTGAGTGATACCTTCGGGGTCTCCCGTACCACCGTTCGAGAGGCCATTCGCACACTGGAATCCATGAAGCTCCTTCAGAGCCGCCAGGGAAACGGTACCTATGTTGTTGCTTCGAGCGAAGAGGCTTTGATCCAGCCGTTGGCGGCGGCCCTGTTCAGTGAGAAGGATGACATTCGCGATATCTTCTACATCCGGAAAATCATCGAACCCCATGTCTCCGAGTTGGCGGCGGAAAACGCCTCCCCGGGGGAAATTGAAGAGTTGGAAGAAATTCTGCGTGAGCAGGAGGCGTGCATTGGGCGAGGCGAAAGTGTACTGGAAACCAATTCGCTTTTCCACCACCATCTGGCCAGGGCTGCGAAAAACCGCGTCATGGAGCGTCTTCTGCTTGCCTTGATTGATCTTTTGCATCAATTGCGTGACGAATATCTCTTGCAGTCAGAGCGTGACAAGCGGGCACAAAGTTCTCTGGAGGGCCATAAGCGGATTCTTGCTGCCATAAAGAATGGCGATGGCGAGGTCGCACTTAAATCGATGTTACAGCACTTGGAGGATATCGAAGGAATTATCTTTCAACAACTGGAAGGGGGTGGTTGAGGTTCCTGTCTCGTAAGGTTACCGATCTTAAGGAAACGCGGAATCAGGTAGTACCCAATTTTCGAGAACATCAAGGAGGTGTGTATGGCAAAGGTACACGAAATTACGGTTTGGGCGCGCGGAGTCATCATGGACAAAGAGGGGCGGGACGTCATTAATATTTTCGCCCAGGCCGCCCAGATGGAAGGCAAACATGCGCAGGCGTTCGATAATTATGAAGATCTGCCGGACCGCGTGCTCGTGACCGTCCGCAAGTACGTTCGGCTCAGCGATGAGGAGATCGAACACAAATACGTTTACACGAATGACAAGCCGGAACTGGTTGTCATTACGGAGGCAACCATCGTAAAAGGCATCGATATATTGCGGGGTATGGAAAAAGGCGGGACCCTCATCGTCAATACCAACCGCTCTGCCGAGGATATTCTCAAATTTATCCCCAATGCCAATTTACTCAGCATGATTGCCACGGTGGATGCCGATGCAATCACCGGCGTCCGCACCATCGATTTTTCCGGTTCGGAAGGCGGTGTTGATGCATCCGGTATCGGCAAAGGCATTGCGGCGCCCATCGTCGGCGCTATCGCCAAAGTTACAGGCATGGTCAAGAAAGAAAGCCTCGCCAAGATCGTAAGCGATGTCTCCGGTATGGAACGGGGATACAACGAGGTCAAGATCAAGAAACTGGGATAGGCCCGCGCCGGGTATTTCGAGGATGTAAGCGGAAATACTGGACCATATCCCCGACAAAAGCACTCGGGGATGACAAGAGGTAGGAAAACACAATCAATGAGCAAGGAGGATATCATGGCAAAAGAGCTTCCCGGGTACGGGACCATAGACGTTCCCAAGGATAGAGAGGTGCCTTTCGGCGCCGTTACCCCGGCGCCGGTATGCGTCCAGAATCTGTTTCAGACGTCCAACTGGCGGATTGTCCGTCCTGTGAAGGACGATGAGAAATGTACCCGCTGTTTGATCTGCTATTTGTCTTGCCCGGATGCATGCTGGGTGTACAAGGAGGAGGAGGACGTCATGGAGTGGATCAACAACTTCTGCAAGGGTTGTCAGATCTGCATCCAGGAATGTCCGTCCGGAGCCCTCACCGCGGTGCCTGAACTCGACTTTCCAGATGGCGTGGTTCGTTTGGATAAACCTTTCTAAAGGAGGAACAATACTATGGCAAAAGCAAAATTGCTAACAGGTTGCCGCGCAGCCGCAGAGGGTGCAAAGGCCGCCGAAGTAGAAGTGATCTGTTCTTACCCGATCCGCCCCTATACCGCGATCATGATGGAACTCGCCAAGATGGTCGCAGATGGCGAATTGAATGCGGAATTCATCCACGGCGAGGGTGAGCATGCACAGGTATCGGTGGTATTGGGTGCCAGTGCCGCCGGCGCCCGTGCCTATACTGGGAGTTCGGGAGTCGGAGTAACGTATGCCATGGAATTGTACAGCCCCATGGCCGGTGGCCGCTATCCGGTGCAGATGTCGATTGCCGATCGGACGCTCGATCCCCCCGGCGATTTCGGCTCCGAACATACGGATGCCATGTCAACCCGTGATCAGGGCTGGCTTCTCGGTTGGGCCTGCTCTCCGCAGGAAGTGTATGACAACACCCTTATTGCCTACCGCGTTGGTGAAGACCACCGCGTAATGCTTCCCCAGATGGTGTGCCAGGACGGTTATTTCATCTCCCATATACCGGATACGGTAACCTTGGGCGAGATGTCCCAGGTGAAGGAGTTTTTGCCCCCCTATCGGCCGATCAGTCCGCTCAGTCTGAGCCACCCGGTTTCGCACGGACCGCAGATTCGACCGGACCAGGGCGCTCCGATGGATGCCATGCGGGGACAGACGTTTCTGGCGGTTCCCAAGGTCATCGAAGAGGCGACGGCCGATTTCAACCGTATCTTCGGACGCAAATACGACCCGTTTGTGGAGCAGTACAAACTCGCGGATGCGGAGATCGCATTCTTCATTCAGGGTGCCCATTCCAACACCGCCAGGACGGCTGTGGACAGACTCCGTAAACAGGGAGTAAAGGCCGGTATGGCCCGGCTGCGCTGGGTTCGCCCGTGGCCTACGCACCAGCTTGCTGCGGCGTTGGGTCATGTCAAAGCTGTTGGGGTGATTGAGACCAGCACCTCCTACGGCGGGGCCATGCGGGGCGGCAATTTGATTCATGAACTTCGTGCCAGCCTCTATGATCTCGACGATCGGCCTCTGGTCACCTCCTTCATGGGCGGCCTCGGTGGAGAAGTCATCTGGCCCGCCGAATTCGACCACATCGCAAAGGTTCTCACACAGGCGGTAGCTGAGAAGAAGGTCCGGACTTACGTCCAGTGGCTTGGGATGTAAACACACTGGCACCCATTACAATATCAAGGAGGAAACATGCAAGCATTTGACTATAAATATCAACAGTTAGAACCTGTTAAGTCATTTAAGCGCGTGCCGGGCCCGGAGATGTATGTGCCGGGGCACCGTACCTGCGCCGGTTGCGGTCCTGCGCTGAACTACAGGCTGGTAGCGAAAGCGGCGGGGAAGGATACCATATTCATTGGCCCCACCGGCTGTATGTATGTGGCCAACGCCAGTTATCTCTGCACCCCCTACGCGGTCTCCTGGATTCATGCCCAGATCACGAACGGCGGGGCGGTTGCATCCGGCATCGAAGCGGCCTTCAAGGTTGCGATGCGTAAAGGTCGGCATGGCGGACCGTTTCCGAATATCATCGTGATGGCGGGCGACGGCGGGACCGTGGATATCGGGCTTCAGGCAATGTCGGCCATGATGTACCGTAACCACAAAGTTCTCTTCATCTGCTACGACAACGAGTCCTACGCGAACACGGGAGTCCAGACATCGCCGACGACGCCGTACGGCGCCGCGACTACCTTCACCCCTCCCGGCAAGGAGATTCCCGAGGGCAAAACCCTCTTCCCCAAAAACGCCCCGCAACTGGTTATCGGCGGGCATCCGGCGGTAAAATATGTGGCCACCACCACGATTGCCCATCCGCTGGACCTGATGAACAAGGTCAGGAAGGCGCTGAGCCAGCCAGGCCCCACCTTCCTGCACATGCTTTCCCCATGCCCCAAAGGTTGGCTGTTCGATGAAAAGCTGACGCGCGAAATGGCCAGACTGGCTGTGGAGACGGGGATGTGGTCGATGTACGAGTGGGAAAACGGCGTGTATAAATACACGAACGTTCCGAAGAAGTACAAACCGGTTAATGAGTACATGAAACATCAGGGCCGTTTTGCCCACCTCAAGCCGGAACACATCGCCAAGATGCAGGCGTTTGTGGATGAAAAGATCAAGCAGGTGTCGCAACCGATACCGGTAGCGGCGGCCGTGCCCGGCAAGCAGTAAATCTCCAATAAATGGGGACACCTTCTGGAAGGTGTCCCCATTTAAGTTTTTCGATCATAAAAATATATAGCGCTCCAAGATATTTGGCTGGAAGGTTGAACAGTTTTCCAAACAATTAAGGAGGTGCTGCATGAAAAAAGCGTTTTGGATATCCAAACTCACCCTTATCTTCCTCTTCCCTGTCGTTTTAATCAGTTTGTACACCGGAACCGCGAACGCCTGGGAACCGACGAAACCCATCGAATTTATCATTCCTGCGGGCGCGGGAGGGGGAGCGGATGTAATGGCAAGATTTATTGCGCCGATCATCAGCAAGTACAAGCTGGCGCCGAAGCCCGTTATCGTCATCAATAAATCCGGAGGGGCAGGGGCCGAAGGATTTATGTATGTGAAGGGAAACGCTAAAGATCCCCATGTGATGATCATCACGCTGGACAATCTTTTCACGACACCGCTGGCGACAGGGGTTCCGTTTAACTGGCGGGATATGACGCCGGTAGCGCGGTTGGCGCTGGATTATTTTAACCTGTGGGTGAATGCGGAAACACCGTATAAAACAGCGAAAGAGTATCTGGACGACGTGAAGAAGACCCCTGGAAAGTTCCTGATGGGTGGCACGGGATCGGCACAGGAAGATCAGATCATCACCGTGATGCTGGAGCAGGCCTTCGGGGTGAAGTTTTCCTATGTCCCCTTCAAGGGCGGGGGAGAGGTGGCGGTTCAGCTCGTGGGCAAGCATGTCAACTCCACGGTGAACAACCCCGCCGAGGCGGTCAGCCAGTGGAGAGCCGGAAGGCTCAAACCGCTGGCCACCATCGACACCGAACGAATCAATCTTCCCCTTTGGAAGGACATCCCGACCATGAAGGAGTCGTCGGGATTGGATATGAGCTATCTGATGCTCCGCGGTATCTTTGCGGCGCCGGGTATTACCAAGGAACAGCAAGAGTTTTACGTCAATATGCTGAAGAAGGTTACAGAGACGCCGGAATGGCAAAAGTACATCTCGGACAATGGGCTGAAACCTGCTTATTTGACCGGACCCGACTTTGTCAAATGGCTTGAGGAAAAAGAGAAAATTACAAAAGACCTGATGGCCAAGGGCAACCTGTTAAAAAAGAAGTGACAGCGGAAAACATAGTACTGAGGACTGAGGACTGGGTGCTGAGTGTTTAACTCAGTCCTCAGCACTCAGCGCTTTCTTCGGGAGGATTGCGTATGAAAAAAGCTGATATCGTTGTTGCCTTGTTTTTTATGGCCATTGGGCTGATTTTGGTATTTGATGCCGTAAGGCTCGGTTTTCAATGGGGGGTGACCGGTCCTGAATCCGGCCTCTTTCCCTTTTATCTGGGTTTGGGTTTGATTGTCTGTTCCCTCTTGACCTTGCGTACCATCTACGCGAAGTACAAAAAGGACGGATATGATAAACTTCTCATGCCCGAAGGCGCCCTGAAGCCTATCCTCTGGGTCCTGATCCCGTCATTGGGTATGGTCGCTATCACGGAATTTGTCGGGCTCCACATCGCCGCCGGCATCTTTCTCGGTTTCTATATGCGCGCCGTGGGGAAAATTGGGTGGGTGACGACCCTCATGGTTAGTTTCCTCATTCCGTTATCGCTCTACATCGCCTTTGACAAGCTGTTTCTTGTTCCTCTGCCGCAAGGGTTGTGGGGCGGCATACTGATACCGTTCTGAGCGGAGGCCGTTCCGTGATGTTCCGACGACAGACCTAAGACAGACAAACCGGGAAGGGGGAGTCAACTATGCTTGCTGATCTAAATAATTTAGCGATGGGTCTCGGTATCGCACTAGAGCCCTACAATCTCATGATTGCGTGTATCGGACTGATTCTGGGCATCATCGTCGGGGTGTTGCCCGGCTTGGGCGGCGCAAACGGCGTGGCCATTTTAATCCCCGTGGTTGTCGTCATGCCGGCCACAACCGGGGTGATCCTCCTGTCGAGTATCTACTGGGGGGCGCTCTATGGAGGCAGTATCACTTCAATTCTCTTTAACATCCCCGGGGAACCGTGGTCGGTGGCGACCACCTTCGACGGATACCCCATGGCAAGGAAAGGAAGGGCCGGTTTCGCGCTCGTTCTCTCGTTCATGTCCCACGCCGTCGGGGCCATTGTCGGCGTACTCATCCTCACCTTTCTGGCGCCCCTCATCGCGGAGATTGCCCTGAAGTTCGGTCCGGCAGAGATTTTCTCCGTGATGATGCTGACTTTCAGCGCCTTTGTGGGGTTGGGCGGCAAATCTCCCGTCAAGACCGTGGCGGCCATTTTGTTCGGGTTTTCCCTGGCAGCCGTAGGGATGGACATCGTCAGCGGACAGCTCCGTATGACCTTTGGGTCAGTTACCCTGATGGGAGGTTTCAACTTTATCGTGGCGGTTATCGGGCTCTTTGGACTGGGGGAGATTTTTCTCACCGTCGAAGAGGGGCTGAAGGTGGAAGGGATCGTGGGCCGGGTAAGAATGAGAGATATCGTGGACGGGTTTAAGGAGCTCCTTCTCTATCCGAAGACCCTTTTCATGGGGGCGATCATCGGTTGCTGGATGGGGGTTACACCGGGAGGCGCCACACCTGCCTCGTTCATGGCTTACGGCTTCGCGAAGGAGTCGTCAAAAAACAGCAAGGAGTTCGGCCAGGGGGCTTCGGCAGGCATCATCGCCCCGGAGGCCGCCGCGCACGGCGCGGGAACATCGGCGACCCTCCCGATGATCACCCTGGGAATTCCCGGATCGCCGACGATGGCGGTCATCATGGGCGGGCTCATGATCTTCGGTCTTACACCCGGACCGATGCTCTTCAAGGAGCATGCCGATTTCGTCTGGGGGCTTATCGCGAGCTGCTGGGTGGGCAACTTCATCGGATTCTTCATGGTGATGGCTTTTGCCCCTCTCTTCGCTGCCGTCCTCAAAGTCCGGTTCGCGATATTGATGCCTGCTATCATCTATGTATGTGCCATCGGCGCCTATGCGGTGAACAACCGGATGATCGACGTCTATTATATGCTTGTCTTCGGCGTTCTCGGCTATCTCTTCAAAAAACTTGATTATCCGATTGCCCCCATGGTACTTGCTCTGGTTTTGGGCAATATGGCGGAGCAGGCGATGAGGCAGGCCCTCATCATGGGGCAGGGCAGCCCGCTGATTTTCTTCCAGCCTCCCATTGCATTGCCCATCATGCTTGTGGCTCTGATCATTTTCTTCTGGCCGGTGATCTCCGGATGGAAAGACAAGCTGCTGGGCAAGAAAAAGGCTTGACAACGCTTTGAAGGGGGAATGAGATGAATTTCCTGATCAAGGGCGGCGCGGGACCGTCAGGGAATAATGGGTAGGTTATCAGCATCACAACGGTGGCTTATGCCACAATGAGGAGGGGATTATGCGACGTGTAATGGGAATTGCTGTTGTTGCAGTGGTGTTGCTTATGGCGCCCATGACTTGGGCTGCGTCGGTCTTCGAAGTGATGGCGGATATACAGGAGAGGATCACTTGGCAGGTATGGAATGCCAATGGCTGGGCGGCGAGCCCGATCGTGGTTGACGCGGTTGTCGCCCAGAACAAGAAGGGACCGATTCCGGGTATGGACAATGCGAAGTGGAAGACCGTTTCCGAGAAAGATGCCATTGTTCAGGGCTTCATCAATAACGAAACGGGTAAATTTCTTCAGGCTGAGCTTGCCAAGACCGAAGGCATCTGCGTAGGGGCCTTTCTGAATGCGGCCAATGGAGAGAAAGTCGCCTTCAGCGAAAAGACCGGAAGCTATATCCACAAAGGTTCCGCAAAGTTTGACGCGCCCTTCACGACCGGGAAGGCTTGGCAGGGCGCAGCGGAGTTGGAGGACAAGGTTTACATCATCCAGATTTCAGTTCCTGTTCTCTCGGAAGGCAAGCCGATTGGAGCGCTGGTTGTCGAGATCGACGGAACAAAGCTGGAAGGGCTTGTCAAGAAGTGAACGACGAACCGGCGCCCGGCTGTCCGGGCGTCGGTCGTTTCATCACGATATCTTGGCTGGCATCATAAACTTCAAAGGGGGCGGAAATGATTGATTTTGGTTGGCTTGGGCATATTGCATTCACTTGGCAATTCCTGCTCGCTGTGCTGAGCATCGTTCTGATTGACCTGGTGCTGGCCGGCGACAACGCCGTGGTGATCGCGATGGCGGTCCGAAACCTGCCGGAAAAGCAGCGCGTTTGGGGAATCGCACTGGGAGCGGGCGCAGCCGTTGTCATCCGGGTGATCGCCACATTTTTGGTGGCCCAGTTGCTGAACATCCAGTTTATCAAACTGGTCGGAGGGGCGTTGATCATCTGGATCGCAGTCAAATTGCTCAGTGAAGGCGCCGAGGATGAGTGTGTGGACAAAGAGTGCGGAAGCATCTGGCAGGCAGTCTGGATTATCATTGTGGCAGATATGAGCATGGGCATCGACAACATGCTGGCCGTCGGCGCCGCCAGTCACGGCAACCTGTTCCTGCTGCTCTTTGGTCTCGTTCTTTCGATTCCCTTCGTCGTGTTCATGAGTAACATCCTCTCGAAACTGATGAACAAATACCCGATTATCCTCTGGCTTGGCGCGGGGATTTTGGGCAAGGTGGGCGGAGAGATGATGATCACGGACCCGTGGGTTCATGCCCAGTTGAACCCGCCCAAGTGGGTTGAGTACGCGGTGATGGTCTTTTTTGTCGCTTTCGTCTGCTTGCTTAGCAAATGGCTTGCCGGTCGGCGCAAGGCGGCAACGTGCAGTGTAGTGGAACCAACCCAGTGACGGCGGTGGCGCCGGCTATGCTTCGCAAAGGGTCATCGGGTCAAAATGAAAATTCGTGAGTATCTATCAAAAATGAAGGGCGGAGCGAAGAGCCCGCCCGGAGTGGGATTGGGGGAGGTGCTTTGGGCGTTGACAGGTGCAGTAATCGGCATCTGTAGCTGTGAATACCTGTCGGCGCTTTTTTTTGAGCCCATAGAGATGACACTAATCATCGGGCCTTTGGGAGCGTCAGCAGTGCTGGTTTATGGTGCAATCCGGAGTCCGTTTTCACAACCCCGGAATCTGGTTGGCGGTCATGTTGTTTCAGGGCTTGTCGGTGTCACCTGCCAACAGCTTTTTGGCGGGACCCTCTGGATGGCGGCGGCCCTGGCCGTTTCACTTGCGCTTGCCGCAATGCTTACAACAAAAACGATGCATCCTCCGGGCGGTGCAACCGCACTGATTGCAGTGATCGGTGGTTCCAAGGTACATGCCCTCGGTTTCCTTTATCCTTTTGTCCCCGCCGGCCTCGGGGCGCTCATTCTTCTGGTGGTCGCGCTTCTGGTGAACAACCTCTCAGAGAACAGAAAGTATCCGGAGTTCTGGTTTTGATCTGAAATGTTGTACTATCCATATTAATCCTTTTCTATCTTTTCGAGTTTGATTACGACCCGACGGTTCTGGGCCTGGTTCTCAGGGAGCGGAGCGCCGGATGCGTCCCGGTTGCGAATCTTGGGCAACACCTCGGCATAACCTATAGCGCGCAGCTTTACCGCAGGGATGCCGTTGTCGATAAAAAAGCGTACAACAACAGCGGCCCTGGCCGTTGATAATTCCCAGTTTGAAGGAAATTGTGCCGTCTTGATGGGCATATCATCCGTATGTCCTTCAACGGTGATATGGTAATCTCCGAAACGCTTGTCTTGCAGTGTCGGCAGCAAAGTCACCAGCAGACGTTGACCATCTTGTTTTAATTCTGCGGAACCGCTGGCGAAAAATGACGCGCTGTTCATTTCAATGGCGGTATAACGATCCCCGCTCTCAACCGCCACATCCCGTTCGCCCCGGAAAAGCGTGGCTATCGCTTGCCTGTTGTTCTCCGCCTGAGGTGCTGTTGCCTCTTTGGCAGCGTCGGAAACGGCAAACTGTTCCATGACGTTCTGCCTTACCTGCTCGAGCTTCTCCTGCTTGATGATGGATACAGAGAGGATGATAGCAAAAAAACAGAGCAGGAGTGTGATCAGGTCGGCATAGGTCATCAGCCAGTCGTCCACACGATGATCATCCATCCGCCTGTTTCTTGTATTTTTATAACGAAAGCTCATATCAAGGTTTCAAGGCCGGCAGCAGAGATTTTTTTTTGCAATCCCGGTTTGAGAAAGCTGTTGAGGCGATCCTGCACATAGCGGTGAGAACGGTTGTCGACAAGAAGAACCATACCTTCTGTAATCAAATAGTTGCGAAATCGCAGGTCTTCCTGTTTTTGAAATATCTTCGCTGCGGAAGGCATGTAAATCATGCGGGCTGTTACCACACCGTACAGGGTTGCCAGGAGCGATATCGACAATCCTGTCCCGATGCCGGCAATATCCCCCTTGAAATTGCCGAGCATGATCACCATGCCGACCAGCGTCCCGACCATGCCGAAGGCGGGGGCATGGCTCGCCATGGACATCAGCACGCGGGCCGCCGTCGTGTCGCGCTCGAAGTAC
>Ga0247840_10005512_pt1 | contig 19005 bp, 11 predicted proteins | sample LaCruzMarch2015__FD_192404 | JGI IMG/M metagenome (GOLD analysis project Ga0247840, IMG submission 192404) | Freshwater microbial communities from meromictic Lake La Cruz, Castile-La Mancha, Spain - LaCruzMarch2015_17m | ecosystem: Environmental > Aquatic > Freshwater > Lake | place: Spain... | reverse complement strand
AATATTCTCGACACTGTTCTTCAGTACTAAATTCTTTTTCAAATTCCGTTAAGTTCATTGGATACTCTTTCATGTAATTATTCTAACATTTAATTAAACCTTAGTCAAGTGCATACCCATGTAAAATAAATTATGATACAGGGTAAAATTATCCCATACAAATTTATTTGAATCTTTATTCTCTATAACTTTTATATACATTTATTTATTCCACCTCTCCATTCAGGTTTGATTTCATCTGTAAGCCACGGGCAAGGTGGCAAATTATAATATGTATAATGCACCTCCGGATATGTAGGAGTATATTTTATACCATTTTTAACAGGCAAATTCCTGTATTGCGGGACAAGCCTTGCTTTCATATGAGAATAGATCATTCTTTCGTACAACTCAATTCTTTTACTTGTATAATCGGTATTATTATACAAATTATTTTGTTCATTCTTATCTTTTAAAACATCAAACATTTGCCACTCATCGTTATAATGGGTAAGTCTGAAGCCGTCATCAGTGATTAATGAGTCACAATCATAAATTGAGCATAAAATCTCATTCCATACCTTTTTTGATGTATTACCATTGCAAATATCCGATAACGAATAGCCCTCTACAGGCGGTATAGTCATATTATCAACGCCTGCCAACTCGCAGATTGTGGGCATTATATCGAGCGAGCAGCTTAAATTATCATAGATTCCTTTACTAATCCCATTACCAGAAATTATAAGTGGACAACGAATACAGGCATCATACTGTACATCTAATTTCCCAACTAACCCATGGTCTCCCACAAGATCGCCATGGTCGGTTGTAAAAATAATTATTGTATTTTCGAGCAAATTATCTTTTTCTAAAAATTCAACTACTCTTGCAATTTGGTCATCTATAAATTTCAAACTTCCGTGATATAACGCTCTGAATTTTTTTATTGCTTGATTGTCATCACAAATTTGCCTGAAATTCAAATAATTATCCCGAACGTTTTCAAGACACTCCGGACCTTGTTCTATCCATTCCGGGAGGGCAGGCTCTGTCATATCATTAGGGTCAAACATCGTGTCATATGGCTTTGGAGGATCATATGGGTCATGTGGATCAACATAAGAAATATAACATAAAAATGGTTCCTTATCGTTCTTATGTTTATCCATGAACTCCAGCGCTTTTTCTGTTATAAATGTAGTGTCATGAACTTCCGGTGGTAATGGGGACGGATACATCCTTTCCCAAGGTGAACTTTTCATCAAAGGGTTTACATATTTTTCGAAAGCTATTTCTTTAATATCCAATTCTTCATCCGTGGCACCGTGCAACTTCTCGCCTATTCTGAATGTCCCTCTAGTTCCTGAATGTCCACACGTGACACTTATTGCAACATCAAGGTAATCCGGATATTTTTCTCTTACCCAATCAATCCATGGACCCCATTTAGGATCTTCTGATATTACAACCTCATCAAAACCCAAATAACTAAGGCTTGTGGGCGGGTTTACAAACGGTGTAATATGAAATTTTCCGAATCCGCCTGTTTTATATCCGTTCTCCTTTAGTATGTCTGCATATGTAGGAGTATCACTTTGCAAAGCAACACAATTAATGGTTATACCATGTACTACCTGCGAGCGTCCTGTCAGTATGCTGGCTCTGTTGGGTGCACACACTGATGAATTTGTATAGTGTCTATTAAACATCATCCCATTCTTTGCAAGTTTATCCAAAGTAGGGGTGGAATTTACACCACTGCCATAGCAACCTAAGAATGCTGCACCCAACTGATCAGCCATAATAAAAACTATATTTGGTTTGTTACTCATACCTCAACCTCCAATGTTAAAAGCTCGGTTTATTAAAACAACAGCTTGCACTCTCGTTATGCTATCATTTGGTTTAAATGTATTATCTGAAAAGCCGGCAATAATACCGGAGGAATACATTTTTTTTACTGCATCCTTTGCATAATCAGACACTTGTTCTATATCAACAAGGGGAACATCCGTATTTACAGATTTCAAATCTTTCATTGCCCTATAAATAATCAAAACAGCATCCTCTCTTGAAATATTGTCACCAATTCCAAAAGAATTATCATTTTTGCCTTTCACCAAGTTTTCCTTTACAGCAGTTGCAATATATTCATATGGCCACATATACTGGTTTAAATCCGTAAAGTTACAATCATTCCCTTTTGAACTCAAGCCCTTAGCGAGCACGATCATTTTTACGAATTCTTCTTTTTTAACTAGCTGATTTGGCTCAAATTCTTTTTCTGTTACGCCATTTATAATCCCCTTGTCATAAAGATTTTTAATGCTTTGCATTGCCCATTCAAATCCTGCTAAATCATTAAATTGCATGGGCTTTATTATATCTGTTCTAAGCAGTTCAGGAGTAGCAGTTGTAGCTTGTGGTTTTGGCGGTATTGGAACAACTGTTGTCCCTTGTGCAATTGAACCCTGTCCTCCTCCGTGACTACCACTTGCAGATGTGCTACTTACTGATTTTTTATTGTTTTCAAGTTCAAGGTTGGCATTTTTCATCTCAGTCTTTAGTTGTTCAATTGTATCCAAAGGTGTTATTAACGCAAGATATTTGTCCAAAAATACTGCGTCATTACCAACAGTATTTTTATACTTTATATATTCTACATCGTTAGTTAATTCCAATATATTTTCGTTGTTGGCAAGAACACCTCTTATTTCTCCATAATAGGAATTTTCAATACTTTCTAATGTTGTGTTAACATTAAGAATTTTTTTATATTGATTATAATAAGCAGTAATAAGCGAATTTAGCTGTACTAAATCAACTATTGGACTTTCAGCTTGTGTGTTGTATATTTGTTGTGATATATATTTTTGATAATCAATAGGCAAGCTACCAAAAACAGTATAGCCATCAATTGCTAATTGATAATTTTTCATCACACCGATAACTGCATCCGCATCAATCACAAATTTTAAATTTGATAGCAGTATACTTTCATTTAATGTATTTACAAAAGTTTCAATCCTATTTGCGTCATATGGTTTTTTATTGTATATATTCGAGGAAATATTACTAATAACATCAGTGTTTTCTATGCTATTATACTCATCCATAAGAGCATTCAATTTAAGCAAGGTTTGATAATATTTGCTGTCTTTAAGAACAGCGGTAATACCATCATTGGTCTGAGCACTATTTATATCGAGTAAAAATGTTATGTCAAAAGCATAATAACTTTTCGGAATAGACTTCTCAGCCATTGCACCGGCAGCGTATATATAATATGTGTTGTCAGGCTCTATTTGAACTTTTTCACTAAAGTTACTGTTTTCGTCTAAAGTAGCTTGCTTTACAGCTACAATATCCCCAGTTGATACTGCAATATTTTTAGACAACAGTAATGTAACCACATTCCCTTTGGATTCACTGCTATGACCTTGAACAATCAAGACATTGCCATCCCTTGTTACCGATGTGATTGAAACCGGGTCGCCGTTACCATCAGGTACTGCCGATATAGGAACAGAGTATGGCTTCATATTTACTGTATCATTCCATAAATAAGCATAGAGAGTATAATTAGTAATTTGCGGGTCATAGATTTCAGGCAATATATACGTAATACTGTTTGTGCTTACAATATCTTTTGTCAATGTTATACTTTTAAACTGCATATCTTCACATTTATCGCCACTATATAATGCTAAAATCGCAATAGCATCTTTGTCAGAAACGGACGAATTATAAAAATTGTAATCAATTTTTATTGTGGAACCTGTCGGTAAATTATTCACCGAATTTTTATCTCTTAAAATAACACCCTTTACATCACCATCTATAAAACTATGCACGTCAAAAAAATCTAATGAAATCAGTGTTCGTCCACTTGCTTGATTTCCGCTTATGTCTGGTATAATTTTTATTGTGTGTTCTATATTTTCCAAATTTGAGAAGCTACATGCCAATACCGCTTCTTTACCACCTGCATCATAGTAATCAATTGTAACAGGTGCCCCTCCATCAACAGATACATGAGCCTTACCACCAGAAGGTCTTTTAATTATATAATAATCAAGCCGTACACCTGTAAATTTAAATTCGCAAGAGACCCCATCATTGTTCAATGTATTATAATGCCCATTAAAATTAACTACCCAACCGGCGGAGTAAGCTACAGAATTTGTTAATAAGTCATCATATCTGAAAGCCACCGAATTTTTGCCGAGATACTTGACGGACTGTATAGCTAAAGCCTTATTGCTGTTATTAATTCCTTTAACCGTATGCCAGCCCTCTGCTAAATTGCTGCTTTGATATATCAGTTGATTTCCTGCAACCGCCTTACCGTTGTCAGTATTTATGTCGAACTGGAGTGTATCGTCAACAATAAAAGTTATTACGCCATAATTTGTTCCTGTTCTCCCAAAAATTTTAAAGTCAGTCCCATAGTATGAAAAAGCAAAAGTATCCCCCGATGCACTTCCATATTTTGCCTTATTGCCAGTTCCCTCAAGATACACATTTGAAACTTCGCGCCAAGAGCCATTGAAGGCTATTCTGGAATTATTTTGCTGTAATGTTATTTCCGCAGATGCGCACATAGCAGATTGAATTCCAAAAGCACATATTACCATGATCGTTAAACAGATAATAGTTAGATATTTTCGTAGAATCAACATAAATAAATCCTCCTTTTTAAGCAACTGCCAAGTACACAAGTTATGTTGTAATATATCCGCCCCACACAGGTAATGCTACATATTACAGTTCCACGAAGTTATATAAGTGCTACACATTAACCTCTATAAGGCGGATACACACGTTAAATTAATTATAACTAACCCAAATGTCAACTATTTTGTGATAAATGTTTGGGTACAAAGTGGCTTAGCCGCAACAATATCTTCCCATAAATATGCTACTATTTTATAGCCGCTTTGAGCATTATCATATTTTGCCGGTAACGTATATGATTTTTGTATGGTTTGCCCGTAATTTAGCCCTTCGGACACAGCGGTAGTTGAAGGTATAGAAACATCTTGTATATTAACATCAATTAGCTGTGTGTCTTTGTATAAGCCAAAGATTAACTTTGAATTTTTGGTTACACCACTATAATTATCAGCAATAATATAACAATTTAATGAGCTTCCTGCAGTAAATGCGGAAGGAATCACACCCTTATCAAATATAATATTTTGTATATTGTAATGAGACGGGATTGTACTGTATGCTTTTGTAACTGTTATATAGTCTACTGTAGTATATTTTAAGTTATCTGTTACATTTGTTCGTTTAAAAGTAAGTGTATGCTGCTGGTCATTTAGTCCCATGCTGGTTGCCTGCAAAATATTGTCAAACGCACCATTTACGTTGTATTGGCTTATAGTTTTTGCGTTTCCACCATCAATCAAAATCGAGGTATCTCCACCGGCTGGTCTTTGTGTGCTGTAGAAATTAACTTGATTTCCATAAAAATCAAAGCTTGCATAACTATTAGTATCCGTTGTATTTGTCATATGGCAATTACCGTATGTTGCCCAGTTCAGACCTAAATATTTAATTGCTGTTTCATAATAGTCTTGATATGTATACGTAATAGGATATTTCCCAAATGAGTTATATGTAGCCCTATCAAAGAAAAACGCTTTCGCTTCAATTGTCGTTCCTTTAATAATATGAAGTCCCTCTGGTAAATTTACGCTTTCATATAGAATTCTTTGACCTGCATATGAAGAAGCATAAGTACTTACTGTCACAGGACTCGCTTCATCAATTTGCAATTTGAATTGTCCATAGTCTGGTCCTTGTCTTCCAATAATTCTAAAGTTTGTTCCATAATAAGTGAAGCTAAAAGTGTTATTTGCCACATTTGCATATTTCGAACTATTTCCAGTACCTTCATAGCTTGGATTAGATGCAGTACTCCAATTCCCCGTAAAAGAAACTCGTGAATTATCTTCTTGAAAAGTTACTATTGTAGGTGCATCGCCACCCGAACAATATGTGGCTTTATCGAACCCTACAGGGCTTGTTGAAGTAGTTTTTACTACGACTGTATGCCAATTATTATTTAACCCACTGCTTTGATACAAAGTTTGAAGTCCTCTCACTGCTAAGCCATCGTCAGTACTTACAGGAATGGCAACATTATTATCTATAGTTACATTTATAGCTCCTTGCCCTATGCCTTTTCTTCCTATAAGTTTAAAATCCGTTCCGTAATAACTGAATGAAAATGTGTTATCACTGGCACTTGAATAGTGAATCGTTCCGCCGTTCGGCTCATAATAGCTATTATTAGCTGGTGTTTCCCATGAGCCTGTGTAAGTCATTTTTGTATAATCGTTATCCTCAATTATAATCCAATCTCCCACAGCAGCTAATGCAATATTTGCCCATGCAACCAATAATGTTGCAATTAGTAAAAGTGTTAACATTCTCTTCATTTTTGTAGCCCCCCTTTTTTTACTTAGAATTTTCACTGAACATCTTTTCTTTTTCTCCATGTTTGTTTTCTCCTTTTTATTTTTTATATTATTTCCCTCCATTTTTATAGTTCTGTCCTAATTTTCAGAGGTGTAATTCGGTCCGTATTATTCCAAACAAATATCCTTGTATCTGCTAAATCACTAAAAGAATCTGATTCTATTGATACAATAAATTTTGTGTTTTGTGCAGGAACGATTATACGAAAATTTTCAATGTGTGACAATAGTTTATTGCTATATTTTGCCACAAACACCGTAATGGGATAATCATTTCCAGAAAAATTGATAAGCTCCACATTGCAAATGTTACTTAACAAATTCATTTGTATATTTGTAATATAAATTTCATCCATAGGCAATATCCCAAAATCGTTAATTTGCAAATAATCCAAATTAATTGATTTAGCTGTTCTTTGAACAATTTTAAAACTGTGATAGCCTTTTACAATTTCGTTACTCTCCCACAAAAGCACACTATCCATTCCTACTGCAGACCATAAATTTACAGTCGCAACTCTTATATTGTCCAAATACAAATCTGCCTCGCCGTTTAAATAGTCAGTATGAGCAAAATATTTTATACTTGTACCATAAAAATTAAGTGTTACACTATCTCCCATAGCGGTTGATTTATGAATATTTCCATTAGAGGCAGTATATAAGAAGTACTGTGTCCATGTTCCGGTATAAATCAGTCTACTGTTTGTGGAATTTTGGTCACCAATCAAAGTTTTCGCCTTATCCTGAAATACTTTTGTTATAATATCATTGTTTTCAATATTTAGAACATCCGGCGTTTCCGCAAAAGAAACAACTGTGCTTGTAATAAAAATACAAAATGTCATGAAAATGATTATTATATTCGCATTCGTGTTCATCCCTTAACAGATCCCATCATTATACCTTTGATAAAGTATTTTTGTACAAATGGATATACAAAAAGCACCGGTGCACTTGCTATAAATACAAGTGCATATTTCATACTTTCTGCCAAATATGCCTTTTTAAGCATTGCTTCCGCCTGCCCGTCAGCAAAAGAATTCATATTTAGCTGCTGATTTAAAATAAGTATGTTTCTAAGCACAAGTTGTAACGGATAAAGGCTTTCTTTATTTATGAAAATGAGGGCATCAAAGAAGCTGTTCCACTGTGCTACCGCATAAAACAATCCCATGACTGCTACAATAGGCATTGAAAGAGGGAGAGCCATTACAAAAAAAGTTTTTAGTTCACTGCTTCCGTCAATATATGATGCCTCGTAAATATCATTAGGAATTGCTGTTTCAAAAAAGTTTTTGGCAACAATAAGATTATATATACTTATAGATTCGGATAAAACTATTACCCACATAGTGTTTTTCAAACCCAATGATGTCATAAGCAAGTATTTTGGTATGATCCCACCACTAAAGTACATTGTAAAAACATAAATCCACATTACAATATTTCTTCTATATAACCATTTTTTAGATAAAGCATATGCAGTTGGTATAGTTAATACCAAATTGACAAAAGTTACTACAATTGCATAAATAATGGTATTTTTATACCCAATCCAAATACTCGCATTTTGAAATACATTTGAATACGCTTCAAAATTTAAACCTTTTGGAAACAGAAAAACATATCCTTTTGCCACCATGTCAGGTCTTGATATTGATGCGATAACTGTAAAGTAAAGAGGATACGCCGTTAAAAATACAATTATCGCAAGTAAAAAATTATTCACTACTTCAAAAATTAGATCGTCCGTTGTTTTGTTCATTCACATACACTCCTTTAAAATATGGATACATCTGAAGCCTTACGAGCAATAAAATTAAATGTTATAAGCAGAATCAGGTTAATAATATTATTAAAAAATCCAATCGCTGCAGTTAAACTATATTGCCCTCCGATCAACCCCATCCTGTAAACATATGTAGCAACAACATCCGAGCTTTCCATATTTAAAGGGTTTTGCAAAAGAAGTATTTTCTCAAAGCCAACTGACATCATCTGACCCAAATTCATAACCAACAGAACAATAATTGTGGGTAATATTGCCGGCAAATTTACATATAACATTCTTTGCACCCTTGTTGCACCATCCACTATTGCAGCTTCAATATTTTGAGTGTCAACGGTGGATAATGCAGCCAAATAAATTATTGTGTTCCATCCTGTTGTTTGCCATATGCTTGACGAAACATAAATCGTCTTAAACCATTGTGCCTTAGCCAAATAATCTACTCTTGCACCGCCAAAGTTGGAAATAATGTTATTAATTAAACCTGAATCATAATTTAAGAACAATACCACAATCCCCGACAACGCCACTACTGAAATGAAGTATGGTGCATATGTAACCATCTGAACAGTTTTTTTCCAGCCCTTATTACTTACCTCATTTATCATCAGTGCCAAGAATATTGGTATAGGAAATCCTACCACAAGTTGGTAAATGTTTATGGAAAAAGTATTAAAAAGCAACCTTGAAAAGTCTGGATGTGAGAGAAAAAGAGCAAAGTACTTAAATCCCACAAATGGGCTACCAATAATACCAAGAGAACCGTTAAAATCTTTAAATGCTATCTGCAATCCATACATAGGTCCATATTTAAAAAGAAGTACGTATACAATGCTTGGGAAAAGCAATAAATACAGCGGCATACTTCTTTTTAAAAAGTTATTCCTTGTTTTATTGTTATTCATTGTCACATTGTGATTCATTGCCATATTGTTATTCATTGCCATATTGTTATTCCGTGTCATATTGTTATTCCTTATCTTTATATATTCTTATAAATTATAATATCTTTAACTATTGCTCCTGCATTTATCCTTGCAAAAACAGAATCTTTGATTGCAATATCTTCAAAACTGCCAAGCGAAATTTTCCACGATGTACAATCCATGATATATACCTTTGTGGTAGTGTCAAAGTTTACTACTCGTCTTTCCGTGATATCCAAAATAGGGGCACTCACACTGGATCCAGGATATGGCATTGCAAGTTGTTTCCTTGAATAACTGATATCATCCACACGCCCAAAATACAATAAGTCATTGTTTGCCATCCAATCCAATCTGCTCGTAGGTGTATTACTCAAATTACCCATTTGATTACTCTTCGCCATTTCTTTTGCTTGTTTATATGTAAATTTTATCAAATTATCGATAGCGGTAGTTGTGGTACCCATTTTTATTCTTATAACATCAAATTTCTCAACTCCATCAAAAACCTTTATGCCATTAGTTTTTTCAAGACCTGTAACGGAATACATTTTTCCATCGTAATAACCTGAGACTTTATTTGAGACATCATCGTCAACCATTGCAACAGACGACACATTCGAAACTACAAACAAAGGCGTAAAAAAATCATCAAAATATACATTTTGCTTACTTCCTTCTATATAAACAATATTTGTCTGTACAAAATATTTGCCTTCGATATAGCCGTATGCTGTAATTGTATAGTCAGACGCATTTAGTGAAGAAATATCCCCAACCAAGAAGTCGTCCTGCTCTGTTGAATCTGTGGGTTTAAAAAACATCAATGTGTTTTTATCAGGTTGAAATGTTTTACCCGCTACATCTTTTGATGTAAATACAATATTATCCTTATTGTAGGAAAAGCTCCCGCTTACCAATGTGTCAAATTTATCCGAATTATCTGCCAAGTCAATTTCCAGTAATTTATCACCAGAAACCCTTACTTGTACAATCTGCTGTTTAATAATGCCATTAACCTTTAGTGCTAGCAGCAAGGCCTTAACCTTTGTAGTGTTTCCGTTTAAAATGACTCCATCAGTGGCTCCGCATATTACGCGTTTCCCCTTTTGGTTGAACAGTTCAAAATCAAGCTTCTCATTCACACCAGCGGACATTGCAGCATTTTTTAAATAAGCAAACTCTTTTACAATTATTAGATTATTTTCAATAACGGTATGTGTATTTTCACTAATAAAGGCAATTTTCCCTTCTAAATCAAGATAAAAATTACCAAGCAACCCTAACTTCGGCTTAATTGCAAATGTATCATTGACATTAAGAGCAGCAATAAACCTGTTGTTTAGCTTGTATGCTTTATTGTTTATTAAATAACCATTTTGAAAATCTTCTTCTTCTATTTCGCCATTTATTATAGCAGTACATACATTTATTTTAACTATTTTCCTGTCCTGTGAAAATTCAAATTGCAATACATTATTTTCCTTTAAATTCGAAAAATCGATTTCCTTTCCGTCCTTTAACAAGATTATATTTTCTTTTCGATAATCGCCATAATTAAAGTAATTCAAATATGGGCCTTCTGGCTGATTAAATTTGGCATATACGGTGGTAAATCGTCCACTTACACTATTAACAATCAAAGTTTCGTATGAGGTTATTTTAACTACCTCATATACACTGTCATTGTTATTGTCTATTAATGTTATGTTGCCAGATAATGGCTTTAATGTAGCTTCTAATTCTGAAATAGTTCCTACGAATGCTTTCCCATTTAGAATAACATCTGCCACCTTCGATATTTTAAAAATACTGTTTCCTATATCGGTATTTGCAACAATTTCAGATTTACTATAAGAGGTTTGCGGAAGTATATTCTCGTTTGAAATTGTAACGACCGTATTTTTTGTTTCTATACCTTTTAAAAAAATCACCTTGTTTTCTGTTGAATCATCTTCTTTTACATAGGCAACAATTTCATAGCCTAAAAAATCACTTGCATTTTTAACAGTTGTATTATATATACTATCATTTATTTTAATGTAATCTGTACCAAGATTTGAAATGCCTGTCAATCCCGTGTATTGATTTGCAGTAATAATCCCTCTCACTTCAAAAATTTTATGGACTGTTGCTAAAACTGTGCCACTGTCCTCATAAACAAAATTGCTTGATGTATTAGGCGCTAACTTGGCATATAGTGAATTATATAAAAGCTCAACCATTACATCTTGTGTTAAATAAGATTCATCCACATTTATGTTTTTGAGCAATCCTACCTCAGCAACCATAAGTCTATACCCTTCAGGGTATCCACCTTTTTCTTCTGCAAAACTTGCATATCCCATTGCCTTTAATATAATAGTAACAGCCTGTGTTAATGTAACCGGTGATTGAGGGGAAAAATTGCCATAACCGTCACCGCCAACAATACCTAATTTATATGCTACTTCAATGTAACCAGCATATTCGCTACTTGCATCGACATCATAAAATGACGTCTTTTCCACTGAAATTGTATTTATGCCTATAGCTTTTAAAACATATGACACGAATTTGTCTCTTGCAACTTCAGTTTTACCGCTAATTTCTTGATTTTCAATGATTGCAGTTGCAACCAGCAGTCCATTTTTCTCACTTATTAAATTTTCTGAATTTGATGCAGCATGACCTATCACCATATTTAAAATAAGCAAATTGAGAATTAACAAAACTTTGAAAACAACGTGTCTCATTTTAACCCTCCCAAATTATTTCAAACTTTTTAAATAAGACTGATAAGCATCATTGTATATCGTTTCAACTTCTCTTATTCCTAACACTTCTAATCTTTTTACAAAGTCATCAAAGTTTGATAGTGGTTCATCACCAGTTATAAATTTTGCTTCATGTTGCCCAATATAGTCGATTAAACTAGTGGACAAACTATCTAATTTTTCTTGCACATCCAACGGAAAATATACCTTTGGATATATTGGCTTGTAATACGGCGCCATATTTTTTTTGGTAAGGTTGCGCCATTCCTGTGCACCTGCAGGATATGTCGGATATTTACCTATTCGGTTTTCAACACCAATACATTCTCTTCCTATTCCTACTCTGTTGCCATCCATCGGTGCAATATAACCGAGAATGTAATCATACGTATTGGATACTCCCTGAGGATAATCATATTTTATTTCCCCAGTATCGCTTGCATCCCAGCCACCTACAACGCCAAGCGTATCAGTTGTCCCTTTTTGAGGACCAAACCAAGTATACAATGAACCTTCCATTGTGAAAAAATAATTAGCAAACCTTATAGCAGCTTCTTTATATTTGCATTTTTCTGAAATAGCAAATGCCCCTGGCTCCTCTTTAATAGGACCAGCCCACATTTTTTCTGCATTAAAATTGCTTACAAGTGGGGGTAAAGAATCAAAATCCCTCCATTTGTTTGGTGATATGGTAAATGGTGTGGCCATATGTATCCCCACTCTATCTTCAGAAGCTTTAGAACTGAATGCTGTAGTGCTATTAACAAAAATATCCCTGTCAAGAAGTCCTTCACTATAAAGTTTGTTCATATAAGTAAGGTATTCTTTATATGCAGGATCTCCTGCTGGAATTACAGCCTTCCCGTTCCTTATAGCTGGCGACAAACTGTAATAAGCTGTTGGGTCGGTTATAAAGCCAAGTGATGCCAAAATAATCGGTGCAGGGCTTAAATCTCTCCAAGTCCCTCCTAAAGGTATTTCATCAGCTTTACCATTACCGTTAGGGTCTTTTTCTTTAAATGCTTTTAAAACTGTATATAATTCATCCAAATTAGTAGGCATGGGAAGTTTTAAATTGTCTAACCATTTTTTATTTATCCATGACCTATAATACGAAAAACTGTTTTTTGGGTCACCCGCAATATATGGCAATGAGTAAATTTTACCGTCATATGCTTTAACCGATTGTTTTGCTGTAGGGTACTGTTCAAAAGCACTCTTTATATCAGGTGCATTATTTTCAATTAGTTCACTCAACTCTGCAAGTTGCTTGTTAACAACACCATATTTTACAATATCGGTTGTTCTAAGCCCCAACCCATAAAGAATATCAGGCAACTCGTTTACAGCAAACATTAAGTTTTTCTTTTCCATTAGTGCAGAATCATCAATTTGCGTAATATTAAATTTAATGTTAGTTTTTTCCTGAATAAATTTCCAAAACCATATTTTGTCTACAGATCCTGAATTTGCTCTTTTGAGTACTGTGATACTTAACTCGATTTTTTGATCAACAATCGGGAATTCGCTCTTCGTGTTCAAATATGAGCTAACCGATTTATTTTTCGTTACATTACTGTTGCACCCTGTTAAATTAAGGAGCAAAAGGGGTAAAAGAGCTATAAATAAGCAAATAACATTTTTTTTCATATCATTGTCCCTCCTGTTAATTTGGTCTTTTATCAATTATTGGCTTAGTTGTTACACTGTGTGTTGCTTCAAGCTTTTTAATTTGTACGCCGTCTTTTCCTGTTGCGGTTTTATTAGTAATATAAATCAACGACGCCATTTTAGCGCTTGTATCTATAATGTTCAAATTATCTATCAACGTTTCTTGACAATTGTTTATTTTAAGCAGTGAATAGTTCAATATATATGGGTCGACATCCGTCCTTGTTATCTCATTATTGCGGATTACTGCATTTTTCACACAGTTTAACCCCACCGCGATTCCGGACAGATTTAAAAATTTATTGTTTTCAATCAACACATTATTAACAACGCGCTCATCTGTCCCTTCGTTGTCCTTATTGACTGGAGATATATTTATTGCTGGTTGAACTGGTATTGACAAAAACGCGCTTGTACGATTAATTGTATTTCCTTTTATTGTTATATTTTGTCCCAATGGACCTTCAAACCAAGGCGAATAACCAAGCGTCATTAATATGCCAACCCCAAATGCTGGCTCCTCTATGTAGTTATTTTCTACTGTAGCTCCTACAGTATGTAAAAGCACCCCTCTACCTGCTCTTATAAATCGATTATTGTAAATCAAAAGAGGATTGCTACAAGTGCTCATATCACATATTACATCACTTTTAGTAGTATCCGTATTTGCCACAACATCTGTAATATCATCATCAAAAGTAATTTTATTTTTATGCTTCCCCTGTAACTTTTCATTGCCACTCGAAATTATTTTTTCATTGCTTGCAACAGTTCTTACAAACCTTATTTTCCCCATAGATGGATCTAACATTTGAATTTGGTCGCCTGGCAAATAGCATCTAGCTGTATGGTCGGTTATCAATGTTCTATTATCTAACTTTTCCAAAACTGGTACCATAGCTGCGTGAACATTAACACTGTCATCACCCGTTTCTTTAAATTCGCTGTTTAATAACATTGTAGCATTTCGTCCATTGTCGTAATGAAATCCATCCGCATTAGATGAAAGTATCCTGTTCGATCCGTCGGGAACTTTCACTTTACAGTTTACAACCAATACTCCATCAGGCCATAAAATCGAAAAATTGATACTTGGACCTGCATTTATTTCAATACTATCATAGGCAGAATTTTTTGCATACATACCAGCAAATATCGCCCCGTAATTGCGAGCCATATGGTAAAACTTTTGTCCTACCGCCAGACCAGTATTATCAAAAATTTTAGTGTCCACCGTACCATCCCACCAATTACCGGCAACTGTCAAGCGCCAAGTTCTGTCAGCTATTTTATAAGGCCTTCTGTCACCGAAATCTGCAAAAATGGTGCCTCCCTTCCCTATGATATTATGTACAGGCACACCCCTTCGTACATTGGCAAAAGCAAAATATTCTTGGTCAAGTTCAGGATATCCCTGGTCAATTTTCAAATCATATGTCAAATTTGTTCGATCAATCCCAACAATAACTCCCTGCGTGAACGGAAGTGGTTCATAGTCCACCTTGAAACCCTTACATAAGATATTTGTTGTACTTGCCCAATAAAACCCACCAGCTTTTGGATTTGTAAAAATCAGCTTTGTACCGTTTGCATCTGTCCCTTGCCCCATTATTGTTAAGTCCCTTGCATAGTCTATACGAAATACAAAGTTATAGACTTTTGTTGGATCATTTCCTATCGAATAAATTCTGTATTCTCCACTTTCAAACATTACGGTTGAAGGACCATTATAGGCTATTGCCGCATCAATCGCTGCCTTAATTCCATCATAACAATTTTCACTGGTGTTTGGTAGTACCCCAAAATCTCGAACATTAAATATTTTTCCTAGATTATGCGGCTGTACATCAAAGGTCCTTGCTATGTTATGCAAATCTACATTTGTTTCATCGGTACATATCGTATTTACCCTCCATTCACCTGCTTCGGGAGGAATAAAAGATACACGCCATATATTATTAGGTCTCTTTAATGTTTCAATCTGATATTTTTGCCCCTCTTTTTCAAATATTGCATAAACTCTAGGACTTTCTTCATTAGAGTAGTTTTTTGTTGAACTCAAATCCCATATTATATTTTGATATTGTGTAAACTTAGTCTGAATCTTAGGTGGTGTGGAAATATTTATATAACTCCCATTCATATCTACAGTCATATCCAATATTCCAAACAAATCACTGCTTACGAAATATGTGCTGCCACTTTTTACGGTAGTTTTTTTTAATGTTCTTAAAGTTCCATTGAAATAAAAAGCATCGCAATTGTTAATAATTGTCGTATAGCCGTCATTGCTATTTAAGTTTATTAAATTTCCACTTTCGCTCTCAGTTATCACAAAGCCCATCTTTGAAAAAATATCATTTGCCGGTAACATTAGAACATTGTCAATGTAGTAAGGCTGTGCTGAAATAGGTATTGCCTCACCATCAACAGTTAAAGTAAAGTCTCCAGCTTCAGCTATGTATGTAAAATTTATAATAATACACATACATAAAATATAGCATAATATTTTTTTCAGGCTGAACAAATTGCTCCTTATCATATTATCAATCCCCTTTTCCTTTTCATAATTCCTATAGTAATATTATCAACCAATTTTAGTATAAACTCAATACCGTTTTAAGTATATAATACTGTTTTGGTGATAGTTGCGAAAAATGTTATCAGGTTTTATCATTAAATCGTGATTTTTCAAATGTTTTTATGTATTGAGCCGGTGTAAAACCCGTATAACTTTTAAAATTCTTAATAAAATGAGAAACATTTAAGTAACCTGTAAGTTCACACAACTTATTTACTGACACATTATTCTCTTCGATAAATTTCTTTGCTTTTTCCATTCTTATATCACACAAATACTCTCTGAAAAATTTCCCTGTCTCATTTTTAACAACGCTACTCACATATTTTTCATTTTTGTTTAATTTATCTGCAACATATTCTATGCTCATATTATAGTCATGACAATTGTTATTGATAAATTCTATTATATCTAAGGAAGCCTTTATATTTTCCTCATCATTTTTTTGTTTAATATTTTTACAAACGACAATTACTATTTTATTAAGTTCCTCTTGTGCATCTTCCAAATTGTTTTTTTCAATAACAAAGCTTATATCCATAATACATTGCGTTAAATTCAACTCTTTCATTAGATTAAACAAACTATTTGCAACCTCATAGATTAGCATTTTCTCGTATAATTTTGAAGAAACTTGAAGTTTAAAAGTTTGAATGACATCATCAAGCATCATTAAAGCAGTTTGAGTGTCTCCAAATTTTACACACTGGATAAATCTTGCAACTTTATCGTCAATCCGACATATTGCACCGTTATTTGTATCATACATTTCGCTATAATAAATTACTTGGTATCGGCTAAAATCACTGGTTTTAGTTGATAATGCTTCTAGCAATGAGGTATAGACTTTATTCAAACTGTTATATGTATTACCAACTCCAATATGATTCTTACAAGAAATTTTTTCACTAAATACATTGATAGTATTCTTTTTTTCCTCTATGTCACAATTTTCAGAATTAAAAATTACAGCAATACATTTTTCCGAATGGATTTCAGCATGTAATATTCCGTCTATAGCATCCAATTTTTTTGAAATTTCTTTTCCATCATCTTCATAACAATACAAAACGGCAACAAAATAATATTCTTTATTAAAATCAACTCCAAAATTAATTAAATCTTCATTTTCAATTAGACCACTGTTATTTAGAAGTATAGTCGCAATATTATAATATAAAAACTTCTTTTGACGTTCCATTTCGTCTTCTTCTATTTTCTGATTACTTATCATCTTGAAAATTATTGAATTGATGTTTTCAATTTCATTTTTATGTTTTTCAACCGTCATTATTTTATCCAACATACCCTCGAGCCTTTTAATAGGTTCATATCTTTTTTTAGCCAGATACCAACTGAATAAAAGACCCATAATAAGTGTAATGAGTGCCGTTAATGCAAAAGATATATAAATCATTTCGATATTTCCATAGATGATATTTTCATCAATATAATAACCTATTTCATATCTCGCTGCTTCATTCGGATGGGAAATTAGAATTTTACCTCTTAAATCAGAATCCTGTGTAAAATCTATTACTTTTTCACCATCCTTATTAATAAAAACTAACCCATTTCGTGTTCCAGTAATACTTGAAAATCGCTCTAAAAACTTATCCCACGGAATTTGTATCGTTACTGTAATATTCCTATATGGTGACATTTTCGTAGATATAGACCGAACAAAATAAATAAAATCGTTTGTTTTACCTCTATAAACATTAACAGTAGCATTTGTTCTACTTTTTACCTCTTCCAGAACCACCTTACTATCATTCAATCCTATGTACTTTGTAAAAAAATCATCCACATTAAAAGTTCCATCGCAGGTATAAAGAGTAGAATTTTCATCTGAATACAAAAGCACCTCTGCAGAATATATATTTTTACTTTTGTAACTTCTAAGATTATCAACTAATTGAATTACGTTTGTCTGCTTCTGAATATCATTTAAATTTTGATTGCTACTCACTAAAATTTCCATAGCAGAACTTACTAAATTATCCATCTGTCTTTCAAAATCATTAGTGGCAATCTCCAAGTTATATATATAGTTGTTATTTATTTGCTCCTTCATCGAGTTGCTAATATTCACCACCAAAATTGTCGCAACTATTAAAGGAATTATATACATAATTACATTGGATAAGAAATAAATATAAATAATGCTTATATCTCTACTGTTTATTTTCATAAAAAAACCTCCCACGAGTAGCTTATTAACAAAATTAAGTGAAGCTGAAAAATATAAATTGCACAAAAACAGAAAAAATTCTATAAGATATTCTTAAATAAAAGATTTGCAACTGAACCGTCTTTGATGAATAGTTACTTCAGTAAATCTAAACGTTTCAGGCATGTTGAGAGTATAGTGACCTACTTGCCAAGATAAATATTTCACAAAAAACAATGTACCGTCAATTTCTAATTCATAATCGTTTTTGCTACATATCCTGTCTGCTTGAAGTTTGTGCTACATAGTAGCACGCTTTGCGAATTAGCTTGAGTCTCGGCAATTAAAGTGATGCGATTCCAAAGCAACTCGAAGGAGTGTTAATTCATAATCCATCCTCGCCCCGTCGCAACATATTCTCACCAGTTATCTCTGTGGATAAAATGCTCCGTTTCACCCGAAATCCGTGCTAAATATTCTCTTTTAAATCAATAGTAACCTAATTTATTTACATGGGTATGCACTTGACTAAGGTTTAATTAAATGTTAGAATAATTACATGAAAGAGTATCCAATGAACTTAACGGAATTTGAAAAAGAATTTAGTACTGAAGAACAGTGTCGAGAATATTT
>Ga0247840_10005510_pt1 | contig 19010 bp, 7 predicted proteins | sample LaCruzMarch2015__FD_192404 | JGI IMG/M metagenome (GOLD analysis project Ga0247840, IMG submission 192404) | Freshwater microbial communities from meromictic Lake La Cruz, Castile-La Mancha, Spain - LaCruzMarch2015_17m | ecosystem: Environmental > Aquatic > Freshwater > Lake | place: Spain... | reverse complement strand
TTGATGCTGCTGTTGCTGCTGTTGCTGTTGCTGTTGCTGTTGCTGTTGCTGTTGCTGTTGCTGTTGCTGTTGCTGTTGCTGTTGCTGTTGCTGTTGCTGTTGCTGTTGATGCTGCTGTTGCTGCTGTTGCTGTTGCTTCTGCTGCTTCTGCTGCTTCTGTTTTCCATAAACAAATGAAAGTGTTGAAAAACTGATCAATGGTCTTGGCATAAAAATTTAAACGAAGAATTCTGAAAACTAATAAATTACAAATAAAAAAATCAATTTATAATTTACATACTGTAATTATTATATGCATATTTTAATTTTATTTTTTTTTTAATAAACTAAAAATTCGCTTTTTAGGTGTGGGTTCATCATTTTGATTTTCTAGTTGTAACGGTTTATCTTTTAGCGGTTCTGATGTTTTTTGTTTATGGAAAAAATGAAATGGATCTATATTAAATTGTGGTTTTGATTCAGGGAGTGGTTTTGATTCAGGGAGTGGTTTTGATTCAGGGAGTGGTTTTGATTCAAGGGGTGGTTTTGATTCAGTTGCATCTTGATTCTTTTTTTTGAAAACTTTTTCTAAAAACGTAGGTAATATTTTTTTATTTTTCAATGACGCATTTGTATAAGTAGAATCGGATACATGCGTAGTATTAAGTTTTGATTTAACGTTTTTAGAGTTAAAAAATTCTGTTATAGGTTTCCTAAACTCTGGATGCGTCTCTTTTTTTAATGTAGACAATGGAATCCACTTGCACTCTAAAATTTCTTCGGGTTGTGGTTTTAGTTCTAATATTTCCGGGAACACGGCTAAGAAAAATTTAACTTCTTTATAGTAAACACAAATTGGACGTTTTGACTCATCTGGATAATCCTTTTGCATTTTCCACATTGGATCGCGCATTGGAATAGCAATTGTATATTTACTAGTTATGTATAAACTTGGATGAATGTATTTGGACGCATCGATTCCAATTTCTTCCCGCGTTTCTCGTATTGCGGCTTCTATATCGCTTTCAGAATTTTCAGAATGACCTTTAGGTAATGATACATAATTCGATGCATTGCGCATTCTTATTGTTGCAATAAGAGGACCATTGTGATTACTCGTGTTTACGCAACAAATAATTCCATAACAATAATCATCATATACTAAAGGATCTGAATTTGGATTTTTTTTTAAATAATCTTGTAATTTTTTTTTATGAAAACTGGACATGGCACTATATCCATCACGCTTAAATTCAATATTTTTTTGTTTTATATGTTGTAATAATTCGGATGGTTCTGATATTTTTTTTACATTATATACATGAAGATTTACTTTTTCATAATATTTATTTTGAATCATATATTCGGATAAAAATGTGTCATCATCATTTATATAGACGTCTGCAGTTATTCGTCCATAATGGTCGGTTCCATATATTTTCAAACGAACTATTTTATTAAGAATAATATCTTCAACAATCTTTTTACATTCAAATGCTTTCGTTTTTTCATTACAATTTTTCGAATCTACTTCAGCAGCATTAATATAATAAGATTTATTTACATTATTTACATTATTTACGTTACTTCTATTATTAGTTACTCTTATTCTATATTTACGTATAGGTTCTTGAGGCATTTCAAAAATAGCATAAAATGTATCACCATCATAGACATTAACAATTTTAGCCCACACTTCTATAGCATTTAAAAACTCAAGTGGCGCAATTCTATCCGAAGTATAAGGTCTATAATTATACAGAGACATTGTTGTATCATCATAATTTTTATACTTCAATTCATAATAATATTTTTTATTATCTATTTTTTCAAAAATATTTTGTAAAAGTGATGGTATTGATTTTTTATTTTTATTTTCTATAACTACATCTTTATCTTTATTATTATTCATTTTAAATTTTAAATTTTTTTCAAAAGCAATGCAGTCATTATGAAATATGCACGAAGGTACTTGTTCTTTATTTGAAAAAATACCTTTATTTATATTAATATTCATTACATCGTTATAAATTTCATCTGTGAGAATTGGATATGTTTTATTAGTATCCAAGTATAAACCTTCAACATTTGGTTCATAAATAATTCTTGTCGAATCATTATCACTATCAATACCATCAAGATGATATATTTTTTTTAACCAAGGATGACTCGTATCACGACCATTTGGGCCCCAAACATCTAATAATGTATTATTTACATGAACATGACTTGTGATTGGTTTATCTGTTACAAACCAGTAATGATGTTTATAAGAATTTTCTCCTACATCATGTTTAAAATAATTACTAATCGATGGATAACAATTATCTTTTATACCATATTTTTTCATAATGGATGAAACGTGATCATTTGATTTTTTATCATCTGTATCAAAGCACATATATTTATTTTTTTCTTCTAATTTAATTATACGGATATTTCCATTTTTATTATATTTATTTTGAACAAAACTTTTAGCTAAAATTGCTTTATTAAATTTATCTGGTTCAACATATGTAATGAAAACATCATCTTTATTCATACACTTTTCTTCATGATAAACAGCATCTATTTTTAATTCACTCTCAGGATCTTTAGAATAGAACTTCTTGAAAGACATTTTATTTTATTATATATATAATATATAAATAAAATTATAGTATATAAATAATTTTATTTATTTTTTATTTATTTTTACAATTTTATTTTACATATTTTCTTTATATTCAAAAGGGTATCGGGTGATATCTTTTGTTTCAGTTCAGGGTGTAAGCTAGCCATTCCGATTTTATATTTGCTTACACCACAGGGTTTAACGTGTAGTGATGACTCTATTATATTTGAAAAAGAAGCGGCATCATTTTTCCTCGATTTCAACTCAATAATCATGAGGTCATTAAAAGAAATCAAACGGTTGTCGTTTTTAACTTTCAAGTTTGTGTCCAAAGTAATTTTCAAGGGTAGAGATTTGTGCATAAATGTCATTCTGTCGTAGCATGTAAAAATTGATGAATTTAGATTACTTGATGTGTAAGGAGTGTTGGTACGGATGAATGTTTCGAACTCAGAGGGCGTGGGGTTAAATGTTCTGTATTTCTTTAATATGTTATCTTTTACTTCCTTAATTTCCAACCAAAAGCCGTCTTCACCATTATAGCGGCGTTTGCGGATTTTATGTTTCATTTTGTTCATTTTGTTGTCACCACGCAAAAGTTTGTAGTCCACAGTATCTAGATATTCACTCGTATATTGAGACACGCAGTTTCCTTTATTTTCCAGTATAAGATAATCGGCGGAAAGGGTTTGCAGCAAGGAATCCAGTAAAGAAACATTGGTCATATATTTAATGTCGATGCGGTCTTTCCATACAGTTCTCTGGTTTAAAGTTTTTATATCGGTAGTTTCAAAATTTTTGAGACAAGTTTGTGTACAAACTGATTCAGAGTTAGATTTTTTTTTTAATAAAAATTTGTTAAAAATATCTGAAAATTTATTTTTGGTTTCATTCTCTTTAGTTTCAAATGTAGTTTCAATTTTTGAATTGTTTATTTTTTCAACAGGTTTTTTTTTAACCATTCAGACACTGTTGGTGTTATTTTATTTTCCGACTTTATTATTGAATTAGAGTTATTTTCTCTTTTTTTTTTTTTTTGTATTTTAAAAAGTATTTTATTATAAAAATTATAAGATATATATATATATATATATATATATATTTTATAATTTTTATAATAAAATATTGTACATTTTCAACATATACAAAAGAGTTTTTGTGGATTAAAAATTAAACGGTATAAGTTGTGCTAATATTCCAAAATTTATATAAGTAAAACCATTCGTTCCATGAATCATTGGGATTTCTTTTAGTAACAAGATTGAACAATTTTGGATTGCGCATATAACAAGTCGATAAAATTTGTTGATCACATCCTGCAAAATAATTTTTAGATATATAATAATCAAGTGACTCATAAAAAAGTTTGTACAATTGGCGAATTGCATGAACTCCGCCACCAAACATTCCACCTAAATGCACTGTATTAAAAAATACGATTTGTTTCATTTCATATGATAAATAAGGGCGAATCAACATAATATCAACCTTGTCATACGAAATGCATTCATACACTGGAAATTTATCAAAAATAGAGGCGCAAACAGCCGGATCATTGGTTCTAAAGCTTCCGATATCGATCCACACATACTTGTCGCTTCCATACACGTTTCTCTCAATTGCTTCATTCATAAACCATAATTTTGAATTCCATATTAAGTAACATCCAACTTTTCTTCCACATGCTTTTTGAGGATCGAGCGAATACTGTTTCCACCACACATCCGGCGGATACTGTTTCGCGATCTTTAAATTTTTCAATTCCATACTTATCACTGTAAATGCTGCGCCGTTTTTATTTTTTTCGCATATTTCCTTTATATAGTTTACCAATTCAGGCGATGTAAATATAACCATATTGCACGATTTGCTTACATTGACCAATAAATTATTTATCCATTCATCGTATTTTTGCGGATCATGTTTTGATTTTATATGATAGTACGCAGTAACAATGGTCACCGACTTTTCTAAAGCAGTGTTATGATCGGATGTTTCTGAATGATTCATATAAATACTTATGCTATTCATTTTCTTTAATTTTATTTTTATATTTATTTGTTTTATTTGTATTTGTGAAAAATATATTTTACTGTTGTATTAATGTATATTTTTTGCTATTTATTTTATTTTTACTTGTAACGACGTCTTGTTTTCTTCTTATGATTTACAACGATTAATTTTATATTTTGATCTTCATTGCCTTCATTACTTTGGATTGGCTGTCCTATTGTTAGACGTTGTTTTGCGGTAATTTTATTTCCAACATTATCTTCAACTTTTACTCCTCCTCCCGATAAAGAAGAAGAAGAGGAGGGAGGAGAAGAATTCATTAGATTCGCATCCACGACAAACATTTGATTTCCTGTGTCATTTATATTACTTGTAAATGCGTTTGTGTTGTTTGGCATTGTATAAATTTTCATTCCATTTTTTGTAAACTGGGTACACACTTCGGCATTATGTAATAAGTTACATCCAAAATTTCCTCCAAAAATAATTCGTTTAATTGGTCCACTTATTCCTATGTCTACAATCGGTGCGCCAGATGGTAGTCGTTTAAAGTAAATAATAATCAGCTTTAAAAATTCTAATACTTTAACCGGTTCTATTTTTTTATTTGAATCAATATTCACACATGCATAGATGGTTGTATCGACCATACCTCCAAAATTTGTTCCAAATGGAGTTACTTGGTCTTCTCGAAATCGTTGAAATTTGTAAAAACTACAAAAATTAATTTGGTCAATTGTATTAACGGCGTCACTTGCCAACACTGTTGTAAAAAAATCATCATTTGCATTAAAAAATGTTTCATTGCTTTTATATATTTTATTCTGTAATGCTTTTTGTTTGACTCCTTCACTCATTTTCATATTCAAATGTTTATCGAGACGACGCGCAACATGTGCAACTCCGGTATATGTTTCCGGGTTACTGCAAATTATGATATTTGGAAAAGTTAGATCATGAAACGGCGCCTTTTCACTAAAAAATGTTTTAAACTTATTATTTATGATGGCATCACCGAAACAAAATGCTTCAAACGCATCCATAAATTGTTGTTTCGCGTTGTTTACACTTAGTATGACTGCCCTCGCTCTCGCACTTTCGGGAGGAATGTTGGCTCCACTTAAAACAGATGCAGAATAGTTGTTACAAAGTGATTGAGCCAGGTTATTGCATCCAGCATAAATCAATAAAAAGATAAAACTGTCGTAAAATGTTTTTATAATCCCAAATAATCTTATATTAACTTCATCGTCATTTCCATTACCATCAAACTGGGTGGTTGCACTTGTCATAATAGACCAAATGTGCAACATGAAATTTAATTTTAAAAATACATCATTACAAGGATAGTCGATTTCAATTACTTTTGGTTCTCGAATACTGGCAGGATCCATTGATGTTTTCGATTGTAAATCACCATACAGTTCCGTTAATGTATTATTCGTTATTTTTTGATTTTTGTCTCTATAATCTATATTTTGAAGGAACAGCATCATTGAAGGATATTCTTTAAACATTTTACTGAGTTCCATAATCGAATCCACAAACCGAAAAAATGTCTCAACTTCAGAAGGGGTAGAATTAGATTCGTCATTCGATTGTTGTATTGTCCCCATGTTCCAATTTCCAACCTGCTGGTAATTTGATTTCACCGTCAATGGATATAAAATTTGGTCGATGGGTCTACCATCCTCTCTACCAATATTTTCATGAGCAACATAAATATCAACTTGATTTCCATTTTGATTTTCAATGCCACACATGTCGGTAATTGAATTATGATGGCTCGTTATTGCGTCATCGTTGCACTTCGATTCTAGTACTCGGAGCGGAGCTTCCATATTCAATTCACACGTGAATGTATACGCGTATTCGTCGGTTGTATAATTCATCACGGCTATGCTTTTTTTTGAACGAACATCTTGAACAATTGTAAGACACTGATAGCGATATTCGGCTTTTGTAATAGTTGGTAAAGTCGCCACCATTCTTGAATTTGGAGCCGCAATCATAATTTGCGTATTTACATTTGTTTTTAAATCAAACACATTCAGGGTTGTTATAACAGGAGTATCGTTCATTGCAGCAGGATTTGTCATTTTATTAAAAAATGAAGTAAATGCCAGCAAATAATTTTTTGAAGCAACTCTGTTTAAAGCGAGAGATGCATTGAATATAATATTATTCGTGTTTGGATTCGTTTCAATCGGTTCAAACGTGCACCGCTGTCGATAGTTGCTATCTGTAGAATTATAATTACTTGTTATTGATAGTTTTAATATAGAATTGCAGCGACCATTCTTTATAAAATCAGTTTGTTCCACTGTTGTTCCTGCAGGAGCAGCCGCTTTTGCTTGTTCAAATCCGACATAGTCCATATAACTGAATGCGTTAAAATAACCTCCAACATAAAATGTAGTTTTATTTTTTGCTGCTGCTCCTTCCTTTTCTCCACCCTTTTCTTCTTCTCCGCCTTTCTCTTCTTCTTCATCTCCTTCTGCATCACAAACAATTGAAGTTATGTTTACATATTGATCTGCCGGCAACTCGCGCAGCGTCAAACCAAGTATAACATTGGGTGCGACTCCGTCACTATTTTCTACATATCTGTCAATGCAATACATTCTTGCAGATAGTTGGACATTTGGGTTTGAATCGTCGATTGGAATTTTGATCACCATACATCCAATATTAATTATATTGGGATTTCCGCCCACGCCTGCTGTTTCGATTTGTATATTGCCTCCAAAAAGTCCAACATATTCATAATAAGAAGTTGTTTGTGTTTCATTAATAATTTTTCTGGTTTTACATATACATACTTTATTTATATTTGTGTGTTCGGTTATATTATTAATATGCGGACTATTTATGGCTGCATCGTTATCGTAAAGCATTGTTACATCGTATGTTTCAATGTTCATAATAATAAGAGGAACCGCTGTAACATAAGGGCTGTCATTTATAGCACGACCGTCGATGTATTTGACAACATTATCAAAACCTTTTCCGCCAATCAATAAATGTTTATTTCCAATCGTGTCAATGCATAAAATTTCACTATCTTCATTATTTGCAATGAGTATGGGTTTTATTTTTTTCGTTTTTAAAGATAGTGCATATACTGCAGACTGTTTTGTATCATCATTAATTATTACACCACCCAAATACAATATGGGATGATTAGAATCTCCATTATATTTCATACACTTGAATCCGTAAAACACGTCTCCACCTGCATTCGTTTGAAGATTTTCCAAATTGTAATAGTATTCATTATTGAAACCGTACTGTTGTTCGCCTGGATCAAGATTGTAAAAAATGCCATCATATTCCAAAGGAAAATAACTCGACGCATTCCAATCTCCTTGTACGTCGTACATTCTTTTACCTGTTGTTAAAGCGCCATTTAAACAAACAGGAGCAGTAACATTATCATCTTTTGACACCACTTCTTTTGCTTGTTCTTTATCGCCCGCTTCTTCTTCTTGCTCTTCGCCTGCTTCCGTAATTCCAATTTCACTTTCAACCTGTTTTGTGCTTGCCGCTTGTTCTTGCGATTCAATTAAATCATTCCAAAAACTGTCCCATACACTCGAAAAGTTATCTGCAATCAGTTTTTTCTTCATAGAACAACCCACGCGAAATGTGCTTAATTTTTGTTTGTAGTCATATTCCGACTGTAAAAATAATTTCAAACAAGTCAAGTAGCTGTCATCATCGTAACCGGGCTGCTTTACAATGGTAAAAATTTTACAATTTCGTTGGGTGGAATAAATATAATATTTGAGCTGCCCTCGAACAAAAAATAAACTATTCTGAGGAAAAAATAAGTTGATTAAAAATTGAATGTTTTTTTCCACATTCTCTCTGCGTTTTTTTTCTGAAATGGATGAGCGCAAATGTTGATGCGGCGTTTTACTTACCAAGTTGGCAACAATTTCATTAAATTCTTTCGAAGTTGACGATATAATTCCACCCTGAATCAGCGGCACGACGCGAAACACTTCGCCAACCAGTACAACGTCTCGCGGATTAATCTCCAGTTGACTTCCATTTCCTTTTTCGACATCTGTTTGATTTAACTGCTGTGACCCCTTCTTTATAATAATTGTCCCTTTTGTTAAATTTAAAACCGCCTGCATGTTTACATAAATAAGTTCAAGTGTCGGTTTTGGCAAGTCATATGATTTTGCGCTATATATAAAAACGCCTGTGGTGCCGCCAGTATTTGCATTGTCATCGTATGAATATGAAACTTCCAGTGTCCATTTTCTTATAATGTCTGTCTGGTTGAATAAGCGCCTGCATAATTGTTGCAATAAAGAATATCCGCTTGCGCGAATTCCGCCGATTTGTTGATTTTGAACGGGAAGAGATAAAACCACTTTACCATTTCCAATGAGCGTCTTCGTCATTAACATTTTATTTTCTCTCGAATCAAAAAGCCATAACACGATTTTTTTGAAACGCGTATCTGTTTGCATGGTTTGTAAATTAATTTTTTTCAAACTTTTTGATGGAACATCAGTTGACTCCAGCACTTTCCTTTTCATTCTAATAACTTCGTCGCTGTTATCGCCGTATCCGTATCCATACCCGTATCCTTGTGGTTGCGATAGTCTCGAAATTCCCGATTGATCTCCGTATCCGTATCCGTATGGTAATTGTGGCGGTGCTCCGTATGGACCAAATGCTTGTGTTTGCGAGAAATAAGGATCTTGTAACGGCAACCCGTAACTTGAACTTGGATATAACGGTCTCGCTCCACCTACTTGAATTTCGCCTGTTTTCTGAAATAAAGAAGCAACTCCGGTCCATTTCGAAGGATTGAGAGTATGATATGAAAAAACGGGATTTAGCAAAAAGGCAGTATTTGAATATTTCGGAACACTTTTTGTAGTTGCTTCTTTTACCGCTGTTGCTTCTGTTATAATTTGTCGACTTTTTGAAATCATCATCTGATTTGGCGTAAGAGAACCAACATCTGTAGCAGCAGCAGCAGCATCCACATCAGAATAAGCGTATGCGCCATAGTCTCCAATAAATCCTTTGTCATTCCATTCATTGACAAGAATAATGTGTTTATCGTGTGGATATGAATAAGGAGGCAATTCAAAATCGAATACATCATCTGAAAGAATCAAGAAATCGGTTGGAATACTACTGTCAAGAGCTTTCAGTTCAATAAATCGATTTCGAATTGTTTCATTTTTAGAACAAAGCACAATTTGATAGTCGTCAAGAATGACTAGATTATTATCGGCGCCTCTACTATTTTGCACATCTTCATTTTGTTTTAGTGTGATGCTGGAAAGCTGTTTCGAATACTTGAAAATAGAGTTAACGAATATCATTCTTACATTTTTTCTGTCCAATTCTCTAATCGCGCCAACATATCTATCACTCAACATAATGTCTGGAATACGAATTTCAATCGTGTTTTTACGCGTTACTTTTTTTCTATTTTTCATATCCTTCTTCCCCGCTTCTTCATCCACAATATATTCCGTTGCAAGTAACATTTGTTTTGCATCTTCTTCTTTTCCACCACCAATAATGATATTTCGTTGTTTTGTGCTGCCATCTCTTTTAAATAGAATAGGCGGATTTCCGTCAATGGTTCCGTATTCATAAAAAGCTGATTTTATTTTTTCCTCATAATACGTTTTTGCGCTACTTAGAATCGTGTCCACAATGTCATTCATATATTTTTCATACGCTTTAATATTAAATTTTAAAACTGTATTTGTTTTGGTTGGTTCATATAATCTTTTAAAAAAAAGCGTTTGGTTGCTGCTTAAATCAATACCCCACGTATTTAAAACATGTAGATTTGACGGTGAAGAAAAAAGCTGTGACGGATTTTTGGCATGAACGAGCGCATATACCCCTTTCGATAAACTATTGTTCGATATCGTGGTTCCGCCGCGATTTACATCTTCGCTATAAATTGAATAAAACGTGAGAGGATTGAATACGCCATTCTCTGTTTTGGTTTCAGGAAGAACCGGGGGGCGTAAAAATTCATTATATACAATTTTTAAATGGTCGGCATACATATTGTAGTCATAACAAAGTGTAAATGGAACTTGAACTGCTCCTTCTTTCACGGTTGACTTGTCCGATATAGTAGTAAGCTTGTTATTATGAAATCCGATGACGAGGGGTTCGCTTGTTTGCAATTTTTTAACTGTTAAAATGCCAATATTTTGTTGAGTTGTTCCTTTCATAATGGAAGCGGGAACCAGACCATCCATACAAGAATAAAGGGATACAAATTCCGAATTATCATTTACGGTAATGCCTTTAAAATTATCATATCCAAGTGAGTATGGCGTTGGTGCTGCTGCCAAATTTCCGTAGTTTCTATCGTTTTGTTCAGCGTTTTGTAAATTTGTATAAATGATCATTACATTTTGAATCACTTTCTTCGGTCTTTCATTTATACCAGTGTCAGACACTGTTGCTTTGAATTTTCCAAATACAGTTACAACTTCAGGATCGTTGATATCCACTCTAATATTTTCAATTGAATCGCCGTCTTCGAAAACAACAGGCAAATCCAAGTCATCAGTTGTATTGGTTGATAGATTGATAAGTGTACATGATAATATTTTACGCGCTTGCGTTTTTTCTTTTAACCCCAACCACAATAAAGTGTTTTGTACATTGGCATTTATTCTAACGAAACCATCATATCTGTTTCTATATTCGGCGACTTTATTCATCGCATATCTTGATAATATTGGATTTCCATGATACTTGGTTTCCATAACAGTATGAAAATCGTATCCATTTATCAAATTTATTAACATTTTATTTTCACTGATCGCACTACATTGGATTTTATAATATACATCTATCCCGCGAACACTGTCGTTGGGTATTTGATACCCAATAAATCCTCCACGACCATTAACAAAAGATACAAATATAAATGTTTGTCCCTGATCATTATTTGTAATGATAACACAAGTGGAAACATTCGGTTTTAATATATTTGATATACGAAGATTCATCGCAGCATAATCAACGGCGTTAATCCTATTATCATTCTGAAAATAAGATGGGTTAGGGGGGGATACAGGAGTAGGATACGCGTAGGCAAATGTCCAAAGCGTATAATTTTGAAATGTTCCATCATTATTATATTGATTATATTCAATTACATTTATAGCAGGCGCTCCATTTTGGTTTTCGTATTTATTTAGATATATTATATTTTGAAAATCTCCAATAATTATAAAGGTATCAGATGCACGAGTTTGATTTCTTGGTAACCATACAACTTTATTTATAGTTGAAGAAATAGAAACATATGATCCACCGACTTGTACAAATGATCCGGCCCTTTGGTCATATTGAAAAGATATTGTTTTTATAACATCATACAATTCGGATGCATTCAAATTGTTATCAGGTCCAATCTTTTCCCCCGGATCATAGTATTTAATGCATCCATCTGTATAACGGTCGCCAGTATCGCTTTCAAGTACGTATTCTCCATAGATTAAATATTTATAATATCCTTTATCAATGTCATAAAACGGCGTTATTCCTTTCACTATAAATTGGTTTTTTAACGGCGGATTCGCTGGGACTCCAGGAGGAATCACATCGGGTCGATTGTTTTGAAGCGTAAACTGGTCAAGCATTGTAAGTTGATTTATTTCTCGACTGGGATTTACATCGGCATAAACAGGTCCGCAAATTGCATAGTGTAAATCACAGAATAATTTATTTCGTCGACCGTCGCTTTCATCATACATGAGCGTTTTTTCAAGAACCCGTTTAACAGTCAGCGATGGCGCTTGATCCTTTTCCCCTTTATCTAAACAAACAATGGCATTAAACTCCGGAATATTAACTCGCTCTTCTATAAATGCATCAAATTCGACTGAACCCTCTTCTATTGCTTCTGTTACTCTTACATTAGGAGTTGGAATGCACGGATATCGATATAAAATGCTATTTAAAATATCAACCGGAGTTATCACCGGTACTTTTTCTTTAAGAAGACGATTGCTCATGTATACGCCCGTTTTTTCAAGTATTTCTGTTTTAAATCCATTTTGATTTGCCACGGTGACAGAAGCAGTCATAATCGCATTTTTTTCGATTTCTTTCATGTTTACCGGTTTGAATGTCATTTCATCGTTGATGCGTTTACTTGTAAAATCTAATATTCCAAAATCGCTAAAAGAATTGACTATGTTTGGTGGTCGTAATTCAAGTTGTGAGTTTAAAATTGCATCCATGTAAATACAAGATTGAAAACGATAATTATTATTTCTGTTATAACATACTCGCGACCCTTCATCATAATTGGTTGAAACATATAATGTGTTTAGTATTATATTCGGAAAAAGTTGTAGTGATTCGTCTTGATCATTCACACGTGTGCGATTACTTATCCCAAAAATATCGGATGCATCATATACTTCTCCGTCAATTTTTGTCGCAGTGTCAATCGTAATTGTTTTTGAAAGATGCAATTCATTCGGCGGTTCCATTAATATTTTTTCTGAATTTGCATTTACAAGTAAATTCGTCTGTGGTAACAATGCCGGATTATCTACATTGTTATTTAAATGAACCATAACAACTGCTGGATTACGACAAAATAAATTCGATACATTTGGAGTATCAAGCTGTATTGATAAATCTTCGTCTGGATCATTTGATGATTTTTTTTTTAGTTTAAATTTTATGCATTCTGCATTAACTGCAGGATCTGTGTTAAGTTCAAGCGTTATTGTGAATGCGCTTCGAAATGGTCGAATTAAAAATTCATTTGGTTTGGTTATTAAATCATTGATTGTTTTTTGCATAGCATCTAAAACTTGACGTATATTTTTATACTCAGCTTGTGGTATATATAGTAAGTGAGTAATTCTAATGCCGGCGTTTAGGCCTATATTCGATAAACTTGATATCATGAACCTATATGTCCAAGGAATATTCGGATAAGTGTTAGGTGGAAAAACATTATCAGGAAAATATAATCTGAGTTGCAGAAAATTGTTATTGTCGTATTTACACCTCCACAACATTTCTGCATCATAATTGCTTTTTCTTATCCATTTACAATTATTACATAATGTATTTTCAACCATGGATGAAAGTGTTTCCAGTGTATAATTTCCATCCGGGATAGTAATTGTAACCGGACTATTTTGAATGAGTTCCGATGACACCAAAAATTTATTATTTTTATGAAAATGTGAAATAAAAGCAATTTTACCGGAAAATGCATTTTCAACAAATCCTGAATGAGATGCGGTTCCAAGTAGTGTGTTGTAATCATATCTTTGAACTTCCGCTTGATATTCATTTAAATTCGGAAACAAAGTGTTTGTCGCGATTTGTATTACTTCATTTAATTTGTTTACAAGATTATCTTTGTCCTGGATTTGTTGAGCTGTAAGACCCGCTAATAATCTATTTAAATGATTGACAATCATTACTAAGATGGCATTCAAATAATAGACATTTTGAAATAACATGTTTACAGATTCTGCATGTTTGAAAAACTCTGCATCTTGTTCTGCGCGCTCATACACATTCTTATTATCATTTGGAGACGCATTAAAAATTTTCAAATTCTTTTCAAATTTAAACAAAGAAAATAGCGTTATAATTTCGTTATTAGAATTCGCCATTAATTGTGACAAGGATTGTAATCTTTCAAGTTCTATTTTATCATAATGGTTTGTAAATTGTGTTTCTTTAATTATTTTTAAAAGCATGACATTGATGTTTATCCATGAAAATTTTGAAGGATCGCTTATCCTAGTAACCCGATTGGACAATTCAAATAAGTAACTCGAATACGTGTTATTTTGTATCATCATCGTGTATCGAATAACATTTGTAGTCAACTCGTCGAAAAAATAAGTTTCAAAAATAGGTTTAAATATATTTCCAAGCTTGGTAGCAACTTCTTGAATTGCGATGAGTATTTCCTGTTTCGTAGTGAGCATTTTTTTTGGAATGATCGGTTTAAACATTCGACAAACTTGTTTAAAAAATGCAGGTCCATTGTGTTTAAATTTAAACCAGTCGAGCATAACGGTGGAATATGAAGACGCATCATTTTTTAAAGCCGGATAAGCGGCGACGAGCGACGCATTGTATTGACTTCTTCTAGTGGAATTGGAGAGAATGGTGCATGCATTTTTATAATTTTTGCGTTTTGCTTCAAGTTGAATTTTTATATTTTTTACTTGAACGAGTTGTTTTTCTTTTTCGGTAACACGTTTTTGAATATCGTCTGCCGTAATGCCCGATCCTGCCGTTCCTGTCAATCGTTTCAAATCATTTATTTCTTTTTGTATTCTTGAAATATCGTTTGCATTTTGTTTGTACTGTTGACTATAACCGGTGATAAAATTGTCACATAAAAATAATATTTTATCTTGAAGTTCGGTACCAAGAATTTGTAAATACTTATACGCATTCATGTCTTTATTTTCATCCAGTGGTGTCCCTATATCAGAAATTGGTTTTGGAAGACGAAGCAAATAGTTTGTAAACTCCGCTCGATTCAAAAAAATCTTCTTCTTGTCATTTTCTAACGAACCAGATACAAACCCAGAATCGTTAAATTCAATATCGGATGTGAATAGTAAATCTTTTCCAATGCGTTGAGGAATTGTCATGGAATATGGAGTGTATAATTCTTTGAATCCAGGTTCAAAAGCTCCGGTCTTGCTTTTTAATATTTCCGATTCGATGAATAGTTTAAGAATTCCAACTTCATACAGCTGTTGCAGTTTCACTTGAATGGCGTCGAATCCAACACCTGCTCGACTAAACTGCGTTTGTCTTTCTTCATCTTTATCTATAACCACCTCGTCATCTTCATACCATTTTTTTTGTGGGGATGACGGAGATGCAACTGTTAAAGTTCCGGTTCCATTGGTAGACATTTATTTTTCTTATTTTTTATTTTTTATATGTAGGCGATGGATGAAATAGAGAGAATATACTATTATAATATGAATATTCTTTTTATTATTTTTATGTGTATAATAATTTGTATATAATTTGTATAATATTTGATAATATTTGTTGTGTTTGTATAAATTAAATACAAATTAAATACAACAAATATTATTTTTTTGAAATAAATTGCAAGTTGTTGAGTTTTTCGATTTTCTCGATTGTTTTTTCTAAATCGCTTCTGTTTACATTGTGCATTAAATAATCAGTTGCAGGAGCAATCTCATTTTTTTTTATTTGTTTATATACCGAATTAATCTTTTGTGTCACAATCTCTATAACGTCTTTATTTTGAGGCGCGATAATTTCCTTATCACTCGAATAGGATTCGGTAATGAGCGATATTGCAAAATACAGCAGATATCGTCTTTTTCTTTTTGAACCGGGAGTAAAACGGATGCAGTATAAATGTAATAAACTGGTGATTACTTTTGTAACCACAGTTTTTTTGGGTAGGGTACAATTTGGACCGTTGACATGTTTTAAAATAATTTCCCAAAGAATCCACACAGGGTCTAGTTGATGCTTATCTTCTACTGGCATGGATGCTCTTCGTGCGCATTTGCAGGGTTCCTTTTTATTTTTACACACGGTATTGAATTCAAGGATCCATTCCAGCCAATAACATGCCAGCAAGTTGTTTTTAGAGTCGTTGGAAATATGATATGCAAATTCGTTGAGAGCAATGAAAAGTTCTTTAGGGTCATCTTTTTGAAACATGTCATTCACATACTCCACATTGGGAGCTTTGAGTTTTGTAGAAAGCGTTGTTATTTCGTATTCATCTTTTCGTATATCAACGGTTTGAAAACTGTGTTTTTTATTGGATAGACACAACACGCAAATGATTTCTGCAAACAAGTTTCGAATTTTCTGGTTGTTTCTGAGAGAGAGTTCGCTTCCAACGTATCCGCCGGACATGATTTGTTTAAAAACATCGTAGCGCATTTCAATGTATATGGGCAGTTTTGGATTTGCTAAATGAATGTGTTTTCCGACCATGGTTAAAATAATGTCCCATAAGTCCAAAAATTGTCCAGAGCAAATAAATTCAGAACTCCAGTTGCACGCTGGTTCGATTTTACCATCAATAATGCACTTGATGAGTTCACTTCTAACATCTGATTTTTTATATTTTGAAAATGTGGTTCCTTTGAATTCAGTGATCAGTCGCAGATCGTTAATCTCTCCATCAAATTTTGACATGAATATGAATGAATGAATAAATGAATGAATCGAATCGAATCAAATCAAAATACTGATTTATAGAATGAATTGTTTTTACTACTTATTTTATAAATTAATTTCAATAACTATTTAAATTAATTTGTATCTATAAAATAAAAATAATATATAAATATAACATATTTAACATATTATTTCAATCCACTGGTTCTATTCTAATTAAACAAATTATAAATTTTAATCAACTATTTTAACTGTAAATAAATAAAATGAATTCAAATGCCGTTATTCTATCGGAAAATAAAAAGTTTATTGATGAACTTGCAGCAAAGATAAACAGTATGCCGTGTTGGGCAACGCTCATCGTGTTTTTAGCAGTTGCAATCATTGTGATATGGGTGATTAATTTTTTCAACATGTTGTATAAAAGTAATTCGGAAGGGTTTGAGCAAGAGTCTCGTTTCATATTAAAACAAAACGATGAAGTACTTGAGGATCCATTTTATGTAGGAATTTACGATGAACTATTTTATAAAAAATTGTATAATTCATATGAAGTGGGAATCATTTTGAATGAAATACATCCGACTTCAAAAGATGTTGTCATTGAAATTGGTTCAAAAACTGGAAGCTACGCGTCGGCACTTCAACAAACCTGTGGGTGCAACGTAATTGGGCTTGATAAATCCAAGGCGATGGTGGAATACGCTTCTAAAAAGCATCCAAATTGTAAATTTATACAGGGTGATCCGTTGGATTTTATGAGTTTTTCATCCGAGTATGCCACTGCATTTTTGTTGCTAGACTTTGCCATTTATTATATTAAGGATCGTCGCACCTTGTTTTACAATTGCTATCATTGGTTAAAACCCGGTGGTTACCTTGTTCTACATTTAGTAAATCGCCACATGTTTGATCCGATTGTGCCCGCCGCCAAGCCATTTACACTAGTCTCTCCGCAATCGGTTGCTAAAAAGCGAATTACTACTTCAGATGTTGTGTTTGAAAATTTTGATTACAAGAGCAAATTCGAATTTGACCAAGAACAAGAACAAGAACAAGGTGAGGGTGAAAATGGTAATCGTGATGGTGCCAAGGAAAGTGACAATGTTACAATTATTGAAACAATGAAAGATCGTCGTGGAAAAATGCGTAAAAATGTAAGGTCTTTGCGAATGACGGGACAAAAAATCATTATTGGCGAAGCCAAAGATGCTGGATTTACGATGCTCGGGCAGTACGATTTAATTAAGAGCCAGCGCGAGTATCAATACATTTATATTTTATATAAACCGAGTAACTGAACAACGAGTCACTCACTCAATCAACTCAACTAACAAACTGCATTTATTTAATTTACGCTCTCAAGTTGGGGTTAATGCAAATGTCCATTGTCGGAAAAATATCTCCGGACATGCATTGATCATTTTCGCCGACTTTAATACAGCTTCTAAATCCGCGGTCTTCGCCAATATAACAGTACCCCGATTTTGAACGCCCACCGCTTTGTGTTACACTAGTTGCATCGTCAGGCATTGGCGTCATTTTTTTCAAATTTGCTAAACCTTTGGATAAAACTGCAGCTTCTTCTGTTTTTTGAACATCGGCCGGATTAAGTGGTGGTGGATAAAGTGCTGTAACCTCGGCTTGTTTTTGGTTTTGTGCTCGTGCCTTTTCTTCCGGTGTTAAATTTAGCCCTTTTTCTAAGATTTCAATGCCTCCTGTTAATGTTCCGGCTGCAGCATTTGTGCTACTGGTTATACCCGTTGCACCAACACTGGCCGTTGTTTTTATTGTTTCACTTGTAGAGTATCCAATAAATTTCAAAATGGACTCAATCCAGTCCGTAATTTTGCCTAAATTAAAAAAATTAAAAATAAGAACCCAAACAATTAAAATGATGAGTATAAATGATATTACGGACCAAATACTGTAACTCGATTCTGTTGTTGCCGATTCTATTGCGGTTCCAGGCACATTTGAATAGTCGTCAAATAAGGCGGTTTCTGGTGTGGACGACGTTCCTATATCCATGAATGATGGTGGCGTTGCTGACTCTTCCATTTTTTGTTTTTGTAATAATAATTGATAATAATTGTGTAAATGAATAAAATATGTATACTAAATGTAATATATATTTTATTTAATATTTTTTATTTGTAAAATGATCAAATAAATTCAAATAAGTTCTTTATTTAGAGCACGGTTTGGG
>Ga0247840_10005505_pt1 | contig 19016 bp, 19 predicted proteins | sample LaCruzMarch2015__FD_192404 | JGI IMG/M metagenome (GOLD analysis project Ga0247840, IMG submission 192404) | Freshwater microbial communities from meromictic Lake La Cruz, Castile-La Mancha, Spain - LaCruzMarch2015_17m | ecosystem: Environmental > Aquatic > Freshwater > Lake | place: Spain... | reverse complement strand
TTTGCGAGGGGGGGGTGTGACATTTCTATCTTGCTGGGGTTGACATTTTCATTTTGCTCCGACACTTCCAGTTTTCAACTAGATGATTTCTACATAATGTGATATCCTTTCCGGATAGGCTACTGTAGATTTCTCCAGATTTCTCTGCCCCGCAAACATCGCACTTACCTGGTCTTCCAGCTAATCTTACAAGGCCAAAAAGAACACCCCCTCCAATTAATACGTAAATAATTATTTTTATTGTTTCTATGTCCATAATACTAAAAGTATAACATATTTAAATTGTAAGTTGTTTTGGATAATAACAAGGTAATTATGGTAAGGTCTATGTTCGTGTTAGAATGATAGTATAAATGAAAAAGACAAGGATGACATTTGTTGTGCTGTTGTTTATGGTTACCATTTTCTTGTTGGCGATATGCTGCACATATATTAATCAAGACAAAAAGAAAGCAGTGGATCCATTAATAAATATCTCTATGATTGGAAACAAAATAGAAAATTTGGTTCCCGAAAATAGGTCATCAGCTAGCCTTACAGAAGAATCCAAGAAGGGGGTCCCTGTACTTCTTTTTCATCAAGTCTATAAAGGTATTGGGTCAGAAGACTATGGTAACATATCCTATGAAAAATTTATTAAGCAATTGGATATTTTAAAGGAAAGTGGCTATACAGCTATTACTCTAGATGATTTGTACAGTTATGTTACTTCAAACAAAACCTTACCTTCTCGGCCTATAGTCTTAACTTTTGATGATACTAATAATTCTGATTATGAAATTGTATACCCAGAATTACTCAAGAGAGGTTATTTTGGGGTATTTTTTACGATTGGTAAAAGAGCTAGTCAGCCTGTGTGGGCAGAAAGATTACGTCTGATGTCAAAAAAAGGTATGGAAATTATGGATCATTCAATGACTCATAAATATTTAGGAGGTGGCCCAGACACTAGGGGTGTGAGAACTAATATTTGGATAAATAATGAACTTTTGTATGAATTTGTTGACTCAAGGAAAGTAATTGAAGACATAACTGGTAAAAAAGTTGAATTCTTAGCTTGGCCTGGAGACTCCTACACAAAAGAAATGGTTGATTATGCAAAAGAGTCAGGATATAAGGGTGTTTTTATGGCAAAAACAGACCAAACCGAAAATGTAATGAAAAACCCAATAAATAAAAGTGGTTATAATGTATATGGTGACAACCCTCTGTATTTTAAAAGGATAACGATAAACGGCAAGGATTCAACAGACACCTTTAAGGACCTACTCAAGGATGGTGTATATCCTCGTAAATAATCAGTAAAAATGACTAAATTAAATATAAGTTTCTAATTAAGCGAAGACAATATAAGTGGATAACTTATTGCCCCGTTTATTGTAAGGATGTGCTATAATTATTCCATAAATCTAACGAAAATTATAGCCAACACCATGGAACACAATCTTTCAAAACCATATCAAGAAGTCAGGCCTTGGGGTAATTTTGTAGAATTTGTAAAAAACCAACCTTGTACTGTAAAAATAATTACAGTGGAGAAAGGTCAGGCTTTCAGTTTGCAATATCATGAGGGCAGAGATGAGTTTTGGAGAATTTTGTCTGGCACTGGTGTTGCAACCGTTGGTGGTGCAAGAAAAGACATCATCCCAGGTGAGGATTATTTTGTTCCTCGTAAAAGCTTACACAGAATAGAAGCTGGAGATGAAGATGTGGTTTTATTAGAAATAGCATATGGTGATTTTGATGAGAATGATATTGTCCGTGTCGAAGACAAATATAATAGACCAAGTCAAATAAAATGATGAATTTTAATTTATTAATTATAGGAATTTTATCTGTTGCCGTTGTTGTAAGTGTCGTCTTTTTAGTTAAGCATCTAGTTTATTTATATAAAAAGAGAAATGTACCTGATCGTCTCTCTTTAACTCTAACTAGACATGAAAATAATCCAATCATACAGCCAAAGCCATACAGTGGATGGGAAACAGTTGGGACATTTAATCCTGCTGCAATAGAAGATGATGAAGGGTTTGTTCACTTGTTCTATAGAGCGATAGGTGACGACGGTGTTTCTAGAATTGGTCACGCAAAAAGCAAGGACGGTTCTGGCTTAAAATTTGAATATAGAACTTCATACCCAATATTTGATTCTAGACCGGTGTCATCACCTATGGACACGGGCAATAGTACTTTTACCCCAAAATATTATGAGCCTGGTATCTACACTTCAGGCGGTAGTTGGGGAGGGTGTGAAGACCCTCGTGCTGTTGTGATTGATGGTAGGGTGTACATGACCTATACCGCTTTTGAAGGTTGGCATTCCGTTCGAATCGCCCTAACTTCTATATCGATGGAAGACTTGAAAGCTGGAAAATGGAATTGGAAAAAACCAAAATATGTTTCTGCATTAGGCCAAACTAATAAAAACTGGCTTATTTTCCCAGAGAAAGTTAATGGTAAATATGCAATTTTACATACAATAGTTCCTAAAGTTTTGGTTGAATACGTTGATTCTTTAGACACCTTGTCTGGGAATATTGAAAGTCCAAGATTAGAAGGTCCACAACCGGGGAGAAGTAATTCTTGGGATAATATTATAAGAGGAGGTGGTCCTCCACCAATTAAAACAAAAATTGGCTGGCTTTTGCTTTATCATGCAATTGATAAAAAGGAATGGAATAGATATAAGCTTGGCGCTATGATCTTAGATCTCAAGGATCCTACAAAAATTTTGTACAGATCGAGCGGTCCAATACTTTCACCAGACGCTTCTTATGAAAATGATGGTAAACCGGGAGTTGTTTACGCCTCTGGCGCTTTGGTCCTAAATGATGATTTGTTTGTATACTATGGCGGGGGAGACAAAACGGTTTGTGTTGCTAAAACTCCACTTAAACCGTTACTGGCATGGCTTAAAAAATACGGAAAAAATACATAAAAGATAAAACAATCAAATAAAAATGTTTACATTAAATAGACTAGAACACAATCCAATACTTTCACCAATAAAGGAGCATCCCTGGGAGGCTCATGCTTCATTTAATGGATGTCCCGTTGTTGAAGATGGAAAAATTCATCTGGTCTATAGGGCCATGTCAGAACCAGATTACCTTATGGATCCACATATAAGCACATCTGTTATTGGTAAAGCAGAGTCAGCAGATGGGATTAATTTTGAAAACCGTAGACAGTTTTTTGGACCCAGTGAAGATTATGATAAGTTTGGATGTGAAGATCCCAGAATTACAAAAATAGATAATACATATTATATATTTTACACCGCACTTAGTAATTATCCATTTGCTGCAGATAACATAAAGGTTGCTGTGGCACTTAGCGATGACCTAGATACTATAAAAGAAAAACATATAGTTACTCCATTTAATGCTAAGGCAATGACGTTATTTCCGGAAAGAGTAAATGGAAAAATTGCTGGTCTTGTTACAATAAATACTGACAAATGGCCATCTGATATTTGTTATGTAGAATTTGATGAGATTGAAGATTTATGGAATGAAGATAAATGGAAAAAGTGGATGAGTGATGTGGATCGGCATAAGATAAATCTTCGTAGAAAAGATAGTGAACAAGTAGAGATGGGAACCCCACCTGTTAAAACTGATAAGGGATGGCTTGTAATTTATTCCCACATTCAAGATTATGCTACTCAAAATCCTGTCTTTGGAGTAGAAGCAGTTTTACTTGATCTCGAAAATCCAAGAAGAATTGTTGGAAGAACTAAGGGTCCATTTATGGTACCAAATACATATTATGAAAAAACTGGGCATATTTCTAATATTGTATTTCCAACTGGGGCAATTGTCCAAGACGGAAGATTGAAAATTTATTATGGTGGGGCGGACACGCACTGTGCTGTGGCGTCTGTTTATTTAGATAATCTTTTGAGCTTGATGACAGATTCTTTGCTTGAACATAAGTTCAAGCGTTTTGCAGGCAACCCTATAATTTCTCCTCGCGATGGAATGGCTTGGGAAGCGGGAGGTACAATTAATCCAGCTGTTATAAATTTGAATGATGAAACTCATATTGTCTACAGGGCAGCTTCATCTGGTAATGTTTCTGTATTTGGTTATGCGTATAGTAAGGATGGATTAAAAATTGATGAGCGTCCTAATTCTCCAATTTATGGGCCTCGTGCTGATTTTGAAAAAAGAGCTGACTCTTTAAACAATAATTATGGGTGTGAAGATCCTCGTTTGATCCAAATTGAAGATAAAATTTATATGACCTACACAGCATATAACGGCGTAACACCAAGAGTTGCTGTTAGTTCAATTACCGTTGAGGATTTTTTGGCCAGAAAGTGGAGTGCGTGGTCAATGCCAAATGTTATAACTCCACCCAACATCCCTATTAAGGATGCCGTAATTTTTCCTGAAAAGATAGATGGAAAATATATGATAATTCATAGAGTGGACAATAGTATTTGCGCGGATTTTGTAGAGACTCTTGATTTTACGAAGGAGAAGATAACTAAGTGTATTGAAGTTTTGAATCCTGAGCCTGGGATGTGGGATGGAATAAAAATTGGTGTTGCAGGCCCGCCGCTGAAAACCAAAGAGGGATGGCTTCTTCTGTATCATGGAATTTCGAGAAATAAGACCTATAGAGTTGGGGCTGTTCTATTAGATTTGAAGAATCCAACGGTTGTTAAAGCAAGAACGGCAGCTCCAATTTTTGAACCAGAAGAGGCATATGAGGTAAATGGTCTAGTTCCAAAAGTGGTGTTTCCATGTAGTTTGGTTCTCCGAGGTGAAAAGGCATACATCTATTATGGAGCAGGAGATAGTGTTACTGGAGTTGCTACAATTAAATTGGAGGATTTATTAAATAAATTGAGAATATAAATACACGCAAATTTAAAACGATGATGGTTAAAATAATAAAAACATGAATTACAAAGAAAAAGAGTTAATAATATTTGATCTCGATGGAACTCTCGCTGACAGTAAGGCTCCACTTGATAACGATATGGCTGATCTGATCATAAAACTTTTGGAAGTGAAAAAGGTAGCTGTTATTTCTGGGGGGACATTCTCACAATTTGAAAAACAATTCCTAAGTAATTTGCCAGTAAGTACAAGCTTGCTTAAGAACCTATTTTTGTTGCCGACAACCGGAACAAGAATGTATGCATGGAAAGATAGCGGAATTGAGAAGAATAGTACAGAACTTTCTGCTGGATGGCATGAGGGATATTCTGAAAATATTTCTCCCGAAGATAGAAAGAATATTATTAAAAGCATAGAAGAAGCATGGGAAGAAAGTGATTATAAATTACCCGAGCATGTATTTGGAGAGAGAATAGAAGACAGAGAGTCGCAGGTAACGTTCTCTGCATTGGGACAGGAGGCTCCACTTGAACTTAAAAAGGCGTGGGATCCAGATAAGAGTAAGCGTCAGACTATCGTTAATATTTTAAAGGAGAAGCTCCCTCATTTTGATGTTTCTATGGGCGGATCAACTTCAGTGGACGTAACAATGAGAGGGGTTAATAAGGCGTACGGAGTTAATAGACTCCGAGACTTTTTGAATATATCACTAGAGAAAATGCTTTTTATTGGCGATGAAGTGATTCCTGGCGGTAATGACTTCTCTGTTAAAGAAGATAGTGTGGATTGTATTAATGTTAGCGGAAAGGAGGAAACTAAGGAGATAATTAAAGAACTCCTTTAAAATATCAAGCTTTACTGTGATGCATTATTTACGCTTAAATCATTTAAGCCGTGCTATTTAAATTTGCAAACAAAAATTCTTGGATATAAATATGTACCCGCGACTGATGTTGAAATAACTAGATCTGTAGTTTTAATAGTATTAAATTTTGACGATTCTAGAATATTTTGCAAAAGTTTATGCTCTGTTGTGTAAACAAGTAGTGTCCCATTCTCGTTCAATGTTTCTTCACAATATTCTGTAAAGCTTTTATACAAACTCTCTAAGTTTTCTTTGCTGGAAATTTGCATGCCAAAAGGTAGATCAGATGCAATGATGTCAAACTTTCCCAGATGTGGTTTGTTATATATGTTTGCAGTTTTGAGATGTATTTGCTTTATTAGTCCAGCCTTTTTAATATTTTGTATTGCAAGAGCATTATTTTTTCCGTCAACATCAAAACCAACAAGTTTTAAATCAGGATTAGATAGACCCGCTTCAATGAGAAGCGTCCCACTTCCTGAAAATACATTTAAATATGATTGTTTATTATTTAAATTACAATAAGTATTTATTGCATAAGCAATCGTAGGATTAAGTCCACCTTTTATATTTGCGACTCTATAGTCTCGTAAAGATAGAGGTCTTGGTGTGAGTCTCACACTAATTTCCCAAAGCTCATTTGGCTTACTAATGTAAATCTCCAAATCTGCATCATCTGATTCGGTTAATTTATAAGTGTTATTTATATAACTTTGAATTTCTTTGACTTCCTTAGAATCTGACCCTGCGCATCTTAATTTAAAAGTTTTAAAAACTTGCTTGATCTTATCTTCCTTTTTTCCTAGAACAATTTCAATTAAATCGCCAAGTATGGATTTGTGATTACATACAAAGTATGGATTAAACTTTTCACCGCGTTTAACAACGTATGCGTTTGTAATACTTCGTAGAGTTAGAATGTTGGTAAAGTCAGAAACAAAATCAAGATAGATTTTATCTTCACCATTTTCTGTGATGTTTAGGTCTGAATATTTAGATACCTCATTCAATACAACAGGCTTCAATCCTGGAATTAAAGTTAATTTAAAAAGCATAGGCAAATCTTCCGGAGGCTTTGGTCTTGTGGACTTTTCCAATATGGGTAGTTTTGATTTAGGTATTGGCGATTTTGTTCTATATAACATTGCTGATGAATAGTACATTATTATCGAGTTTGAAACAATGTCATCTGTCCTGCGTACTAATAGAGGTAGACACTTAAATCTTAGTATTCCTTGGCTAATGGGTAATTGGTTGGTTGGCTGGTCGAATCTTGATCTATAATTCACATATTATGCAGTGATATCACACCTTTGTCTCTAAAGATGTGTTCAAACGCTATTTTTGTTGCTTTAGCTATATATAAGCACATACTAAAATAATGATTACATTTAAACCACACATAAGAGATGACGTTCCATTGCGAGTCAGATGTCTAAATGATTACCTGATTGTTTTGTATGTGTTGGATCAGCCAAGTGATCCCACAACAGAAGAGTTGCAAAATAAGTGGTTTGATACTTATGAAGATAAGTTTAAAAGTGGAAGAAAAAAGTTCTTTACAATTTTTTCTGATGGCACAAGTATCGGTTTTATGGGTCTTTCTAATATGAATAGAGAGGTGGGTAGTGCTAGTATTTTTATCCTACTTTGTAGTGATGAATACAGAAAAAGAGGAATAGGTAGACAATCAATGGATTACCTCATTGATTATTCTTTTAATGGATTGGGTCTTAAATCCCTCTATCTAGAGGTTGATAGGGAAAACATTGTCGCTATCAATCTATATGACAGGCTTGGATTTCAAAGAATAGGGGATGATGGTAGATTTATTTTGATGACATTATCGCGCCCTATATCACTGCCAGTTGTTTCATTTATGATTCCATCGCTGGTTTAACTTGTAATTGCATGTTATTTTACTCAGCCCCTATTTTTGTTGATTTAACTGAGTATAAGCATATAATAGACTAATGATTATACTTTTTATATTCGGATTAATAATTGGAGCTATTGCTGTGATTTTTGCATTGCAAAATATAGATGTAATAACGGTTACTTTTTTTTCATGGCATATGACGGGTTCTCTAGCTCTAATACTACTATTAACTATTGCGGCAGGAGTTATTGTTACAGCACTTTTGTTGCTTCCTGGAAGTATTAAAAATTATTTTAAATACAAGGCGTTGGAGAAAGAAAATAAGAGGCTTGAGGAGGAACTTAGAAAGCAAAAGGAGCTGACTGTGTTTGCTAAGATTACACCCATTGATGCAGAAGCTGTTTCAAAGATTGATCATGGCTCTTTGGATGATGGGAAGGTTAATTAAATTAAACTAAATAATTGTAATATGACAGAATCCCCAGATATTAATGCACCAGAAGTTGTAGAACTGGAATACGGTCCTAAGATGATAGACGTTGATGGATTGGTAGAAATTTTTAAACAATCCGGAGAGCGAAGTGAAGCTTTTGAATCGGCTTTCAGTTTCTGGCGAAATAGAATGGAGAGATTAGCTGATGAAGTTGATGACCGACCAGAAAGAACTCTTGCTAGGCTGGAGATTATTATGTTTGAGACAGAAATATTTTTGAGAATTGGAGATATACCTTCAGCTGTTAAGTCAATAGAAGATATTTGGATGATAGTAGGAAATGACCCCGCTTTTAAGTACGATGAGACTTCTAAGAAAATGGTTGATTTGTATGATGATATTGATTTTTTACAAAGTATGCTTGAGGCGGCAACGAAAAAATAACTGTAGTATTTGATAAATAGAATTAGTTTATTTGGCAAAATCGTCCACCGGGTGTTATAATTTAAATCAATAATGAATGTCTTATCAAGCTTAGGTTTACAAATAGTTCTACTGATAGTTTCATTAATTTTTTATTATTATAGTGATCTGATGAAGGTTAGAGGTGATAGGAAAGTTTTTTTTATTGAAGTTTCTTTTCGGTTGTTTTTTTCTAATTTCGTACTCGTTGTGTGTTTTGTTCTATATAATAAATGGAATTACTGGAACTGGCATTGATCAGAGTGTTATTTATCTTTTAAGGTTTGGACTAGAGGGTAGCGGTTTCATGGATTTCAGAAAAGATATTTTTAAAGGTTTTTCGATGTTGATATTTGGCTTATTTTTTGCTATATATTTCTATGGTTTTCAAATTAAATTTAAGAAAAATATTATAACCAATTTATTTAGGATATTTACTAAACAAAGATTTAAAATCAATTCTATAGTTTTAAGTTCTATTCTTTTAATTCTGTCTATTATTGTGAGCCCTATTACGATAACTCTTGCCTCAGTTTATTTTGAAAAACCACCTGTGTCTGATGTAAATTCAGACTTTTATAATTATTACAAAGTCCCAAGTATTGTCAGCGATGGTAAATCAAAAAATCTTGTATTCATATATTTGGAAAGTTTAGAGCGTACATATTTTGATCAAAATGCTTTTCCTGGATTAGTGAATAATCTTAAAGAAATAGAGGAAAACAGTATTTCATTTACGAATATCAAACAAGACGATTATTCTCATTTCACAATAGCGGGACTTACCGCAAGTCAGTGTGGAGTGCCTTTGGTAAGCCCAGCTTATTGGAATTCTGTAGGTGGCATGAATACTTTTATGGAATCAGCAACTTGTTTGGGAGATTTACTAGATAATGAAGGCTACTTTTTGAGTTATTACAGTGGGGCAAATATTAGATTTGCTGGAACGGATATTTTTATGAGAACGCACTCCTTTGACGATGTCAAAGGATATTATGAATTAGCAGTTAGACCTAATAAATATACAAATTGGTGGGGTCTCTATGATGACTCATTGTTCAGTTTGGCAAAACAAAACATTGAAAAACTAGCTAAGGAAAAAGAAAAATTTGCTTTTTTCATGTCAACTATTGATACGCATCATCCAAGTGGTAATCCATCTAGGTCTTGTGATGGCATAATCTATGGAAATGGAAAAAATTCAATTTTAAACTCAGTTAAGTGTTCTGACCTCCTTGTATCCAAGTTTGTCGATGATTTAAGAAAGACTGATTATGGTAAGGATTTGGTAATTGTTATTGTCTCGGATCACTTATCTATGGAAAACACAGCATCATACATACTTGATAAGCAAGATAGGACTAATTTATTTATGATCAATACACCAGAAACAAATAAAACCGGAGGTCAAAAGAACAACACAGCGGGTCTGACTTTAGATATTGGAACAACTATCTTGCCATTTATTGGATACAATGGATTAATTGGTTTGGGTAGGGATTTGAGTCAAAGAGATGAAAACAATGATGCAAGAATAAAAGATTACCTTGATAAGCTGGTTAGTGATTGGCGTCCAGAGGTCCTTAAAATGTGGAACTTTCCTAGAGTTAAAAATGAGATAAAAGTAGCGCTAGAAAGTAATAAAATTTATATAGATCAAAGATCTTTTCAGATACCATTAATTATAGAATTAAACGATGATTTAGACACAATTATGAATTTTGAAATTAGCGATAATGCTAATACTATATTAGATAGATATCCAAAACTTTATAAATTAAACAAGAACACTCCATATATAGTGATTGATAAATGTCTATTTTTTGAAAATATTAAACCTGAAGATATATCGGATAACTACTGTTTAATATGGGGCAGAAAAGATGTTTTTTCAGATTATAAAGTTCTAAATTCCAACATCGATTTAAATAGGGACGATATTTTGAAATTAATTAATTATCCACAAGTTTAGTTTGATACACAAATTGGTAATCCATTACGTTTATTGGTATAATTTAAGTATTATAAGAATAATTTAAAAATTAAATTTATGGCCAAGGGAAACAATAGTCAACAAAAGGACAAAAAGAAGCTTTCAACAAAGAAAAAGAAATAATCCTACGTCTGCGATTCAGAGCAGGTGATTCACCAGAATCACCTACTGGGTGATTTTACAAAATCGAGCCCCGTGGCGATTTTGGAGAATCGTCCAATGGGTGATACAATAAAATCATGAAAAAACTAGGAGAAAAATGCGCAGTATTTGGAATCTACGGGAAAGGTCTAGACGTTAGCCGTCTAGCCTTTTTTGGTTTATATTCACTCCAGCACCGTGGGCAGGAGAATTCAGGAATTGCCACCACGGATGGGGAAGAGATATTTTGCCACAAAGGGGTAGGGTTAGTAGCACAGGTTTTTAATGAAAAAATAATCCAATCTCTTCCGGGGTACATTGCGGTAGGACACAATAGATACTCAACCTCATCTGGCGCGGGGATAGAATACGCACATCCAATAGAGGTATCAGACAAATCAATGACACTAGTGCACAACGGAAACCTACCAAGTACCACACTTCTCGTAAATTTTCTAAAAACCAAAGGACTGGAATTTCCAAAAGCATCAGACTCCATGATCATAACTGAGGCCATTCACTCCATCGTCAAAGAAGGTAAATCAATAGAAGACGCCGTAGAACAAATTTTCCCGCTAATGACGGGATCTTTTTCTTTATTAATAATGACTAAAAATAAATTGATCGCACTCAGAGATCAATATGGAGTTAGGCCGCTTTCAATTGCAAAGTTAAACGGTGGTTTTGTGTTTGCATCAGAGACCTGCGCCTTTCATCCAATAGGTGCTAATTTTATAAGAGACGTCAACCCAGGGGAAATGGTTGTTGTTGATGAGAGCGGTCTTAAGATTAAACAAATGGTGAAAGGAATTCAGAAGCTGGATATTTTTGAATTTGTATATTTTTCTCGTCCAGATAGCGTTTTACTTGGTAAATCCGTTTATGATATTAGAAAGAAGTTTGGAAAGCGTTTGGCAGAGGAATATTTGATTGATGCTGATGTTGTGATTCCAATTCCTGAGACTTCAATTCCAGTAGCAATTGGCTACGCTGCGGCATCTGGAATTCCCTTTGAGATGGGACTAATAAAGAGCCGTTATATCCATAGAACTTTCATTGAACCAGAACAACACATAAGAGAGCAGGGGGTAAAGCTAAAGCTTGCGCCGCTTAAAGAGATGATTGAAAATAAAAGGGTAATTGTGGTTGATGATTCAATTGTAAGAGGTACAACATCAAGACAAATTGTGAAGATGCTTTTTGAAACTGGGGCGAAAGAAGTGCACTTTATGATAAGTTGCCCGCCTGTAAAGTACCCTGATTTTTACGGAATAGACTTACCAAGGCAAAGTGATTTACTTGCATCTAAGATGAATGTTGAAGAAATGAATAGATATTTAGGGTCTACGAGTCTAAATTTCTTGTCTTACGATGGGATGATACAGTCAACGGGTCTTGATGAATCCCTATTTTGCACATCTTGTTTTAATGGAAAGTACCCAATAGATTTAAGAGAAAGAAAAGATGAGGTTGCTTATTAGATTTGTATAGAAATATCTCCTACACAGAGGTCGATAGTTCCACTATCGTCAAATTCCTTTTTGACTTATTTGTTCTGCTCAGTGTCCTTGTTGATTTCTTTTTCGACTCTATTTGCTATGTCTAAAAAGTCCGATATTTCAGCTGCGCTCAATTCTCTCGGTTCACGATCCTTTATACAAAAAACTGCAACTGGTAATCCGGTTTTGTGATCATAAATTGCCATCCCTGCATAGAATCTTATAAATGGGCTACCTATAACCATTGGGTTTTCAGCAAATCGTGGGTCTTTTAGACAGTCTGAAATAACAAAAAGATCTTTTGATAGAAGTGCGTGAGCGCAGAAAGATATTGCTCTTGGGCCCTCGGTTTCATTTAATCCTTGGCATGATTTGTAGTGTTCATTTTTTTCATCTAATATAGTTAGTGTAGAAATTGGGACATGCAACTTCTCCGTTGCTTCTTTTGTGAATTGGTCAAATCTCTCTTCTGGAGCTAGGTTATCTAAAAGTCCCATTTCTTGGATTCTCTTTAGGCTTGAATCTTCTATTGATTGATTGTCGTTTGTCATTCTACAATTATACTACGGTTTGTATAAAATGCTACTTTCTTGAATGTTCGAACAATCATTTGATGTGATGCCTTTTTATATTTCATACCCTCCGCCAATACCCTCCGCCGCCATTCCAACAATATATCTAATGTGCTAGAATTAAACCACTCTCCAAAGAGTGGTTTAATTTTAATAAACAAACAAATAAATTATGAACAGATTAACAATCAGGTTAATAATAGCAGCGCTCGCTATTCTAACTACTGTGTCCTTTATTAACCACGCGGAAGCACAAACTCCTCCAACACCTCAATCCTTTGCAACCTCCAGCAGCTATATAACCGGAGCCTCTGGAAGAGACTACATAACTCCGTTTGCAGGATTTGGTGTCTCCATGCTCCCTGACTCCTGCTCATCATATGCAAACATTGCATCTGACACTACAAAGATAACATATCTCTTAACTACTCAAATTAAGGATATGATGACAATGTATAACAATGCATCATGTAATACAGAAACCACTCCCTCTCCAACTTGTACTAGCTACATTGATACAATAAACAACCTAGCTATTTCCTATGCAACATATCAAGTAGAAGGAATGAAGCAGGCTAAAGAGAAGACTTCTATATGTAATGCAGACAACACAAGAAAGCCTAATGTATACAAGAAGACATACTATGGCATAGACATAGTAGCTCTAACCTATGCATCAGTAAGGGACGCATATGTAAACAAGAAGTTCACTGACTACACTACCCTTATTAACAACGTAAAAACCAACTTAACAAACAAGTTGAACGCGGCTATTACGGCTGATAGGTTTGTTGATGCTACACCGTCTTCAGCTAATCTACGAACTCTGGCACAAAGTACATTCAAAACAACAAGCAAGGTTGTGGTACCAAGAACAAGAGTTGTACCACCTCCTGCTTCAACTGTACTCAGTATGCCTAATGCATTCTTGTTCTTTGGACAAACAAACAATGTAAGTGATAAGACACTAGGAATTATTTTATTCAACTCTCTACAAGAGTTTGCTAATACTCTAGATTCTAATCCAACAAGACTTGGGGATATATATAGTGCATCCAACAGGTCACTCTTGGCCGCAGGTTCTGATGTACTTGTAAACATCAATAGACAGATTAATCTAAGACTTCCACCAATGGATGACATGGGAGGTAATATCGCTCCAACCTCAACTCCACCTATCGTGCAACAACAACCTCCAACACAGAAAGCTAGTGTTATTAACTCTATCGGTAATTGGTTTGGAAGCATCTGGACTACAATCTCTGACTTCTTTGCTTATATATTCTGGGGAGAGAGGGCTGGGGCAAGGGTGGCGGCGACAGCAAGTGGGATGGGGGCGAGTGGAAGTGGAATGGATTATCAAAGATTGTGCCCGGGTTTTCCTAAGGAAGGCGCTCGAGCGTTTTATGCTACGTTTGAAGATGTATATAAATCCTCAGAGTTCAAAAATATCCAAAAGACACTTCCTTTAGAGGCTCAAGAAAAATTAAATGATCCAACAGTAGGAGCATTCCATGTGTTTGCTAAAAACTTATTTGTAGTTAGAAAGGAAAGCAAAGATGTTTTATGGTGGGCTTCAACCACAAATTCAGGAATTATGCCACGACTTTCAGTTCTTGAAATGGAATATGTGAGAAATATATATTATGTGAGTAGTAATGAGAATAATGTAAGATTAAATCCATACACAGCCAAAGAAGTTCCGCCAGCTACTGATGAAGAAATTAATGCCAAGAGAAGCTCTCGTGTAGCAAGTACATATTCTAAATATCATCAGGGAAGACAATATTTTGATGACTTTTCAGAACCATATGATTGTTTGAGGGCGTTTGACTTCTACATCATATTTGATCATGTTGCAATGAATAGTGATTCTATCAAAATTGATGTGTCGGCGAGAGCAAATTATTCAGGGTCACTTATTCAACAGGCAATGACGATGACATATGATACATCTGAACGTAGGCGGCGTATGGTTTTGGATAAATATGCAATTATTAAGACAAGGGCTGATAATTTAAAAGCTTGGTTTAAAAATAGACCAACATTTCCCAATCCATAAAACATGTCCAAATCGTATAAATTTTTTGAATCTTTACGGCATCTTTCCTTACAAAACCCTGCTAATTCTAGGTGAAATAATATGTCCTTATGATATAATATCCCCATGAATGTCAAATTAAAGCATCTTAGCATAAGCCTGTTAATTATAGTTATTTTTACTGTTCCTTTGTATTTTTCAACACCATATTTAATTGAAATATTTTTGAATCCTCAAAAGTACATTAGATTTGGCAACTTCTTTGTAAATTATAATGTCTCTGATTTCCAAATTCTAATTCTATCTATTGCTTCTTATACATCAGTAGTCTTAATCGGTTATGTCGTGTATTTGCTCGCTACAGCTTCAACTAGGGCAGAGTTGGTGTCAAATTATCAGAACAAAGATTTACTAGTTTCCAAGTTTGGATTAGAGGAGTTGTATGCTAATGCTCCAATCCCATATTTAACAATAAACTCTGATGGCGAGATATGCGGATGTAATAAATCTGCGCTACGGTTTTTTGGAGTATTACCAGAAGAGATCTTGAGTAAGAACTTTTTTGCGTATGCCTCAGAAGAAGATGTGGAGCTTGGAAAAAAGTTTTTCGATTTTTATAAAGCTAATGTTCCAATAAGCAAAAGAGAAATCAGAATAAGAGTTAAGGACGGCGATATAAAATGGGTTTCTCTTTCAATATTCTTAACCAAAGATACCTTTACAAAACAAAAGAATGGCCTTGTAACTGTATTTGATATGACAGATCAGAAAAGGCTAGATCAAGCAAAGACGGAGTTCGTCTCTCTTGCTTCTCATCAATTAAGAACCCCACTTGCAACCATTAAGTGGTATTCAGAAATGCTTAATTCAAATCAATTAGGAAAATTGAACGAGAAACAAAAAGAGTATATTGACAAGATGTATCTTGTAAATACTGAGATGATTGATCTGGTAGAGATACTTCTCAATGTTTCAAGAATAGAGATAGGAACGCTGAAAATTGAAAAGCAACCTGTGGATGTATCAGAGGTAATAGATAATATTCTAGTTGAACTAGCATCGCAAATTGATAAAAAGAAAATAATATTTAAGAAGAATTATAACAGTACATCAACGATTATAGATAGTGATCCAAAACTTCTTAGAATTGTAATTCAAAACTTAATTACAAATGCAATTAAATACAATAAAGATGGGGGTAGTGTGACCATTAGTCTTGAAAAGGGTTTTGGCATTGGTCAGAGTTCTGTAATTATATCAGATACAGGTCTTGGTATTCCAAAAGAGGATCAGGACAGAATTTTTTCAAAACTATTTAGGGCAAGAAACGTGAAAGAGGTGGGTAGTACTCAAAGCACGGGACTAGGGCTATATCTAGTTAAATCTGTTGTTGAGGCCTTGGGTGGCAGTATAAGTTTTAAGTCCGAGGAAAATGTTGGCTCAACTTTCACTTTAGGGTTATAATATATATATGGAAATACAAAATACAACAAATCAAAATGACGTGTCAGTGGATATTAATAAAAAGAAGGTACTTATAATTGATGACGATGAAAATTTGACTTCAGTTTTGGTTGATAAATTAAATTTTTCAGGTTTTGATACTGATTTCGCGAATGGTGGCGCTGAGGGATTAAAGAAGGCGATAGAGACCAAGCCTGATGCAATTCTTTTGGACGTCAAAATGCCAGACATGAGCGGTTGGGAAGTATTGGAAAAGCTTAGGATAGATGTGTGGGGAGAGACTGCTAAGGTTATAATGTTAACATCAATAGATCAAGCTGAAAGTGTTGCTCATGCAATGGAGGAGGGAAGTACAGTATTTATCGTAAAGACAAATTATACGCTTGATCAGGTTGTTGAAAAGGTTAAAGAAGTTTTGCATGTAAAATAATAGTTACCAACAGTGTAATATTTAAATGCATAGTGGTATAATATCACTATGCATTTTGGTAATAAAAACAGAGGCACAGTTTCATTTGTATTCTATTTCATCGTTGCTTTAGCTTTACTTGCTGTAGCTGGATATTATATTGGAATTAATGAACAACAGAAATTATTTAAAATTATTTCGGACAAAAAACAACAGCAACAGAACAATATTGAAAATGGATCTTCAACGGTACAGGATATTGGAGCGCCAAATCTGTCTATTGATCAGGATCGATCAATAAAAAGTATAATAGATTCTCCTTATGTGGTACTTAGAAATTTAAGGGTGGGAGCAAACCATAGCTTGAACGGATCTTCCAGTTCTAATGTGGTAGCTGGTTTTAATGTCACAACTGGTTCTAATGTAGGTGCTAATTCAGTAGATTTTTTGACGATACTAAATAATGCCAAAAAAACAAAGTACGATATTTGGATTAGCGACAGTAAGTCTATTGAAGTGGATTTGGTAAATGGAATAGCTACTGGTAATAATTGTTATACTGATCCAAATGGTAAGGTTTGTTTTCCTGTTTATAAACTAGAAAAGGTCTGGGCCATTGGTGACCTGAATAAAGATGGTGTATCAGACGCAATAGTTTCAGTTTCTATGGATGAGAATGTTTTGCAAAATAAACCAACTGTTAGCAGGTTGTTTGCATTGATGTCTAATACACCAGCTGCTAAAAGTACATCTACCGCATCAGGAGCGATGCAGGACGTATCGTATACTGCTGTTTCTCTCAATTATAAAACTGATGCAATTGTTTTCTCAGCAGATATCAGCGAGGGGGATATAATTTTAATCGAGAGTTTCTATTTGAAGGGCGATGCTGTGGGTAGTCCACCGTCAAATAAAGTGCTTAGACACAGGATTGTAGAAGGAAATGGTGTGTATACTGTTGGTGAGGCAACACTATTTGCTGAACAAAAAGAAAGCACATCAATTTGGTATCCTTATAATTATGAGGTTGATAACCTGAGCTTTTCTTTTAAGGCGCCTAATTCTTGGCAGAGGGAGGAAGGTTTTGATAAGGGTGTGAAGATAATATTTAAAGAAAAAAGTGGAAGAAATATTGTTCTTGAGACAAGAAATATTGTTGAAACCTGCTCCGAGTATAATTTAAATCTGAGTGATTCAAAGGACGTTAAAATTAAAAACTCAGAGTTTATTGATTTGGGGCAATTTGGGGTAGGACTCTATGTTAAGTATGCAATCAGTATCGGTGATTCAGATCTTAAGCAATATCATGCTGATATATGTGTAACTGACAAAAACACTGACAAGAAGGTCTTTAGCTTGTATTCAACTACAAAAGAAGATGATATTCCATATTTTTCGATTTTCGATAAGATTTGGAGCACATTCAAGATTGTGCAGGAATAGTGTGTCTTAGTGTTTTAAGCTATTGCTAATTTGAATATTGCGTGGTAGTATTTGGATATGAATAAAGTTTTAATCAAAACGTCTATATTGTCTATGGTGCTTCTTGCATTGTTTGTTTTTGTGCCACAAGGTCAAGCTAACGCCTCTAGTTACTATGATAATAGCTACGGATATGGTGGAAGCGCCTACTATGGTGCTTCTGCTACTTTTGATATATATGGTGGTTACGGTGGTAGTACTTATGGTAATTACGGAGGCTACAGTGATCCATACAGTAGCTATGGGGGGTATGGAGGAGGTTATTATGCTGACCCATATAGTAATAACTACACCGGTTATGGTGGTTATACTAATGCATATGGTGGAAGCTATTATGATTCATCTTATGGTTGTGGATATGACTGTGGATGTAGTAGTTATAGTGGATGTGGAAGTAGTTATTCATATAGTGCGCCACAATACAATCAATCTTACACCCAACCTTTTCAATATCATCAGTATCCTCAAATAACATACGTTCCAAATCAAAATAATAATGGGGGTATAACTCAACCTTATCAATATCAAAACTTTCCTCAAATAGTTTACGTACCAAATCAAACAAATACAAACTATAACTCATACAATAATTCATCAAGTAATACAACGGCAACAGCTGGTTCCTTGTATTATCAAGCTGGTAATGGACAGCCATATAATCAATCTGGATACAATTCTAATTACGGAAACAACTATTCAAACCAATATCAAAATGGTGGACAGTATGGAAATGGAAACGGAGGTTTTATAAGAACAAACTAATTATTCAGATTTGGGGTGTGGAATAGGTCATGAAATATGTTAGAGCAAAATAGAAATGTCACCTTGTCAGCAAGATAGAAATGTCACCCTTGCTTATTTTGTTAATGTATTGTCTTGTTTGTATTACCGATTTTTGACAATTTTTGGCATTTGAAATATTG
>Ga0247840_10005499_pt1 | contig 19028 bp, 15 predicted proteins | sample LaCruzMarch2015__FD_192404 | JGI IMG/M metagenome (GOLD analysis project Ga0247840, IMG submission 192404) | Freshwater microbial communities from meromictic Lake La Cruz, Castile-La Mancha, Spain - LaCruzMarch2015_17m | ecosystem: Environmental > Aquatic > Freshwater > Lake | place: Spain... | reverse complement strand
TGTACAAACATATATACCTATGCAACAAGATAAAGAAATAGGGGAAGAAATGGATAACGTAAATAATTTTAATGTTGTCTATTTTTATATGAGAGATTTAACTCCTTGGGCACAAGCTTTTATGATTAATCTTATTGATAATAAAAAATGGGTACCGGTATTTACCGACGGTTTAGCAATAATTTTTGTAAAAAATAATGAAGTAAACAAAGAAATAATTTCAAAATACGCAATACCCCGCGAGATGTTTACAGCCAAATGATACGATCTTTGTACTTTCTCTAGCAATGTGATATATCATATCTAATGGATTCCATTTCCCAAATAAAATCCAAATTAGATATTGTAGACATAGTTGGAAGTTACATACCCATGAAAAAATCTGGGCGTAACTACAGCGCATGTTGTCCTTTTCATGGTGAAAAAACACCCTCATTTATGGTATCTCCAGAGCTACAAATATATAAGTGTTTTGGTTGTGGCGTTAATGGCGATATGTTTACATTTGTACAAGAAATTGAAGGCATTGATTTTGTACAAGCATTAGAGCAACTAGCTGAAAAGGCTGGTATAGAATTAGAACGAAAAGATTATGATCCAACCTCATTAAAAAAGAAGAAGATTTTTGAAATTAATCAAGTTACAACCTATTTTTATCAACAGTTATTAAAACATCCTTCAAGTAAAGAAGCCCTAAGTTATTTAAAAGATAAAAGAAAATTAAAAGATAAAACTTTAGAAGATTTTAAAATTGGATTTGCCCCAAATACTTACGATTTGTTGTATAAGTTTTTAGTAAAAAAAGGCTATAGCGTTAATGACTTGATGGATGCCGGCGTAATAACCAAAAGATACGATAACAACGGATATATCGATAAATTTAGAAATAGGATTGTATTTCCTTTAATTGATATAGCCGGTAAAACAATAGGATTTACTGCAAGAGTTCTAGATAAAACAGATCCAAAGTATTTAAACTCTCCAGAGACCCTAATTTTTCATAAGCATACTTATTTGTACGGTCTAGATAAAACCAAAGTAAATATTAAAACCGAAGGAGCTGTATTTGTTGAAGGCCAAATGGATTTAATAACTGCATATCAATTTGGAATAAAAAACGTCATTGCATCCTCGGGTACTTCAATAACTCCGGAACAACTACAACTTTTAAAAAGATACACCAGTGATATAACTTTTTGTTTAGATTCGGATAATGCGGGTATTAAGGCGGCCTACAGAGCAATAGAACTAGCTGAAAAACAAAATTTTAACATCAAAGTAGTAGCAATACCTTCCCCCTACAAAGATTTAGATGAATTACTAAACAACGACATAGAACTAGCCACAAAAACTGTCACTCACGCCGCCAACGCCTATGACTTTTTTATTGCAGATAAATTAAAAAGGTACAACAAAAACGAAGCCTACGGAAAAAAACAGATAATTGAAGAACTAAAACCTTTATTAGGTAAAATTTCTAATCAAATTTTGTTTGAAACATACCTTAAAGAACTAGAAAAAGAACTAGATATTGATATAAAAACGCTTGAGGAAATCATAAAAATGAACAAAAGTATTGAAGAATTTACAAAAGTGAAAGAAAAAATAGACATTGTTAGTATTAAAAATGACGTAGAAACTTACTTTTTGGCCATGTTACTAAAAAGTGAAATTGACGTAATCAAAGCGTATCTGTATAATTTCGACCCAGTGGAGTGGGTAAATCCTAATGTTATGGATCTGTTAAAGATGCTAATAGGATTTACACAAAAAGAGTCCAAATTTGAAATAACTAAATATATAGATTCTCTTAATGAGGATCAAAAAACATTTATAAAAACCCTGTATATACAGGATATAAAGTTCGATATTAAAGAACTTGAAGAAACATTAAACAGAATCCGCAAAATCGGCGGAAAAGAAAAACTAAAACGATTAACCGTAGAAATTAAGTTAGCAGAAAAACAAAAGGATCAAATAAAAGTAGAAAAAATATTAGAAGAAATAGAAAATCTTAAAAAAATACTTTTGTGAACTTTAGATAAACAACTAACTTAAGCCACAAAATCAAGACGGATTTAGATGTGGTGATGGTATAAGTATTAATTTTCAGATATTATTTATTATATGACCAAAAAAGAACCTACCAAAAACAAAGATTTGGAAATAACAAAACTAGTCAACCGCGGTAAAAAACAAGGGTACGTAACAATAGATGAAATAATGGAACTGTTTCCAGAAGCAGAAAATGACATAGAATTACTAGACACCCTATACGATAAATTACAAGAAGCCAGTATTGACGTTTTTGACGTAGCCTCAGAAGAAGCTGCAACAGAATTGTTAAAAGCCCAAGATATAGATTTAACCAAATTAAAAATGGATAAAACTTTATCTTCTGATCCTGTAAGAATGTACTTAAGAGAAATTGGTAAACACGAACTTTTAAACGCCACAGAAGAAGTTGATCTTGCACAAAGAGCCGAAAAAGGCGACAAAGTTGCAGCCGAAAGCTTAGCTAAAGCCAATTTAAGACTTGTTGTATCCATCGCTAAAAAATACATGGGTAAAGGTTTAGCCTTTTTAGACTTAATCCAAGAAGGAAACATTGGTTTAATGAGAGCTGTAGAAAAATTTGACTGGAAAAGAGGTTTTAAATTTTCTACATATGCGACTTGGTGGATTAGGCAAGCTATAACAAGAGCAATTGCAGATCAAGCTAAAACTATTCGTATACCAGTACATATGGTTGAAACCATTAATAAGTACAAAAAAGTTGAAAGACAACTTGAACAAGAATTAGAAAGAACTCCAACCGCCGAAGAAGTTGCCAAAGTAATGGGAATTGATGTAGAAAAAGCTAGAGGAATTGTAAAAATATCTCAAGATACTACCTCACTTGAAACCCCAGTTGGAAAAGAAGAAGATACAAGACTTAAAGAATTTATTGAAGATGAAACTACTTTATCTCCATTTGAATCTGCATCAAGGGAATTATTAAAAGATCATATCGAAGAAGTATTACAAACCTTAAACGATAGAGAAAGAAAAGTTTTAGAGCTTAGATTTGGTTTAGAAGACGGAAAAACCAGAACTTTAGAAGAAGTTGGTAAAGAATTTGGCGTTACAAGAGAACGTATCAGACAAATTGAAGCTAAAGCTTTACGTAAGTTAAGACATCCAACTAGAAGTAAGAGATTGAAGGATTACTTATAACAAGTAATTAAAGATTACTTATAACAAGTAATTAAAGGTTATATACGGAAATTATTTAGAGGGCGCGCTTTTTAGCGCGCCCTCTTTGTATTATTTTAAATTTTCGTAAATAGAAACCTCAGATAGAGGTATCAAATTAGGAGTGGTGGTTTTGAACTGTTGAATAAGTTTAAAATCCCCGCTTTTAGTTACAATATCTTCAAAATTTACCCATCTTTTTGCATAATCAGGATATTTTTGTACAACAGGAACTCGTTTAAAATTGTCCATAGGTCTAGAAGATAAAATCACATATTTATACAAATAAGGATCTATAGGAAAAGCTAAACTTGCGCCACTACCTTCATAAACACTAACCTGAGTTACATCCGCATAGGGTAATTTATTCAAAGGATCTAAACCTTCTTCTGTGTACGCTAATGTTTTAATAAAAGGATTTTGTATATCTGTATTTTTTTGCATCCACAAATAAGCTGCTGATTTAGGGGTATCTCTTTGAAATTGTGTAGTAATAATCCAAGCTACATAAAGATAATAACTTAAAGAAAATCCCACCAACACAAGTCCGAACTTAGCAAGTAAAATATCACTATTTTTTTTAGATAAATAAGAATAAAAAAACTTATATAGTGTACTAAATCCATGAGAGGCATAAATTATAAGTATAGGTAATATAGGTAATAGCCATCTATCTACCCGGCGAGATTGAATGGAATAAAAAACTAAATAAATTACAAAATTACCAAGTAAAAATATGTGAAAAGGTTTAATACTTTTAAAGTTTTTTAGACGAAAAGTACTAAAAATACCAAACAAACCAATTAAAAAAACAGGTAATGTAGAAATCCAAGACAATGCAATTAAGTACTTAAAAGGGTTTAAATCTACAGAATCAAAAACTAATCCTGCTTCTTTTATAGACATGCTATAAATTCTAAAAACAAAATCACTAGCGAAAATTATGGAAAAAGGGTTGGTGAACATAAAAACAGCGAGAATTAAAAAATTAAAAGCAAAAAAACTTCTAAAATCTTTTTTACGTAAAAATAGATACCAATAAAAAGGTAAAGCGATAAGTGAAGTTATTTTTGTACCTACAGCTAACCCAAATAAAATTCCTGTTAAAAGAGTAAACAAGGTATTACGTTTTAAATAGTTTTTAGGTTGTTCTTCTTCGTTTTGAAAATAAAAATATAAACTTAAAAAAGATAATGATAATAAAACAGTTATAAAAATATCGGCATTAACGTAATGAGCGTGTGCAATTAGTTTCCAATTTAAAGCAACTAATAAAAAGGCCAATAATGCACCCGCTTTATCTTTGAAGAGCTTGTAATATAAAAAAGAAATTGTAGGTATAAGAATTAAAGACAAAATACCAGTCAAACTTCGCATAAAAATATACAAAGTGGTTTTATCAAAGGCATAATTAATCAAACCCGCTATTTTTGTAAATAGGATAGTAAAAACAGTCAATACATAGGAGGGGAAAGTCCCATAAACATAAGATATTGGAATTAATTTATACCAATTATTATTTGTTACTATATCTTTTAGTTCAAAAGTATATTTAATGGCTAATTCTGCAAACTCAGGCTCATCTGCGTAAAAGCTATGTGGTAAACCAAAGTCCACATGCCAGAGCCTTAGAAAGGTTCCTATAATAAAAAGTAGTATAAAAATAAGTTTGTAATAATTTTTTTGCGACATCTTTTTTTTAAATATCCATTTACAGTATACAATAAGATATGGCTATGTTCGAAACACCAATGATGCTTCAGTATCAAAAGCTTAAAAAAGAATATTCTGATTGTATTTTACTTTTTAGATTAGGTGACTTTTATGAAATGTTTATGGAAGATGCCAAAATTGGATCAAGTATTTTAAACATCACTTTAACTTCAAGATCTCGTGGGAAAGATGGAAAAATACCGATGTGTGGGGTTCCGTATCACGCACTAGATGCGTACTTACCAAAATTAATTCAGGCGGGGTACAAGGTAGCAATTGGAGAACAAGTTGGGGAAATAAATGGGAAAGAATTAGTAAAAAGAGATGTTGTACGAATAATAACTCCCGGAACTGTATTGGATGAAAAATCATTAGAGAAAAAAGAAAATAATTACATCATGGGATTACATATTGAAAACAGTCGCTTTGGCTTGGCACTATCAGATATTTCTACAGGTAACTTTTATACGGAAGAATACGAAATAAAAGAATTATCAAATATTATTATTAACGAAATAATAAAATACAACCCTAAAGAATGTGTACTATCTTCTAGTTCTTACAATGATCCAATTTTATTAAAGCTGCTAAAATCACATAAAAATTTAAATATTTACCCGTACTTTGAATGGGATTTTTATACAAATAAAGCAAAAGAATTTATAAAAGATCATTTTGCTATAAAAAGTTTAAAATCTTACAACCTTGAAGAAAAAGAACATGCAATAAAAGCTAGTGCAGGGTTATTAGGTTATTTAAAACACACTCAAAAAAGTAATATTAGCCATATTAAAAAAATATCGGCATTACAAGATACTAAATATGTAGGACTTGATCGCGCCACCATAATGAATTTAGAAATATTTAACACTATAAGAGAAGGTGCAAAAAAAGGTACTTTATTAGATTTTTTGGATAATACCATTACTTCAATGGGAGGAAGATTATTAAAGGAATGGTTAATAAAACCTTTAACGGATAAAACAATTATAGAAAAAAGATATAGTTGCATTGAAAAATATTTAAATGATAAAAAACTTAAAAGTGCTATTACGGGAACTCTTGAGAACATTGGGGATCTGGAGAGAATATTAGCTAGAATTTCTTTTGGTATAGGCAATCCTAGAGATTGTGTAAATTTAAAAAACTCACTAAAAGAAGGTTTAAAAATAATTGATTTAAATAAAAATATTAAAGAATTAGATTTAAATTTAGAATTATCAAAAGTAAAAGAATTAATTTTAAAAATAGAAAACACCATTGAAGAAGAATCCCCCATTGATCCTAGAAACGGAAGTTTTATAAAATTTGGAAACGATGAAGAACTAGATAAATTAAGAAAAACCGTAACAGGAAGCAAAGAATTTATAACTAAATTAGAAAAAGAAGAAAAAACAAAAACGGGAATAAACTCTTTAAAAGTAAAATTCAACCAAGTATTTGGGTACTATATAGAAATTACTAAATCAAACTTAGAACAAGTACCCGATGATTATATGCGTAAACAAACTTTAGTTAATGCAGAAAGATTTATAACCCCAGCCCTAAAAGAACATGAAGAAATTATTTTAACTGCAGAAGAACGTACAAAAACGATTGAATACAATATATTTTGTGAAGTCACCGAAATAATTAAAAAAAACGCATCCGATATTCAATTTTTAGCTAAGGATATAGCAAAAATAGATTGTTTAATTAATTTTGCAAACATAGCTTTAGATCATAAATATGTAAAACCAAAAATAATAACTACGGGGGAAATAAAACTAAAAAATAATAGACACCCTGTAGTTGAAGCAAATTTGGAAGAAAAAGAATTTGTACCAAATGATGTTTATTTAAATAATAAGGAACACCAATTAATAATCATTACAGGCCCAAATATGGCAGGTAAATCAGTTTACATACGCCAAGTGGCTATAACTATGTTAATGGCTCAAATCGGGTGTTTTGTGCCAGCAGAAGAAGCTGAAATAAGTTTAGTAGATAATATTTTTGTACGAAGCGGCGCCTCAGATATTATCACAGCAGGATTATCTACCTTTATGGTAGAAATGGTTGAAACAGCAAATATATTAAATAATGCTACAAATGATAGTTTAGTAATCATGGATGAAATTGGTCGGGGAACAAGCACCTACGACGGCATCAGCTTAGCTTGGGCAATTGCAGAATACTTAGTAGAAAATAATGGAATAAAGCCTAAAACATTGTTTGCTACCCACTACCATGAACTTCAAAAACTCGAAGAAAAATATCCAAATGAGATTAAAAATTATCATTTTCCGGCAACAGAAGATCAAGGTGAACCAATATTTTTACATACAATAAAACAAGGTGGGGCAAGTCATAGCTTTGGTATACAGGTAGCCAAAATTGCAGGTATTCCAAAAGCAGTTTATACAAATGCGCAAGAAATATTAATAGAGTTAGAAAAAAATGGTAATACTCATTTACAAAGGAATTATTCAAAAAACGAGACAAATAAAATTACTAAAATTATAGATAAAATAGATATTACAAGAGTAACGCCCTTAGAAGCATTAAATATTTTGGCAGAAATAACCTCATATGGGAAAAATTCATAAACTAGACAAAGATTTAATACCAAAAATTGCCGCAGGAGAAGTGGTAGACCGACCTTCCTCTGTAATAAAAGAATTACTTGATAACTCAATAGATGCTGAAGCTAAAAACATTGTTATAGAAATTGAAAATGGCGGAAAAAATTTAATAAAAATAATTGATGATGGCGAAGGAATGGACAAAGAAGATTTAGAAAAGTGCTACCAACCATTTACCACCAGTAAAATATCTAAAGAAGAACACTTAAATAATATTGTAACCATGGGCTTTAGAGGGGAAGCTTTAAATAGTATTGCCTCAATATCAAAAGTTACAATAAAAACAAAAACGGCCACAGAAGATACCGGATACGAACTAAATATTGAAGGAGGAAAAACAAAGAAGATCAAACCTGTGGGAATGGCAAAAGGAACAGTTATTGAAATACGGGATTTATTTTTTAATGTTCCTGCTCGTAAGAAATTTTTAAAATCTGATGCAAGTGAAGTAAAACAAATAATATTTTTGATCGAAAAATTTGCACTATCCCATTGGGATAAATCTTTTAAATTAATAAATAACAAAAAAGAAACTATAAATATAAGCTCTAGTAAAAATTTATTAGAACGAATAGAAGATCTTTTTGGCAATAATTCAGAAAAATTATTGAACGTTTCCGCACAAAACGAATACCTCACATTAACCGGCTACGTAGGTTCCCCTAGTTTAAGTTCTTATACCAACATAAACAACGCATTTTTTGTAAACAAAAGATATGTTGAAAATAAAAAAACAAACCACGCAATAAAAAACGCATACGGAAAATTAATAGAAAACCATTCAAATCCTTTTTATATTTTGTTTTTAAACTTAATGCCAAGTTTAGTAAACGTAAACATACATCCTCAAAAAAAAGAAGTTAATTTTTGGAACGACACAGAAGTTGAAAATTTTATACAAAAAAGTATACAAGAAATTTTAGCTACCAAAGCCGTAACATACGATTCAGATTATTTTGGGAATCCTTTAAAAAAGGCTTCAAAACATCAGTTTAATGAATTAAAAGAAGATACCTTTAATTGGAACATCAAAGGAATTGAAGAAAAAAACGACTTCGAAGAACTTTTTCAAATAGCAAATACATATATAGTTACACATACAAAAGAAGGGTTGGTTTTAATTGATCAGCACGCCGCACACGAAAGTATTTTATACGAGCAATACCTAGAAAAATATTTAGACAAAACTCACGACACAGAAGTTTTAGAAGTTAACGAATTAATTGAATTTAGTAATACTTTAAAATTTTTACTAGAAACCAATATGGAAATTTTAGAGTACCACGGATTTGATATTACAAATTTTGGAGGTAATACCTTTAAGATATCCACAATTCCACAATTGTTTAAAGACCATGATATTAAAAAGTTACTAGAAGAAATTTTAGTAAACATTGAGGATCAAAATGGAAAAATTTCAGTTGACGAAAAGACCAAACAAACAATTGCCTTTTTAGCGTGTCGTGGTGCCATAAAAGCAGGTGAAAAACTTACCAAAACAGAAATGGTTAATCTTTGTGAAAAGCTAGAAAAATCACAGGGTTATTTAACTTGCCCACATGGTAGACCAACAAAAATAACCGTACCTATTAAAGATATGGAAAAGATTTTTAAAAGGATTTAAGCTGTTGGCCACTCTGCAAGAGCAATTAAGTCACTTTCACCACTTTGTTTTGGCAACTCTTTCCAAATAGCTTCAGTAACAAAAGGCATATAAGGATGAATTAATTTTAAACTATCTTTAAACACTTTATCCAAAACACTTAAAGCAACCTCTTTATCTTCACGATTTTTAACATGTTCAAGATATTCATCTGCAACACGGTGCCAAATAAATTGATATACCGATTCACCTGTATTTTGAAAATCAAAATTATTTAAACCATCTGTAGTATTTTTAATTAAGTCATTTAAATCAGATAATATTTTTCTATCTTCTTCCTGCAACTTCCCTTCAAGAGAATTATCGTAAAAAGGTACTTCATGTCCATACTCTTCTCTCATAACTGCACCAAATCTTGCCATATTCCAAAGTTTGTTTGCAAAATTTCTGTAACCTTTTACTTTACCCTCACTTAAAGAAGTCATTTTTGCAGAAGTGTTACCTCCAACTAAAATACCCATTCTCAACGCATCAGCTCCGTATTTACCAATAAATTCAATTGGATCAATAACATTACCCTTGCTTTTACTCATTTTCTGACCCTTTTCATCGTTGATACGCCCATGTATGTAAACATTTTTAAAAGGTACTTGAGATCCCTTTGGTAAATCTTTTGTTAAATACAAACTAAGCATTAACATTCTGGCAATCCAAAAGAACAAAATGTCCCACATTGAATCCATAAAGGATGTTGGAAAAAAGGTTTTGAAATCTTCACTATCTGGATATTTTGTTGTAGTTAAAGGCCATTGACCGGAACTAAACCAAGTATCAAAAGTATCAGTTTCTTGAATATAATTTCCATCGGGTACCTCACGGGAAATAATATATTTTGCATTTTTTGGTGCTATTACCTTTTGCAAACCGGCGGTAATTTCTTGCAAGGAATACTCGGTTAATAACTTCTCAAGACTTCCCTCGTGAGAATTTTTATCTTTATCAATAAAAACAACAAATAAATTATTATTTTCTATCTCGTACCAAACAGGGATTCTTATACCAAAAACTGTTTGTCTACTGATTGGCCAATCTTTAATATTTTCTAACCATGCGAGTATTTGATCTTTCCAAGTAGCCTCATTAAATTTAACATCTTCATTTTTTACTGCTTTAATAGCTTCGGCAGCTAAACCATTCATTTTTATAAACCAGTTAGGAAGTAACATTGGCTCAATAGCTTTGTTATCTTTGTAATCTACAAGTAAAGAATTTTGATAATTTTCATCTATTTTTTCTAAAGCATTTTTAGCTTGTAATAATTCCACAGATTTAACACGAGCTTTAGTCATAAATAAACCAGCTAATTCTTCACCTGCTCCGGCGGTCATTTTTCCGTACAAATCAATAATAGAAATAGATTCTAAATTATGTTTTTTTCCAAGTTCATAATCGTTAAAATCATGTGCAGGAGTAACTTTTAAAGCACCTGTGCCAAAGTCAGCGTCAACATAACTATCCGCAATTACCCCCATTTCTCTGTCGTTTAAAGGGTTTAGTACAACTTTTCCCACGAGTTCTTTGTACCTCTCGTCAGTTGGGTTTACTGCGATAGCAACATCTGCAGGGATAGTTTCAGGACGAGTGGTGGCAACTGTAATAAATTTCTCACTTTCTTTTACAAAATATTTTACGTAATACAAATTAGTTGTTTGATCAATATGTTCGGTTTCTAGGTTGCTAAAAGTAGTTCCGTGATAAGGAGAATAATTAACCATGTAATCATCACGATAAACTAAACCATCATCATGCATCTTTTTAAAAGTATTAAAAACGGTATCAAGTACAATTTGATCCAACATAAAAGTATTACGAGACCAATCAGCACTCATACCAATTTTTTTAAGTTGATTTGTAGCAACAGTAGAATTTTCTTTAACAAAATCTAATATATTGTTGTACAAAGTTTCACGATCAAAATCAAAACGACTTTTACCTTCTTTTTTTAATTTACGTTCGTAAACAACTTGAGTTTCAAAACCAGCATGATCGGTACCAGGAAAATAACATACCTTATAACCTTGCATACGCCTAAATCGAGACATTAAATCTTGAATAGAGTACGTTGCATGTCCACAATGTAAAGGAGCGTTAGCGTTAGGAGGGGGCATTAAAACACTAAATTGTTCTTCTAATGTATTTATATTATATTTTTTTCTGTATTCTTGAGATTTATCAGGAGAAAATACTCCAGTGGTTTCCCATTCGGAATATATTTTATCTTCTAGTTCTTGATGGTTGTATGTTTTTTCCATATATGTATTATATCAAGTATATGGTCAATTATTGAAAGTACGTTTCTCGTTTATATCCATAATAAAGGCACCAGCTGTCCCTGCAGACCGGAAACATAATTCTTTATCGTTATAATGAACATAAATTTCAAGATGATTTCCCAATTCTTCACACCTTTCATAAGGTAATTTTTTATTACATTCTAATTTAAATTTTTCAAAGTTTGCATCATTGGGAACTAATCTTTTATCGGAAGCTCCAACATAAACCTCAATATTATCAGATAAATTCACTAAATTAATATGTCCGTCTTTATCCCATCCCAAAATTAACGCTGCTCTAGGAAAATAGTCTATATCAGGTATTTCCAAGTTGACATAGCCATTACAAGCGGTATCAGGCTTTACACTTTTAGGAGCCCTGCCAATTATTACTGAAGCTCCTTTTGTTACGGATGTTTCAGTGTCCATTTCTTCTTTTCTTAAAAAGGGCAAATAAGGATCTTTAGTACTTACTGTAAATTCTTGAGGAGTAGAACCTTTTTCTAAAACTACATCTTTATTAGTTAGTAAGGGCTCGCGTGTCCAAAAAGGGGCCATAGTTTATTTCTTTCATATCAATTTATTAACTAAATAAAATATAACATATAAGTAGAGACATACTAAAAAATAACACAAACACCCTAATTGCCCAAAACAATATTATAGGTTACAATATCAACCATAAATCAGCTAAAGGAGAACTAAGAGATGAAAAAAAATGTGGTAAATGCTTGGGAATTTTCAGATATAAAAAGTTTAGTAGCGGGTAACGTAAAAAAAGCCAAGTATTTGGGGGAAATAAATTCACTACAAGATCTGTTGACGATAGCCACAAGGTATAAACTTGTAAGCTACACACAAGGAGACTATCCAAATCACAACAACATTACGTTTGCCCAAGTAAAAAGCTTATTAAAGGAAAATCCTTGGATTACAGTGTTAAGAGAAATACATATATGGGAGCCTTTACAATACTTTTATTACAGGCATATTTTTCCTCTTGGTCTGGCCAAACCCAAAGTAGTAGAAATTGCAAAAATTCTTCGTGGAGGCCCCGGGGCATTTGGAGATATAAATAATTTTATATATCTCAATGAAAACGACGGAGTAGCCTTTGTGAAAATAATCGGACTACATGTAAAGTCAGAGCAACCTCAATTATATGTAGCTATTTCAAGGGTGCTATATAGATATCCAAAGTCAACAATGATTGCAAAAGATACAATCTTAGTTGAGCTTAAATATATTTATGTTGAATAAAGGAGAAAAGGAGATAGAAACTAAAAGGGCGCCTTCTAAAGAAGGCGCCCTAAACATATACCTTATAAAATCTAGCTACTTAAGCATCTTCTTTTCAAAATGTTGAATAGCCATCTTCCTTGGATCCTTGCTAATAACTATAAAACCTAAAGCAAAAGAAATCAAAGAAATGAAAAATCCCCAAGTTAATTCTGTTACACCACCACTAGGAACAACAGCAACTGTAGAAGTTTTAACAACTCTAGCAGCGGTAGAACCGGTACCCGTAGGACTTGTAGTAGTACCTGCTAAAACAGCACGAGAAGTATCAATAACAGCAGCTGAAGCTAATTTACCAAAAACTGTATCTTCTTTTACATCTTCTTCAACAATATTTTGTTCAACAACATTTTCTACTTCTGTAATAGGAGATTGATTCTGATCTTCAATAACCATAGCCGCATCAGTAACAACCGCAGACTCAATCTCAGTAGTCATAGACTCATCAAAAGTAGAATTTAAATCTGAAGAAGATTGTTTATCTGAAATAAAATAATATATTACACTAAAAATAATTAGTGAAACTGACAAAGTCAGTATGAAGGTTTTAAAACCTTTTTGCATTTGTGTTTGTGCAGTTATTGTATCATTCATAGGCAGCTTCTAGACTCTTAATATAGTCTACATCTATTCTAACATTAAGTGGGTATGTCTTTGCAAGTACTTTTTCATTTACAAAATCATCTCTTTTTACGGATCGAGGAAAAGACAGTCCCCACAACAAAAAAGCACATATTAGAATAAATATATATATGAAAAAGCTACGCATAATTACCTAGAAAAAATTTGTAATACTAAATTTATACTTTGTCTATTTTTTATAGTATTAATATCGACACTAGAAATAGAAGTCGACCTTTGTAACTCCTCAATTCCTTTAACTAATTCTTTTAAATCTCCATAACCATCTAAATTTAGACTAATAGAAAGTGCATTATTGTCAATTTTATTATCGGTACTCACACGCCTCAAAAAGAATCCTTTTGCTGAAATTGCCGAATCCAATGCTACCAGATAATCATCTACATTCATTTCTACAGGCATATAAATATCTAAATACAAAAGATATCTTTTTACATCTTCTAATTCTTGTTTTGCCTTAATTAAACTTTTTTCCTTAGTATCCAAGGCGGTCAATGTAGTATTAATTTCATTAATTACTTTTATTTTTTCAAAAATTGAAATTCCTAAAGGAATAATTCCAAAAACCACAAAAAATAAAACACAAAAAATTAAGGTATAAAAATAAAAGGAAGAAGACTTATTTACAAATTTTGAATAGCGCAAAATATTATCAAAATATTTCATTTAAAAATCCCTCTAATAGTTACACCATACGTAGCTATTTCAGTATCTTCCTCTTCACCAGTTAAAGAAGCATTCTCTAAATAAATTGTACTGATTAATGGACTTTTTACATATTTATCTAAAACAAAGGAAAATAACAATAAATTATTTCCAGATAAAACTATTCTAAATTCTGAGGGTGAAACTCTTAAGGAAGTTATTGAAATACCTTCTGGTATAGAGTCCTTTATAACTAAAACTCTATCGTACATAGAAACTTTAGTGTCTTTTAGATTTTTATATTTCGTTATACTTTTTGCGACAGCAATATAAGAAGTTTCAACTTCGGAATAAGTTTCTAATTTAGCTAATTTGGTGTCCAAGTCTTTTTTTAAAGACAGTAATCTTGAGTTTAAGAATAAGTTAATAAAAAATACTAAAATGAATAACAACGAAATACCCAAAGATATCCATTTATCCCCCGCAAATTCATCATGATAGTTGAATCTTGTTGAGTTAGGAATACTAGAAGAAGTATCGTTAAGCTTTTTTGGTTGATTTAGCTTTAGTAGATTTAACTTTAGTAGGTTTAACAGCTTTAGTAGATTTAATTGTAGATGACTCACCCAATTTGGCAGTTTTTCTAGCATACTTAGATTTTAACCTATTTGCTTTGTTTTTATGAATAACTTTTTCTTTTGTTGCTTTATCCACAGTTTTTTGTAATGCGGTTAACTGCTCTGCAACAACAACAGAATCGGTAACTTTATCGGTGACTGTTCTTTTAAGTACCTTTAAAGCTGATTTAACTCTATTTTTCCATAATTGGTTATGAGCTCTTTTTTTAAATGAGCTACGTACTGCTTTTTTTGCTGAATTTGTATTTGGCATAATCGCTTAGAATCATAACATAAATCGAAGTTAAGTAAACCCCTTTTACACTTTGAGTGCGTAAGCTGGTGGTTGATCAATAGTACTTAAGCCCTATAATATAGAAGTTAAAATACTGATGAATTTATGAATTTAACAAATTTTATTACAAAAACACAAAACGGCATCTTATCTGCAGCATTAGTAATATCTGTTGCGAGTGGCCTAAATGCAATCTTAGGTTTTCTAAAAGGGCGCTTGCTTGCCAGTTATTTTGGAGTATCAAATGATTTAGCCATATTTTATACAGCAGATAGAATACCCAGCTTGATCTACTCTATTCTTGTAGTAGGTGCAGTATCAACAGTATTTATACCTGTATTTACAGATATTTTAAAAAAAGATAAGGAAAAGGCTTTTAAGTCAGCATCTTCAATAATTACTGCCACGATAATAGGTTTTTCAGTTTTTGGAATAACTGTATTTATTTTTGCAAAACCCATAATTACCTTTTTAACCGTTAACAAATTTACAGCAGAGGAAATAAATATCGGTACCAATTTAATGAGAATAATGATTATATCTCAGGTAATATTGGTAATTAGCAGCTTAACCACAAGCATTTTGCAATCTTTTAAATATTTTTTAATACCCGCCTTGGCACCTATTTTTTACAATATCGGAATGCTTCTTGGTATTGTATTTTTGTCTACAAAATATGGGATTTATGGACCAGCTTATGGCGTTGTCATAGGCTCAATATTAAATTTAATAATACAATTACCCTTACTTAAAAAAACAGAATTTAGTTTTCAATTTTCCCTAAACTTTAAGGATCAGAGTTTAAAAGAAATGTTAATACTTGTGCCTCCAAGAATTTTATCCGTATCAATGTCTAGTATTGTTGGAACGATAAATAATAGTTTGGCAATACTAATATCAGCACCTTCAGTAATACACTTAAAATTTGCTACTCAACTTCAAACTTTTCCCGTAGCTTTATTTGGATTATCCATGGCATCAGCTTTATTACCTACATTATCAAAAGAAACAGACCCGGAAGATAGAGAAAAATTTAAACAAACTCTTTTAACTACATTACATCAAACAATGTTTTTGGTATTACCAATAAGTGTAATACTTTTGATATTACGTATCCCCGTAGTAAGAATTGTATACGGAGTTTCTAATTTCCCCTGGGAAGCTACCGTAAAAACAGCTTATGCATTGGCCTTTTTTAGCTTATCTATTTTTGCAGAAAGCGCAAATTATATTTTATCTAGAGCTTTTTATGCCTTAAAAGATACCAAAACACCAGTAATAATAAATATCGCCACAATATTTATAAACGTTGCTTTATCCATATATTTTGTAACATTTTTAAAACTAGGAGTTTGGTCTATTGCTCTTGCTTACACCATAACTACAATAATGGATTTGATATTGTATCTAATTGCCTTAAATAAAAAGATAGGCGGTTTTGATGAAGAAAAGCTTATTAAGCCATTTACAAAAATTGCCATCTCCGCAATATTAATGGGAGTCTTTTTATACCTGCCTTTAAAATTATTAGATAAATATATATTTGATACTCAATACACCATGCAATTATTACTTTTAACTGCAGTGGCGGGGATATCAGGTCTCAGCGTATATCTTATTTTTACCAAGATATTTAAAGTAGAAGAAATAGACCTATTTTATAAATTATTGGGCAAACTAAAAATTATAAAGACCCCAATACCAGAACCAATAACCGAAACCTTGGCATAAACTAAAGAAAATCCTGATATAATCACCCTATGCATCAACAAGACATTAGAAATTTTTGTATCATCGCGCATATAGATCATGGAAAATCCACATTAGCGGATAGATTTTTGGAAATAACTAACACCATAAATAAAAGAGATATGGTAAGTCAAACACTAGATTCAATGGATTTAGAGCGCGAAAAAGGTATTACTATAAAACTAAAGGCCGTAAAAATGGCCTATACCGTGGAAGATAAAGAATACCAACTTAATTTAATTGATACACCTGGGCACGTTGATTTTGCCTACGAAGTATCCAGATCATTAGCAGCCTGCGAAGGTGCTATTTTAGTTATTGATGGTACTCAAGGAATTCAGGCTCAAACAGTTTCTAACGTATACAAAGCCATGGATTCAAATTTAACAATAATCCCTGTAATTAATAAAATCGATGTTTTAGGCGCTGAAATAGAACGGGTAGAAAGAGATTTAATTAAAATGTTTGGTTTTAAAAAAGAAGAAATCCTGTACGTATCCGCCAAAACAGGCATAGGCGTAGCAGAATTGTTAGAAGAAGTTATAAAGAGAGTTCCATGTCCCAAAGGTGTAGAAGATACCCCTTTAAGAGCTTTAATATTTGATTCTTTTTACGATGAATACTTAGGAGTTGTAGCATCAATTAGAGTAATTGATGGAAAACTTTTTATTCCAAAAGGAAATAACAAAATTAGAGTAGGTTTTTGTGCTACAAAATATACAGCGATTCCAGAACAAATTGGTATTTATCATCCTCAAAGAAAGCAAGTAGAAACTTTAAATACTGGAGAAGTAGGCTACGTTGCAACAGGTTTAAAAGATATTAAAGCAGTAAAAGTTGGCGATACCTTAACTAATGAAGAATTTAAAAACGAAGTTAAACCTTTAGAAGGATACAAAGAAGTAAAACCTTTTGTTTTTGTATCAATATATCCAATTGAAAACGACAAATTTCCACAACTACGTGAGGCATTACAAAAATTAGCCTTGTCAGATTCATCTTTAAGCTTTGAACCAGAAAATAATACCGCCTTAGGATTTGGTTTTAGATGCGGATTTTTAGGATTATTACATGCAGATATTATTCAAGAAAGATTAGAAAGAGAATATAATTTGGAATTAATTTCTACAATTCCAACTGTAGAATATATTGTTACATTAACAAACGGAAAAGAAATTCATATCAAAAATCCCGAAGATTTTCCTGATAGATCTTTTGTAGCAGATGTTTTTGAACCTTGGTTAAAAATAAATATTGTTACACCAAACGCTTACACAGGTGGGATTATTAAACTTTGTGAAGAACGCCGAGGAATAATGAACAAAATGGAATACCCTTCTGAAGAAACTATATTTTTTGAATACGAATTACCATTATCAGAATTGGTATTCAACTTTTTTGACGATTTAAAAACAGTTTCATCTGGGTTTGCAAGCTTGGACTACGATTTTATGGGATATAAATCAGTTGATGCAGTTAAATTAAATATTTTAGTACACAACGAAATCGTAGAACCATTATCAATGATCGTGTTGCGTTCCAGCGCTGATGAGTTTGGTCGTAAAGTATTAAAAAAGTTAAAAGATGTAATACCAAGACAACAATTTCAAGTTTCATTACAAGCCGCAATCGGCGGAAAAGTAATTGCCCGTGAAGATATCTCCGCCCTTAGAAAAAACGTTTTAGCCAAGATGTCTGGAGGCCACAGAGAGCGAAAAGACAAGCTACTACAAGAACAAAAAAAGGGTAAAAAACGAATGAAAATGATTGGTAAAGTAGAAATTCCACAAGAAGCTTTTAGAGAAATTCTAAAAAGCTAAAAAACAATTTCAATAAATACAATTTATAGCTACAATAAGGTTGCTCTAGCGCGTACTATAGGGTATAATGATAAGTAAATAAACATCGAATATGGGTTTTTTCAACAAAAATTTATGTTGTTAATTCCTATATATCTTAAAAGAGGAGAAGGAAAATGAAACTTTTAATAAAAGTGATACTGTCAGGGTACCTCCTTACAACGGTTTTACAATTCTCGTACGCGAGAGTAATTCCAGCTTGGAGTAACTTCCCAGCAGGCGTTGTGGCGGGGATAATTATAGTATTTCCTGGAGGTAATTTATTTCTCTCTATGGGACTACTGGGGATCCTTATTGCTCGAAGATTTCTTACGTTTGAAATCGTCGGGCAACCAGTCCTGCTACTGAATATCGTAGAAGGACTGCTTTTAGGGGCAGGTGGGTGGCTTGGTCTAAAGGGGATTTGGAACTGGAT
>Ga0247840_10005498_pt1 | contig 19030 bp, 15 predicted proteins | sample LaCruzMarch2015__FD_192404 | JGI IMG/M metagenome (GOLD analysis project Ga0247840, IMG submission 192404) | Freshwater microbial communities from meromictic Lake La Cruz, Castile-La Mancha, Spain - LaCruzMarch2015_17m | ecosystem: Environmental > Aquatic > Freshwater > Lake | place: Spain... | reverse complement strand
GCCCCTGGCTGCTCCACGAGCCGGAGGCCAAGCGTCACTTCAGTGCCGCGGCAGATCAGCCGGACGGCTACTACACCTGGGATGGCCGCACGATCGGCGCCGGCCGGCTGACCCATGTCCGCTTCGATGAGCCGGGACGCATCGAGCAGCGGCTGGAGATCCAGCGGCCCTTCAAGTCAGGCTCGGATGTCTGGTGGGAATTCACCGAGGCGGACGGCGGGACCGAGGTCGCTTGGTGCCTGCGCGGCCGCATGCCCTTCCTGCTGCGCCCCATGATCCCCATGGTCCGCGAGATGATCGGGAAGGACTACGAACTTGGTCTGGCGCGGCTGCGCGGTTGCATCGATCCGGACGCTGGCGGACCCGAGTTGTGCTTCGAAGGCGAGACGACCCTGGAGCCGCACAGCGCGCTGGTCATCCCTTTCAGCGGCGGCATGGACGCGATGATACGGGCCATGGAAGACGGCTTTCCCAGGCTCGCCGCCCATCTCGCGTCGCTCGGCGTCGCGCCCAGTGGTCCGCCCTTCAGCGCCTACCACAAGGTCGACATCAAGAAAAAAACCTTCCGCTGCGACATCGTGTTACCGGCACCTGCCGGAATCGACCCCGGCCCCTTCGACCGCAAGGACTTCAGCGGCGGCCGGCACTACCGGGTGACCCTCACCGGCAGCTATGACTTCCTGGAACTCGCCTGGTATGCCGCCATCGCCCATGCCCGCATGCTCAAACTCAAACTCGACAAACACCGCCCCATGCTGGAAGTCTACGAGAACGATCCGGCCGATGTCGCCAGCCCCAGGGAGTTGCGCACGGCCCTCTATCTTCCATTGCGCTGAGGGCCTTGATCATCGTTATCTACACCCATGTGCTCAATCGGCCGGGGGTGGTGCCGGTGAAGAGTCCGGTCGACACCTGGTAGGTCGGGCGTTGTGCGTCACGCGGCCTTGGTCATCAACCCGGCGTTATCGCACAGTCGGCGATAGGCCGTGCGGCGCGTTTATCCCGCGTCGTCGGCGCCCGGCACGCCCTTCAACAGACGCCTGAGCCGTTCGATTTCGCTCCGGGCGTCTGCTTCGCGTTGCAGCGCGGCGTTTTCTCCCGCCCGCGCCTGTTCTTCCGCGGCGCGCGCCTGCTCCTTCTCCGCTTGCGCCCGGATGGCCGCCGCCTCCAGTTCATCAAGGCGGCGCTGGATGCTGGATTGTTGGCGCAGGTCATTCTGGCGCGCCTGATACGCGTGGTACTCGCGCTCTTTTTCGGAGAAGCCCTTCAGGGTGCTCATGGCTTGTCGCATCTCCTCGGTTTGCATCCACTCGGGCAGGGCGTCTTCGACGAGTCGCTCGCCTTCGGTGAAGAATTTCAGCCACCGCGTCAACTCGGTGTCGATCTGCTCGGTCTGCCCCGGCCCGGCGGCGAACTTGCCAAGTTCCAGCAGCCGGATGCCGCCGTGGTCGAGCAGGGTACGCCCCTGGTCATCGCGTATCCGGAACCGGTGGGCGTAGGTGATTTCCGACAATTTGGATACCGGTCAGTGTCGGTGCGACTGAAGTCGCACCTACATCGCGATCTGCGCGGTCGCCGGTCCGCGCAGCGGACCCTTCGGCAGAACCGTGATCCGTGCGGACCAACCGCCGCATCGATCTCCGGCTGTCCGGGTTGACGACCAAGGTCCGAACTCGAAACCCCGAACTCCGAACTCCCAACTCTTCAATCCCCCCCACCCAACAACTCCGCCCCCGTCGCCCCCGCAATCACCGACGCATCCCCCCGCGCCAACACCCGCCCCTGATCCATCACCAGCACCTGATCCGCCCAGTCCAGACCCACGGGCCGGTGGGTGATGAGGATGACGGTGCGCCCGACCATCAGGCGGTCCAGTGATTCCATCAACGCTTGTTCGGTTTCGCCGTCCAGACCCTCGGTGGGTTCGTCGAGCAGGAGGACGGGGGCGTCGCGCAGCAGGGCGCGGGCGATGGCGATGCGCCTGGCCTGGCCGCCGGAGAGCCGGACGCCGGTTTCGCCCGCCCAGGTGTCGTAGCCCTCGGGCAGGGTGGTGATGAAGTCGTGGATTTGGGCGACCCGGCAGGCTTGTTCCAGGCGGGCGGGTGAGGCGTCCGGGGCGGCGATCAGCAGGTTGTCGCGGATGCTGAGATCAAACAGATGCGTGTGCTGACTGACCAGGGTGACGTAACGGCGCAGATCGTCGCCGCGGTACTGTGCCAGGTCGTGGCCGCCCAGATGGATGGTCCCGCGGTCCGGGGTCCAGAAGCGCAGCAGCAGGTTGAACAGCGTGGTCTTGCCCGAGCCACTGGCGCCGACGATGGCCACCCGTCCGCCTTGGGGGACGTCCAGGCTCAGGCCATCCAGGGCGGGGGCGGCGGCGCCGGGGTAACTGAAGCCCAGGTCTGCGATGCGGATATCGAAGCGGTCCGGGCGGGGCGAGGGTCCCGCCGGTTCTTCGACCGCCGGCCGCGCGTCGACGATGGCGAACAGACGCCGAGCGGCGGCCAGGGTGCGTCCGAGCTGCTGGAAGGCCAGCGGCAGGGGCGCGACCGCCTCGAAACTGGCCAGGGTGAAGAGCGCGAGCATGGCGAGCTGGGGCGGGGCCAGGCGGCCGTCAGCCACCAGCGGGATGGCGAGCCAGAGCAGGGTCCAGAGGCTCAAGTTGGCGCAGAGTCCGACCGCGCCCTGGTTGATGCCGGAATAGCCCGCCAGCCGGACTTGTTCAGTCGCCAGGGTCCGGCTCAGGGCGTCGATGTGCCGCGCCTGGGCCGCCGCGGCCCCGTAGACCTGGAGTTCGCCCAGGCCCTGGAGTCCGTCGATGCAGGCGGTGCGCAGTTCGGCCTCGGTTCGGGCGATGCGCTCGCCGGGGGCCTGACCCAGGGCGCGGCTCCACAGCGGCACGGCGACCCCGGCGAGCAGCAGGAAGCCCAGGCTGACGACGGCGATGCGCCAGTCATAGAGCAGCAGGAACCCGAGCAGCAGACAGGCGCCCACGGTCGCGACCAGGACCGGCACCAGCACCCGGACATAGAGTGTGTCGAGTGCGTCCACGTCGGCGCGGATGCGGCTTTGCAGGTCGCCGCTGTGGTAGCGCTGGAGCACGGCCGGCGCCAGGGGTTCGAGGTGGCTGTAGAACCAGACCCTGAGTTGGGCGAGCAGCCGCAGGGTCGCCTCATGGGTGATCAGACGCTCCGCGTAGCGCCCGACGGTGCGCAGGATGGACCCGCCGCGGATCAGGGCGGCGGGCGTGAAATAGTTCATCGCGACCCCGGCCGATCCCGCCACGGCCATGGCGGTGATGAACCACCCGGACACCGCCAGCAGCACGACGTTGGCGATCAGTGTCACCAGGGCCGCCAACGCGCCCAGCAGCATCCAGTGGCGATAGGGTTTGAACAGCCGCAGCAGACGGATCACGTCCTTCATGCGGCACCCCCGAGCCGACCCTGGCCGGCATAGGCGTGCAGCAGGCGCCGATAGGCGCCGTCCTGCGCCAGCAGGGTTGTGTGGTCTCCGGACTCCACCATCCGACCCTGATCCAGGACCAGGATGCGGTCGGCCTTGCGCACCGTATCCAGCCGATGGGCGATGGCAATCAGGGTGCGTCCGCGCGCCAGTTCATCGATGCCTTCCTGGACCAGCCGTTCGCTCTCGGGGTCCAGGTTGGCGGTGGCCTCGTCCAGGATCACCAGGGGGGCATCGCGCAGGAAGGCGCGGGCCAGCGCGATGCGCTGGATTTGGCCGCCGGAGAGTCCGGCGCCGCGTTCGCCGACCGGCGTCTCATAGCCGGCCGGCAGGGACTCGATGAAACCCGCGGCGCGGGCGAGCAGGGCGGCGGTGCGCACGGCGTCCGGGTGGGTGCGGGAATCATCCGGTGGGATGCCGAGCCGGATATTGGCGCCGATGGTTCCCTGGAAGAGCCGGGGCTGCTGCGGCACCCAGGCGAGGTGCCGGTGCCAGTCGTCCAGGTCCAGGGTGCGCAGGTCGCGGCCGTTGACGGTCAGGGTGCCGGCGGTCGGAGTCAGGAAGCCCAGCAGCAACTGCACCAGGGTGGTCTTGCCGGCACCGCTGGTGCCGACCAGGGCCAGGCGCTCGCCGGGTTGGATCTCAAGGCTCAGACCGCACAGTGCCTCACGCCCTTCGCTGTAGCTGAAATGGACGTCCGTGAAGCGGAGGGTGACCGGGCCGGGCGCGGTCCGGGGGCCGGCGGGCGCGGCCGTCGCGTCGGTCGACGCTGTTTGAGGCTCCGGGCCCAGGACCTCGATCAGCCGCTCGGCGGCGGCCGTCGCCTCCATCCGCCCGTGGTAGTGGGTGCCCAGGCTGCGCAGCGGCAGGAAGAACTCGGGTGCCAGGAGCAGGACGAAGAAGCCGGTCTGGAAATCGATTCGCGGCAGGCTGATCCAGGCCGGCAGCGGCACCTCGAAGCCGTAGAGCCGAAAACCGATCAGCACGGCGACCACCGCGATGCTGATGGTGGCGAAGAACTCCAGCACCGCCGAGGACAGGAAGGCCACGCGCAGCACCCGCATGGTGCCCACCCGATAGGCCTCGGAGACGGCCGCGAGTTCAGTGCCCTGGCGCCGGCTCGCGCCGAACAGCTTGAGTGTCGTGAGCCCCTGGATGCTGTCCAGGAAGCGCGCGCCCATGCGCGCCAGTTCCTTCCATTGACGCTGGTTCAGTCGTTCGGCATTGCGTCCGATCAGAGTCATGAAGAGCGGGATCAGGGGCGCCGTGACCAGCAACACCAGGCCGGATACCCAGTCGAGCGGCCAGACCAGCAGCAGGATGGCGAAGGGCAGGGTCATGGCCAGGGCGCGGGCCGGCAGGAAGCGCGCGTAATAGGCGTCCAGATCGTCGACCCCTTTGGTCAGGGTCTCGACCAAGGCGCCGCTGCGTTCTCCGGCCAGATAGGCGGGCCCGCGGGCTTGCAGACGGCGATAGACCCGGTCGCGCAGCGCGACCTTGATGCGGGCGCTGCCGCCGACGGCGAAACGTTCCGCTCCCCAGGCGGTGAGGGCGCGGGCGGCGAACAAGGCCAGCAGTTGCCACAGCCAGGGGCGCACCTCGGCGAGCCCGGCGTGAGCGAAGGTCACGGCGTTCAGGATCAGGGCCAACAGCCAGGCCTGGGCGATAAGGAGTGCGCCATTGAGGCCCTGGAGCACGATGGCGACGGGGAGTGCGCGTCCAGCCAGCGGAGTCTGGGCCTTGAGCCAGGCGGTAGGGGTCATGGGGTCGGTAAACTGAAAACTCGGGGTAGCGGCAGGATACCGAGCCAGGTGCGCACACCGCAATGCGATGGGTCATGTGCAAGGGCGCTTTGTTCGGGACAGCAATTCCAAATTTGGGCGACCTCGCGCGACCCCTGGTGGATGCGGCGCGCACGACCGACGTGCCGAGTCCCGAACAGCGTGCGGCGCGCCTTATCCACCCTACAAAATTGCAGGTTTTGTAGGGTGGATAAGCGCAGCGCATCCACCATCAGCCTCGCGGCCTGCACGATGTTGGGGGTGGCCACCCAAATTTGGAACTGCTGTGTTCGGGAGGCGGGTCTTGATCGTCGTTCCGGCCGCAAGACGACACCATCGTCTTGGATGTCGGTGCGACTTCAGTCGCACCTGCACTTACCGGTGTCCAAACTATCGAAAATCGCTTAGGCGATTTCCGACTCCGGTAACCGGGGCCACGCGACTGGAGGTCGATGCTTTAGCGGGTGGCGGCGCGTTCGGCTGAACGCTCGACCTCCTGTCTGTTGTGCGGATGCGGCAAGATCCCCAGGAAGGGGCGACTAAAGTCGCCCCTACATGTCGGTAGATCATTTCCCGGCAAACACCTGAAGCCTCGACCTCCAGTGTCGGAGGCCAAGGATGACCAAGGCTCAGGTGCCCGGTCGGGCTTGAAGTCCGACCCAGGGTTACCAGCGCTGCGGCACCCGCTGAACCAGCGCGGTGTCGTAGCCGACCCCTTTGAGGAACGCCATGATCTCGGTGAGCTTGGCTTCCGGGATTTCCGGCTGGCGGGCCATGACCCAGACATAGTCACGCGCGGTGCGGCCGATGACGGTGATGCTGTACTCGGGGTCCAGCCGGATCACCATGTACTCGGCCTTGAAGGGCCAGATGAACTGCATTCCCCACAGGGCGTTGCCGGTGTTCGGCACCACGAAACCGGTCGGGTGGTAGACCTTCTCCGGCCCGTCGAAGGCGCCCTTGCGGAAGCGGAAGGTGGTGGCGATGGTGCCGTCCGGGTTGAGCGCGTAGGACTCAACCGCGTTATGGGCACCTTTCTCGATGAAGGTCGGAATGTTGGCAATCACATACCAATCGCCCATGAAGCGGGGCAGATCGACTTGGGGGACAGTCTCCATCGGTTTTTCCTCGGCGCCGACGCCGGCGGTCAGTAACAGCAGGGTCAGGGCGATCAGGCGGGTGGTCAGTTTCATAAGTGTCGGTGGCTCCTTGTGCTAGATACGTTCATACCGGATGGTGCGGCCCTTGCCGGTGTCACTCTCGAGTGCGATCCAGCGACCGTCCGGGGTGTACCACAGGCTGATGTCGAGCTTTTCGGCACGCAGTCGGTAGCGCTCGGCCGCGACCTTACGGCCTTGCATCATCCGCTCTTCAGTGCCAAGCGATTCGACCCGGACGTTCACCAGTTCGCCGGTCTGCGGGTTCAGCAGCCGTGGCTGCTTGAGGAAATCGCGGTTCCAGTAGGCGAAGGTGGAGACGCATTGCGGCAGGCGCTTGCTGTCGCCGTTGACGCGCAGCGCCAGGCCGTTCGTCTCCTGTTCACCCTCGACTTTGAACGCCTTGCCGTTGTCGTCCGTGGTGGAGCGAATCTGCTCCAGGCAGCCGTCCCGCCAGGCCTCGCGGCTTTCGTGACGATAGCGGTAGGCGTTGAACACCAGCACTTTCACGTCGAAATTGGCGCGGCTCACCACCTGCTTGCCGTCCGTGTCGGGGGAGACCTGGAAGCTGTGCTCGCCGATCGGCTCCTTGTCCAGGTAGACGCGAAAGCGCATGGAATCGGTGACGGCGGCCGCCGGACCGGTCAGGGCGGCGGTCAGGGTCAGGCCCAGCAGGGCCGCGACGCGGCCCGCACGACGTGGGCGCGCTGTTTGTAGAACAGGGTGTTGGGTCATTTGACGTCTCCAGTCTGGTGGTGCAGTGCCGGCCGCCGCGGCGGGCCGGGAATGAATGCGTTGGTCTTGGCGATGTAGTCCCGGTATGCGGGTCGACGTTCGCCGATATCCTGTTCGAGTAGGGTGACGCCCGAGACGCGTAACAGCAGCCAGGTCATGAGTACGGGTGCAATGACCGACCACCAGCCACCCGCGGCCAGGGCAAACAGGTAGAAGGCCCACCAGATACACGCCTCGCCGAAATAATTCGGGTGCCGGGTGTAGCGCCACAGCCCCTGATCCATGACCTTGCCGGCGTTCTCCGGTCGGGCTTTGAAGCGGGCCAACTGTTGGTCGCCGACACTCTCGAAGAAGAAGCCGCAGAGCCACAGGAGCAGCGCCAGAGCGTCCAGGATGCCGAGCGGTGTCTGACCCAGGGCGGCGGCCAACAGCGGCAGCGAGATCACCCAGGCCAGCAGGCCTTGGAGTCCAAACACGATATAGAGGCTCTTCCACCAGAAGCCGGGATCATTGCCCGCACGCATCGCGCGATAACGGCGGTCTTCCGGTTCGCCCCAGTTGCGCCGGGTGATGAAGGCGCCGAGTCGCAGCCCCCACAGGGCGACCAGCACGAACACCAGCCAGGCGCGGTCGCCGGCGGCGGGCGCGCCCAGCACGTAGGTCAGCCCCAGCAGGATGAAAAATGCCGGCCACAGGCTGTCGGCGATGCTCGCGTTCTTCAGCGGAATACTCGCCAGCCAGCCGGCCAGGGCCAGGGCAAGCGCAACGGCCAGCCCCGTCCCGTAGATGCCCAGATCAAACATCGTCGGGCTCCTGCCGCAGGGGTGAGCTGCTCGACGCGCCGCCGCGACCGCGGTTCGCCGCGGGCCGGCGCGGGATCAGCAGCCATGGCGCCGGTTCTTTGCCGCGTGCCGGGTCGCGCCGGGTGCTACCGCTGGCGGGTTGGGGGTCCCGACTCGATCGGTGGTTGAACATGGTGACTCCTGAATCGATGATTCGTTCTGCTGAATGTCCAACTAATGTCCAATCTTTGAGAAACAAGACCCAGTGTTATTCTTGGGTAATTTTCGATCACACCCGCGGACGCCAGCAATTCCAAATTTGGGCGGCACCACGCGACCTCTGGTGGATGCGGCGCGCGCGACCGCCGTGCCGGGTCCCCGACACCGAGCGGCGCGCCTTATCCACCCTACAACGGAGCCGGTTTCGTAGGGTGGATAAGCGCAGCGCATCCACCATCGGCCTCGCTGCCGATACGCTGTTGGCGGCGGCCACCCAAATTTGGAATTGCTGCGCGGACGCCGGCCGGCCCGACGCCGGAGGCGCGCTCTGCTATCATCGCGCCCACAGCGCGCGCTGGGCGGTCCGCCGACGCGGCCGATGGTCGGCGCGCCAGTCCGGTCAACCGTCCTCAGGGTCTTGGAGTCGTACGCGATGAAACAGCGTTTTGCCAAAGGAGTCGCCACCGCGGCGACCGTCAGTGTGCTCATCACCGGTTGTGCCGCGGACGGCTCCGGGATGACTGAAACCGGAACCGGGGCGGCCATTGGCACCGCCACCGGTGCCGCGCTGGGCGCCATCATCGGTTCGCAGGGTGCCAATGCCGGTCGCGGCGCCCTGATCGGGGCGGTCGGTGGGGCTTTGCTCGGCGGTATGGCTGGGGCTTATATGGAGCAGCAGCGCAAGGACTTCCAGAAAGCGCTGGCCGCCGAGATCGCCTCCGGCGCCATCCGCGTCGAAAAACTGCCCAACGATGAGTTGTTGGTGGGGATGACCGGCGAGACCGCCTTCGAGGTGGATTCCGATCAGATTCAGCCCGCCTTCTACAGCACCATGGACCGGATCGCGGCGATCGTGAACAAGTACGGCAAGACGGAACTGGTGGTCGCGGGCCACACGGACAATACGGGGTCTATCGAGCACAACCAGTTGTTATCCGAGCGCCGTGCCGGGTCGGTGGATCGCTATCTGGAAGGCCAGGGCGTGGTCCCGGCGCGCATCTCCTCATCGGGCTACGGCAAGCTCCGGCCGATCGCCGGCAACGAGACGGAAGCCGGCCGCCGCCTGAATCGTCGGGTCGATATCACCATCGTGCCCATCACCGAGGGCTGAACCGCGTCGCCACTGAAGTTGGTGAAATCCCCAAGGCCGAACACGCCATGAAAATTGCGCATTTCGCGCTGGACGCGGTTTATCAGAGCGGGGTTTAGCCTTCGTACCTGACATCCGGACATGGCCTTGGCGTAGGGGCGGGTTTGAAACCCGCCCCTACATCCGGTTATCGTGTTGGACGCCTAAGTTACTTGCCCTCTTCGGGCGCTGCCGCTTCCGGTGCTTCCTCGGGCGCCGCCCCGACCGACAGCAATTCCACGTCGAAGATCAGGGTCTGATTCGCCATGGGGCCGCGTTCGCCGTAGGCCAGGGTCGGCGGGACGAAGAGCTTGATCTTGCCGCCCTCCTTGATGAGTTGCAGCCCCTCGGTCCAGCCCTCGACGACCTCGTTCAACTGGAAGGAAGTTGGCTCTCCGCGCGAATAAGAGCTGTCGAACTCCTTGCCGTCGACCAGGGTTCCGCGGTAGTTCACGCTCACCTGATCGGTTGGGCTCGGGGTCTTGCCCTTGCCTGCTTCAACAATCTGATACTGGAGCCCGCTGGCGGTCGTGACCACGCCGGGCTGCTTGGCGTTCTCCTCCATGAATTTCTTGCCCGCTTCGATCATCTTCTGTTCCTGTTCAGCGGCCTTTGCCTGCTGTTCAGCGACGATCTTGCGTTTGAGCTCCATCAGTGTCGTGCGCATGTCCTGGGCCGGCATCAAGGGTTCGGCGCCGGAGTTGGCGTCCTCGATGCCCTTGACGATCGCCTGCGTGCTCATCTCGACGCCCTGGCGCTTGAAGTCGCTGCCGATCTGATAGCCCAGGCTGTAATTGATGCGTGCGGTCTCATCCGAGAGGTTCAGGGCGTCGGCGGCCGACAGGATGCCAAAAGGGACGGCCAGGAGTGCAACGCCGATCAGGGGGCGGATTCTCATCTCTACAGTGCTCCAGTGATGTTGGATTCGATGACGGGCGGGGAATACTACCAAGATCGATCAGTGAAAAAAAACAGGGCCAGCTTGCGCCGGCCCTAAAGCTCTTTTCGAGCGTTCAGAGTTCAGATGGATCGCGGGGCGGTCATTTGGTCGGGAAGACGCAGTCCGCCACCGGGGTCTTGTACCAGTCGAGCGCCTTGGCGCCACTGGTGTTGACCCAATCCACAAAGCCAGGATAGCAGAAATGGACTTGCTGCTTTTCCAAAGGTTGTTGCCATTCATCCGGCAGATTGACCGCCCAGGGCAGGCCGCGGTCCTTGGTCTTGTAGTAACGCCCGGCCTTGGGGTCGCTGCCCTCGTTGCTCCAGCCAAAGAGCCAGCTCTTGTGTTTCGCCGTCGGCGGATGGTTGGGCAGATGCGTCTCACGCAGCCGGTCGCCGACGATGTAGATGAAGGGGTTGTAGGGTGCTGAGCCGAGTTCCTGACGGGTCAGTGCCTGCTTGAAGCGTGCCTTGAAGTGGATCGTCGGCCCCTGGTCGGCCGCACAGTTGCGATCGGCGTTGAACTTGGTCGTGTAGCAGGTGCGGGTGGTCGCATTCTTGCCGGCGATCTTTTTCGTGTCTTCGCTCAGGATCAGGGTCAAAGTCGTCTGACCGGGCTCGCTGACCAGCGGCACACCGGGTTTGTTATCGACCCAAGCGCTGGCCGATTCGAGCGTGTCCGGCTTCAGTTGGGGGAAGTTGATCCCGAACCCCTGTGAATAGGCCGAGCCGCGCGCCTTGATCTGGAAGTGCCCCTCGATCTCCCGGATCTCGCCCGCCGCGTTTCGCCCCTCATCCAGGGTGTAGGCCAGCACCAGATCGTTCAAGTCGTAGTCACCCTCCAGCGGCCACAGGTCCTCGAACGCCAACTGGGCGCGGCCTTGGTCGTTGGGGTAGGTCACGCGGGTGGTCAGCAGCGGGTCTTCCGGATAGTCGTCCAGGGTGTCCGAAATGCCGTCTTGGTCCAGATCGCTGCCCTGGACATAATTCAACTCGATGATTTCTTCAGTCTTGATGGCGTCGATCGGGTTGGATTCGACCGCGAACATGACATCGTTGAAGTCATGGTCTCCGCCGCTGCGCCGCAGGTCTTCCATGCCCAACACCAGTCGTTGTCCCCAGGAGTCCTTGAGCAGCACCATATGCTTGCGGAGCTCCGCGGTGTCCTCCGGGTTCAGCGTGCTCAGGCTGTAGAACACGGGATAGCGTTGGGTATCCGAATTGACTCCCAAGGTGCTGTGCCAACCATTGGCGACGACGAAGAATCCGATGCGGGTGGCGGCCGGGAACTGCCCAAGGTAAACGCGGTGACCGGTCTTCATGCCCAGCTTACTGCCGCCGGCGGTTGAGTACGAGGCGTTGGGCAGGATGATGATGTGATCGATCGCGGCCGCGCTCTGGGGTGGCTGTCCCTCCGGGTAGGTGAAATAGCCGAACACGTTCTTTGCGGCGGCACCCTCGTGCAGGAAGGTCAGCCAGACGTCCGCCGGCTTGATCAACTGCACGACTGCCGAGTCGTCATCGGCGATCAGGTTCTGCGATTGGGTGCGGATATCCTTCTGCTCCGGCAGGGTGTCGGCAATGCGCTTCATGAGCGCGGCATCGACACTGACCAGGTTTTGGTCGAGGTCGAGCGGGATCCCGGCGCTGTCATGGTTCAGCAGATAGGTCTGGCCGACGGTCTGGCCTGGTTTGGCGCTGAACAGGAATTCGTACTGGTTCCCGACCATGCCATGCGCCGGCAGCGACAGTGCCGCGCAACAGAGCGCGGTGGCTGCACAGAATGGGCGGTGCCAGGGGGTGTTGGAGAGTCGTTTGATCATGAAGTTTGGTCACTTAGCCGGGAAGACACAGCCCGCCACCGGGGTTTTGTACCAGTCGTGTGCCTGGGTACCGCCGCTGTTGACCCAGTCCACAAAGCTAGGATAACAGGTGTGCACCTGCTGCTTCTCATAAGGTTGCCGCCATTCATCGGGCAGATTGACCGCCCAGGGCAAGCCACGGTCCTTGGTCTTGTAGTAACGGCCGATGGCGGGGCTGCTGCCCTCGTTGCTCCAGCCGAACAGCCAGTGTTTGTGCTTCGCGGTCGGCGGATGATTCGGCAGATGAGTCTCGCGCAAGCGGTCGCCGACGATATAGATGAACGGGTTGTAAGGCGCCGATCCGAGCGCGGCGCGGGTCACGGGCGCACTGAAGCGCGCCTTGAAGTGGATGGTCGGCCCTTGGTCCTCGGTGCAGTTGCGGTCGGCATTGAACTTGGCCGTGTAGCAGGTGCGGGTGCCGGCGTTCTTGCCGGCGATCTGCTTGGTATCGGCGGCCAGGATCAGGGTCAGGCTGGTTTGACCGGGCTCGCTGCCGAGCGGCACACCGGGTTGGTCATCCACCCAGACGCTGGCCGATGCGAGCGCGTCCGCCGGCAATCCGGGGAAATTGATTCCGAACCCGTGTGCGTAGGCCGAGCCGCGCGCCTTGATCCGAAAGTGGCCCTCGATCTCGCCGATCGCGCCGGCCGCATTCCGCCCTTCATCCAGGGTGTAGGCCAGGACCAGGTCGTTCAGGTCGTAGTCACCTTCCACCGGCCACAGGTCCTCGAAGGACAACTGGGCACGGCCCTGGTCGTTGGGATAGGTCACGCGGGTGGACAGTTGGGGGTCGTCCGGGTAATCGTCCAGGTTGTCCACGATGCCGTCCTGGTCCAGGTCGTTGCCCTGAGCCGGGTTGAGTTCAACAACCGCGTCGGAGTCGATCGCCGCGACCTGATCGGACTCCACGGCGAACAGCAGATCGTTGAAGTCGTGATCGCTGTTCCCGTCTTTGTCGCGGTTGGTGTCTTCCATCCCCAGCACCAGACGCTGATCCCAGCCATCTTTGAACAGGACCATGTGGGGGCGCAGGTTGCCGGTCGACTCCGGGTTCAGGGTGCTGAGACTGTAGAAATGGGCATTCTCGGTCTTTACGCCGACGCTGTCGCCATAGCCGTCGGAGATGATGAAAAACCCGATGCGGGTCCCGGCCGGGAACTCGCCCAACGCAACGCGGTGCCCCGTGCGCATACCCGCGGCGCTCCCGCCGCTGTCGGCATAGGACGCGTTGGGCAGGATGATGACGTGCTGGACCTCGGACTGGTGCTTGGGCGGGCTGCCCTCCGGGTAAGCGAAGTAACCAAAGCTGTTGCGGCGGTCTGTCCCCTCGTGGAGGAAGGTCACCGTCACGGTTGCCGGCTTGGTCAGGTGGACCACCGCGGAGTTTTCCTGGCTGACCAGGTTTCTGGGCTCGTTGCGGAGATCCCGCCGCTCGGGCAGCGCCTCGGCGATGCGAGCCATGAGGGTGGCGTCGACGCTCTGCAGGTGCTGGTCGAGCGCGAGCGGGATGCCGGCCGCGTCGTGGTTGAGCCGGTAGGTCTCGGCGAGACTCTTGCCCGGTTTCGCGCTGAACAGGAACGCGTACTGGTCTTGAACAGCACCCTGGGCGGTCATCGAGAGCGCAGCGCCGCAGAGCGCGATGGATGAGCCGAGTAGGGTGCGCCGTGGGCGCTTGGTGAATCGCTTGATCATGGGAGGCTCCAGATGGGGTGCGGGCCGGGATGCCGGGCTCCTGAATGCGAACGCCGGGTGAGGGTTCGCTTGTCCCTCAGTCAGTGCCTCGGATTTACTCGAAGGTGTGCACGAAGGCGCCGCTGTCGTCCAGATTCAGTGTCACGGAGTTGGGTATCCCAAAGACGCCGACGCGCACTGTCAGTTGCCTGGTGCCGGCAGGCACCCGGACCTTACGCTCGAAGCTGCCGGTCGCGTCGGTCAACCCCTTGTCGAGCACGCGGGTCTGCTGACCCTCGGCGTCCAGTGCCTCCAGGATTTCAACCGAGCGCTGGTCGGCCGGGGCGCCTTCCACATCATAAGCCGCGATCTGCACCCACAGATCCTGCTCGGTGCTGTACTGGAAATCCGCATCGGGTGAGACGACATCCTTCAACTGTGCGGCGGCGAATGTACTGGAGCAGGCGGCAACCAGCAGGAGGGCGGTAGCGAAGCGGGTCAGCGTGTTGGTTGTCATGTCGGGCCTGCTTTCCAAGTCGGTTTGGTTTGGAGTCTGTTGTTGGACTTAAAGCAAATCCGATGCCAGCGTAATTTTAATGAAAAAACAAAATGGTAAAGCTAATTCTCCGGAGCGAATCGCTTTCTCTGATGGGTGGGGACGCGCGACTGCGTTGCAGATTGCCAAGCGCGCTAGTGGGGAAAGGCGGCGCGGGGTGAGTGATTCGCGTTTTGCGATAGAGGCGGCAGGCGCGGATGGGTGCGAACGCGAATCGCTCACGGGGAGCGGACGCTCCCGTCAGCGACCGCTTACGGCAGGGTCCCTGCCGGTGAGCGGATCGGTGCCGTCGGCGGCAGCATGGGCAGGGTCGCGAGGATATCGAGGATCTCCCTGCGCCCGGCGGCATTCGCAAAGGCGAGCAACTCGGGATAGGGGATTTCCACGTCCAGCAACTCGATGCCGGAGATCTCCAAGCCGTCGCCGATCGTCAGGGTGCGGGTGCGGTAGCGGTGGCCGGCAAAGGTCCGTGGCTCGCCGGTCACCACCCGAATCGACTTGGAAAAGGGCGCGGTGAATGCGAGGTTGTCGCAGGGAGGCCCGGTGGGGTCGGTCGCCGCGCCACGATCGCCGATCAGGTACCCGCGGGTCAGGCGGATCGGTAGTGCCTGCCCGGTCTCCGCGGCCGCCCAGTGGCCGGTGAGCTGCTCAGCCTCGGGGTGGGAAGGCGGTCGCGCTGCGCGTAGTAGCGGCCGTAGCCTTGGGCCTCGATGCAGACGGTGATCGGAGCGTCGCCGAGTGCGCCTGCCTAGACTCCCATACGGGGGTCGAGGGCTGTGTCCCCGGCTGTCACGGCGGCCCCGAGTGTGAGAAGCAGGCCGAGCGCCAGGGCAGGCCAGGATGGCGGTTGCGGTGTCGGCAGGTCGGCTGACCTCCACTGCAAACCCGGTGGCGGTGAGCCGACGGATCGGCCTGGTGGGGTCCTGCCAGGACGCGGGGGACCCTTCATACACCGTCCCACCAGCCGAGGGGTGTCTTCATCGGTCGACCGCCCTCGAGCGTGAAGACCTGCACGCCCCATTCCTCGTATGCGCTATAGCGAATGACGATCTCGAGTGTCCCGTCGCCATTCAGGTCCAGGAGATGTGACACCTCGCAGTCCCCAATACTGTCGGGAACCCCCGACCAGTCACAGAGTACCGCGGGCTTCGGGTCCTGGTCCGAGCGTGCGAGCAGCAGCAAAACGTATTGGGCGTCGTCGCTGGCGGCCCGATCGGGGGCGGCCCCGCCGGCGGCCCTGACCAGATACTCGCTGCGGCCGTCGCCGTCCAGATCCGCGGCCTGGACCCCGAGGTCGCGAAGCGGCAGGGCCGTGCGACCGAGGCGCTCGCGCAACTGCCCCGCAAGTTCGGCAAAGCGGGCGTTGTCAGGGACCGGGAGGGCACGCCGCGGCAGGGCATTCCACGGGGCCGCGATAGCCACGGTGGACTCCTGCAGGTCGCGGTCCGGGAGGGTCAGCCACAACTGGCGCGTGCCCGTGCTCTCGTCCGGACAATCGGAGACCTTGCCGCCGGTAGAGTCCCCGAGCAGGCGGTCGGGGCCGTAGACCCGCCAGCGCTGGGTCGGATCGACCCGGGCCGGGCCGATTGGGATACAGCCGCTGCCGATCGCGGATGCGCTGCCCACCTCTCCGACTGACTCGGGCCCGTACCAGCGACCGTGCGCCGAGCTGCCGACGATGATCCCGTCGACCGCCACCGGCCGCAGCAACAGACGCACTGCCACCTCGTCCAGCGGCGCCACCTGGCCCAGTGGCGCGGTAGCCGGCGGCCGCATGGCCGGCGCGTGCGTGCCCGCCAGCGGGGCCACGATCGGAAACCACAGCGAGCCCAGCCGGGCGCGGTAGGCGAGCCGGTCACCGGCAGGGCTGAACACCGGATCAGCCACCTCGTCGAATCGACCGTCCGCGGTCTCGCCGATCCGCATCCTGGCCCGGCCGCCCCGGTTCGTACCATAGGCGAGCAGCTGTCCGTCAGGGCTGAATACCAGCGCAGGAAGCGGCGACGGACCCTCGATGTCGCCGCTCAGGTGCCGGCCCTCGAACATCACTTGGGCCGAATCCCCCTGAGTGTCCCACCAAGCGGCCCCGCCGGTGATGCGGTTGAGCACCGCACCTTCGCCGACCTTGCCGTCCTGTCGCGGCTGATCCCCCGACCAGAGTGTCACCGTCACAGAACCGTAGTCATCCACCGCGCCCGAACCGAGCCCCACCGCGTAGACCGGCTCATGACCGGTTCGTGCGAATACGGGTGTCCCCACCCACCCCGGTGCCGCACGCGCGGCGCCACCCCCAAGACCCTGTACCACGGCAGTGACGGCATGCGCGGCACGGCTCGCGTCCGGGCCCGCGTTCGGGCTTGCGTCCGTTAGGGGCGGGAGGGGCCGAGCCATGGTGTCGACCCTGGGCCCCTGCGCGGTGCCCGTGACGACGAACTCGGTCCAGGCATCGGCGGCCCAGTACGCGACCCGTTGTCCGTCCACACTGAATACCGGGGTACCGACGAGGTTGTACTCGGGTCCCGGTCGTCCATCGAGCACGATGAAGTCGCGCCCATGGCGCGCGGCGCGGTAGGCGAACCGGGTGCCATCGGGGCTGAAGACCGGCAGTCCGACCTGTTCATAGGCGGGACCGCGGCGGTGGTCGCGGACCATGAACCAGTCCTCGCCGGTCCGTGCCGCGTAGGCGAGTTCGCCCTTGGCGCTGTAGACCAGGTCGGCGATGGCGGTGGTGCGGCCGGTCGCGTCGGTGTTGAACCAGCCGATGTCATCGAACAGCGGGCCAGGGGTGCCGTCCACGACTGCCCGCCAGCCCTTGGCGTCCTGCGCCCGGTAGGCGGGCGGCCCGCCGGCCGGGCTGAATACCGGTGCCCCGGCACCGGTCCAGGTTCGGCCCGGGGTGCCGTCGAACACGATGAACTCGCGGCCCCGGTCGCGTGCCCAATAGGCGCTGTGGCGCCCGTCCGCGCTGAAGACCGGCGCGCCGACACGGTGGAACACCGCCCCCTCGCGGTCGTCGACAACCACGAAACGCGCCTCCCCGCGCCGGGCGCGAAAACCCAAGTGCCGCCCGTCGGGACTGAAGACGGGTTCGCCGAGTCCGTCGTAGGGTGCGCGGCCCAGTTGGCCGTCGACCGCCAGGTTGGCGCTCCAGCACTGCCGCGTGGTGACGTCGTAGAGGGCGAGCAGTTGGCGCGGCGGCGTGGCAGGCGTCACAGGCTCGGTTGCGGGCTGGGGTACCGCGGGCGTCCCGAAGACCAGGATGCGCCGTCCGTCCGGGCTGGACTCGACCGTGCAGCAGTCCGCCGGGGCCGCGTGGTCGGCGCGCACCTGTTCCGCCGGCGCCGGCGGGTAGGGGTGTCCGGCGTCGGCGGCCAGGCGCGTGCGGTGATTGTAAAGCCAGCAGGAAGCCAGTGCCGGAATGGGACCCGGTGCGGCGGGGTCGAGACCGCCGGCCGGACTCAAGTCGGGGACTTGCAGCGGCACCAGGAGCCAGCCGGCCGCGCCGTCGTCCAGAATCAGGAGCGCCCGTCCGCCCGGACCGGTCAGCGGCAGCGCTGCGCGCCCTGGGATGGACAGCTCCAGTCGCGTCATGCCTCCCGCGTCCTGGACACAGCGCAGGCGAGCGAGCGGAGCAGAGGGCGCATCGGCGATCGGGATGGGCCGATCACAGATGGACGGCAGAGCGATGGCGGCGCCGGGTTCGACGGCCTCGGCCTCGGGCGCCTGAGTGACCAGCTCGGCCGACTGCCCGGCGGATATCGAGACGAGGAGCAGAAATAACGACAGGACCCTTAACCCGTTCGCGGTTGCGCGCGCAGTCGGCGGGGCAATGCGCTTCAGGTCGTCCACGGTCAGGTGCTTACGCTCACCGCGAAGCGGCCAGTGCGCGTAGAAGCGCCATCCCGGCGCTTCGCAGTGACTGGCAGCCGCATCTGCGATCGGACCGATGATCCTAGAAAAAGCAGTTCTCACACAAAGACACTAAGATCACAAAGGGAGTCAACGCGATAGGTTCGATCAGCAGATCAACCGTACGGTGATCGGCCCGACGATTTCAGTGATTTGTTTTTCTTGGTGTTCTTTGTGCCTTTGTGTGAGCAATTGCCGAATTTAGGATGATCCAGGACCAACTGCGCTGTCCGCTGTTCACGCAAAAGGCCGCGCCTGACGCCGCATCTTCTCGACGATGGCATAGACGCCAACGTGTCGGTTGGGGCTCAGATGTTCCTCCAAGTGCAGCCCTTCAAAGAGCGCATCCACGTCGGTTTCCTCGATTTCCGCGGCGGTCTTGCCTGAAAACAAGGTCACCAGGATCGCCACCACGCCCTTGATGATCGCCGTGTCGCAGTCTCCGGTGTAGTGGAGCTTGGGCGGCGCGCTCGTGTCGGGATGGACCGCCAGGTGGACCGTGCTCATGCACTCCCTGACCCAGTTCTCTTCGGTCTTGTCGGCGGCCGGCATGGCCGGCAGACGCTCCCCGATCTCCACCAGGTACTGGTAGCGCTGGTCCCAGTCACCGAGCAGGTCGAAGTCTTCGATGACGGCCTTGATCTCGTCACTGATCATGCGGAAATCCTGTCGGTTGATGCGGGAGCGGAAGTACGCGGTCAGACGCTGAACGATTCGCCGCAGCCGCAGGTGTTCTTGACCTGTGGGTTGCGGAACTCGAAGCCTTGATTGAGCAGGCTGGACCGTACAAAGTCGATCTCCATGCCATCGATCCGTGTCAGGCTG
>Ga0247840_10005492_pt1 | contig 19046 bp, 17 predicted proteins | sample LaCruzMarch2015__FD_192404 | JGI IMG/M metagenome (GOLD analysis project Ga0247840, IMG submission 192404) | Freshwater microbial communities from meromictic Lake La Cruz, Castile-La Mancha, Spain - LaCruzMarch2015_17m | ecosystem: Environmental > Aquatic > Freshwater > Lake | place: Spain... | reverse complement strand
GGTACGACGAACTTAATCGGATCTTGCGGATAGGCCGCTGCCGATTGAGCCGTTGCGAAGTGAGGCGCGACAAGCGTCATCAATGTAGCAACAGCCAAAATAATACGCGCACCCGTCATTTTTATAGTCATTGTAGTCTCCTGATATTGGTTTTATTTACTTAATTTACAGCGTGGCACTTACAACGTAGCACTTACAACGTAGCACCTCTTGCGGCGATTGGCCAGACTGCTTCGACCTTTCCTTCGCGATAGCAAATCAACTCATCGTACAAATTGACGGTCGGATCACAGTGACCGGGCACGAGTAGTATGGCATCACCCAACGCAGGATCGTTTGCCTGCTCTGTCTGCAACACACCATGTTCGTCGCTCGCCTTGGTGTATTGCACACTAGGCTTGTTCCAAACAATGGGCAAACCTGAGTCGACACTCGAGGCCTTGAGACCCGCATCCACCACCGCACGGCCGGCATTTGGACGGCTGAGAACCGCTGTTTTGACAAACAAGGCATGTTCAAACTGGATATCTTGGGGGCCTGGTTGATTTTTTGCATAATCCGCATCCATGAAGATATAGGAGCCAGATTGCACTTCATTAAAGACACCCGAATCACGTTCAAGAGCCACAGAGCCCGTACCCGCACCCGTAATACGCTCGACTTTAATCCCAACTTTTTCTAAGGCTGCGCGCATCACGACCGCGATCTCGCTGGTTTGCTGAATCGCAGCCTGCCTTTGCTCTGGCAGACGATAATGTTGCGCACTGCCGTGATAGCACTGAAGACCCATAAAGCGGAGATATGTCGCAGCTGTGATCTGTTGCGCGAGACTCACAACCTCTTGGACTGAACCTGCACCACAACGCCCCATGCCAACGTCGACTTCGATATAGACATCAATCATTGTTTTGCGTGCCTCACTCGCCTGTGCAAACGCAGCGACCTGGCTGGGATGATCCACCAACACACCTATCGTTGCCTTTGCTGCAAGATCTAGCGCATGTGCCACTTTTTTTTCACCGACGACTTGATTTGTAATCAGCACATCTTGAACGCCTGCTTCGACAAAACGTGCGGCCTCGCTCACTTTTTGGCAACAAATTCCAATCGCACCTTGCTGAATCTGCCGAAGTGCAATCTCTGGGCATTTATGGCTTTTTGCATGCGGTCTGAGGCGCATCTGAGTGCCCTTGAGCGCCTGCGTCATACGGGCAAGATTACGTTCAAATGCATCCAAATCCAACACTAATGCGGGGGTATCGATATCTTCGAAGGCATCACCGGGATGCGCAGCTTTCCAAGGGGACATGACTATTTCTCGCTAAAATCGAACGATGCTGTTGTTTAAAATGAATAGGCTACCATTAAGATATACGATAAGTTTATTTTTGTAAAAGATTAGTTCGCACGGACATTTGCCAATAAATTTTATTTTTAACAATTCTTCGGTGATGCCTTGCTAAAGAAACATCCAGCGCACAAACTGAGTCAATTTTTACCAGCCAATATCTGGCTGGGAATGCTTGTCTTTCTAAGCGCATCGATTTTTGTATGGCCTTTGACCACACGCTTGTTAGCCTCCGAGCACCATGTGTGGCTACTGAATGAAAACTGGCAAAATTTGATTGACACCATCGGTCTGATCGAATTGCCACGTCTGGCCATCGGCCTTGGCATGATGGTCATGTCAATCGGACTTCTTTGGCGCGCGCGCATCGCATGGGTGCTCTCACTCATTTTGCTTTTTTTTGCATTGATGTTTGATCTTTACAATGCAAAGAATCATTTCAGCACCATCATTTTTGAAATTATTTTATTTTCCTTGCTGATACAGCATTGGCAGAAATTCGATCGCTCAAGCTTTGCCGCTAGCAGCATGTACACAATCGTGAGCGTGAGTTGGCTGGTGTTTTATGCTGTATTCGGGGCTCTTTATTTGGGTAATCAGTTTAATCCACCCATTACTGATCCAGTCTCTGCTCTTTATTTCTCCGTCATTACAATGGCCACTGTTGGCTATGGTGATATTCTGCCCGTCGAACCTACTTCGCGGTTGTTTGTTATTTCTATTGTCATTTTTGGTGTGACGGTTTTTGCGACAGCGATTAGCGCACTTGCGGGCCCCGTCATTGGCGGCAATCTGAGGAAGTTCATTCAAAAGAGAGCACTGAATTCCATGAGAAAAAATCATGTCATCGTCTGCGGATGTTCCCCGCTCACCATGAATGTTGTGACGGGTCTTTTGGATCGGGGTCAACATGTGACGGCGATTATTTTGCCAAACGATACGCACCAATTTCCTGCGCATACCGATGTTCTTGTGGGTGATCCCGCGACACTTGAGGTACTTAAGGAAGCTGGACTTCGAGATGCACAGTACCTTCTGGCTCTGAAAGAGGACGACGCAGAAAATGCCTTTATCATTTTGGCTGCGAAAGAGGTCATCGGTGACGGAACAGTTAAAACTGTTTGTATCGTGAATGACTCTGCGCATCTAACAAAAATTCAGCGTGTCCATCCTGACGTTATATTTTCACCTCAACGTTTAGGAAGCGAGATTTTGATGCGCACGCTGACGGGCGAAGTGATTGACAGCGATCTCATCACCCAGCTATTTTTTCATGATAATAAAAAATAGTCAGTGAGTCTCTAGGCAGCATCGTTCATTGCTACTAATCGGTAACGTACGCCTCGCCCATTTCCATATTGTTCAAGCAAACCCAAGTGCACCATTTCTGTAAGCTCGCGATACGCAGTTGCCCTTGACTGGCCCGTGATGTTTACATATTTCGCTGTGCTCATATCGCCTAAAAAACCCTCCGGTTGCGCCTCAAATAGTTTGCCCAGAATCTTTAGTTGAGACGCTGTTAACGCTGGGTGCAAGTCTCTTAGCGTTACAAAGTAACGTGTCTTTTTAATTGCAGCTTGCATTTGCGCGAGCGCTGCATGGGCCGCGCGTTCGATACAACCAACAAACCAATCAACCCAAAGCGTGACATCAAGAGTGTCACTTGATGTTGCGGCTTGAAGTTGCGCGTAGTATCCCAATCGATCATTCATCATTTGTTGGGATAGACTCCAGATACGCTGTGAACTTTGCATATCTTGCGCGAGGGCCAGCTCACTGAGTGCGCGGCCCAATCGACCGTTACCATCCTCGAAAGGGTGAATCGCTTCAAACCATAGGTGCGCGATCGCTGCGCGTATCAAGCCGTCGCAACTCTTTGCGCTGTCATTAAACCAATCAATCAATCGCCGCATTTGCGCGGGCACTTCAATTGAATCAGGCGCTTGGTAATGAACAATATCGGGGGCGCCGTATTTAACTGACACAATCTGCATGGCCTGAACATGCTGTCGATACATACCTGTTTGTATCTTTACGCCCGCACTGCGGCCTTCAGGAAATAACGCCGCCTGCCACGTGAACAGGTCTTCGTCATGCAGTGGGTGTTCCCACTGTTTGATCGCAGCCTGCAACACGTCAAGCGTGGCCTCAGTGCGCGCATCGCGAAACACGTCAAGCGCACCGGGCAGACCCAACCTTCGGGCAACCGAAGCACGCACTGAATGAACCTGCAACAGTTCGCCTTCGATTTCAGCAGTGGCAACGGCCTCAGCAGCCCAGCCCTCAAGCTCTAATTGAGCGCGATCCAGTAACTGCAGCGAACCAGCTAGACCCAGCACCCGACCCTGCGCTAGTCGCGCGCGCGCCAGCACAGGCTGCAATGCAGTCAAGTCATAGTGGAAGTTTGGCCATTTCGAGGCTTGCCAGATATACATGAAGCGTATTATATGCAAAATCGCTTCAAATTTGAAGCGCAAATACTCAAATATCGCATCAAATTAAAATTTATTTAATTAAACAACCTCATACGCCGCCCGCTTAACCTTTGCCATGTTGGTACCTTCGATACGCAACAAACTCGTTGCCGCCTTGCGCTCGGGCGCATGTAAATCACCTTCGTTGTACACGTGTGCGACACCTGGCGTGAGTGAGTAGGTTTTGGTTTGACGGACCTTGCCAGGCTTGTCACCGGCAGCTGCTTCGATCAAAGCGTAATCACGCATTTCAGTTTCGCCGCGTGCTTGACCGTAGATTGCCCATGAATGTGCGTGATCATGCGGCGTAGAGCTCTTTGCACCTTGATAGTTGTGTGCAACGATACAAAAGCCCAATTCTGGATCTTCGTACACCACCTCGCGCTCACCAACATTTGAGCCAAGATTTGCCGCGATAAACTGCTGATCGACCAAGACTTCTTTCAAGAGGTCCGCGACTTTTTGACGACCTGCTGGACCGGGATGCGCTTTCAAGACATCGTGACATTGACTAGCAAACTGCTGAAGTGTGTGGGCCATGGTGAGTCGTCCTCCAAATTGTGAATAACACGCTGCTACTAAGCAGCGACTGTTTTTTTTAATTCTACCCTCGTTCAAGCCCTTTTTCTGTTGATCGTGATCAAGGCTTAAGCCCCACAGGCAAAGGCTTCTTTCACCACTGATATCGAAGCGCCTCAAGCACTGTTTGACGATGCACGGCCACAGTCGTTTCGATCTTGGTGCCATACCCTCCCGCCATTGAGAGCGCGATGGGGACATTGAGGTGCTTAGCGTAATCAAATACCGCTCGGTCACGCGCCAACATACCCGCATTCGTAACCTTTAGACGTCCCAACCGATCGCCCTCATGGGGATCGGCACCCGCGAGGTAAATAATGAGCTCTGGACGAAAAGCAGTATCCAAATCCTCAAGCGCCTTGACCAAAGCCTGAAGATAGACCTCATCAGACACCCCATCTGCAAGCGGTACATCCAAGTCACTAGGCTCTTTTCTAAAGGGAAAGTTTTTATCGCCATGCAGTGAAAGCGTAAATACGCTTGGATCATTTTTAAAAATTGCAGCGGTCCCATTACCCTGATGAACATCCAAATCAACGATGGCGATCGGCAAGCTCGCACCAGACTGTCGTTGCATGACACGTGCTGCAACTGCCGCATCATTAAACACACAGAACCCACTACCCTTGTCCCGATAAGCATGGTGCGTGCCGCCCGCCAGATTGACGGCAATCCCATCCTGCATGGCAGACTGACACGCAGCAATCGTTGCGCCGACCGAACGTCGAGAACGCTCGACCATCCCAAGCGTCCAGGGAAAGCCGATTTCTCGTTGCTCTTTGGCATCGAGCATACCGGTGACTACTTTTTGAACATAAACCGGGTCGTGAGCCAGAAGCAGTTGTGTGTCGGTTGCCACAGGCGCTTCACAAAGTTGCAAGCCTCGCGTACCCGCAAGCCCATCGCGCAGCAAGCGATACTTAGACATCGGAAAGCGATGCCCCTCAGGCAAAGGTAATACAAAATGATCCGCATAAAACGCGTCCATATCACCTACTCCGCTCCATGCGATCTGTTAAAAAAAAGCCATTCAGTGGCAAAATGAATCATCAATACTAGCTGGCAACCCCCATGCGTGCCCCAAATTCCCTGATGCGACGTCTCAAATCGAGTGTGGTTGTCATTGCAGCCTTCATTCTGACCGCCTGCAGCACCCTGCAATTGGCCTACAACTATGCGCCCGGGCTGATCGCCTCCCGCATGAACGCTTATCTGAATCTGGATGAAACACAGCAAGCACAGCTAAATCAGGAATTGGTAACTTTTGCAGCGTGGCACGACGAAACTTTACCGCACTACACATCGACTCTCAATCAATGGGCGAACCGTCTATCCAAGCATGAGCCCTTTACCAGCGCCGAAATATTAGTGATCCAAGAAACAGTCGAACAACAATTACAAACGCTCGGCGCACGGGCAGCGTTACAACTTGCACCTCTCCTTGTGACTTTAGGGCCGCAACAGATCAAACAGTTGCAATCAAAATTTAAAGAAGCCAATGCAGAGTATGTTTCTGACTTTCTAAAAAATCCAGAGAGTCCCTCCAATATCAACAAACGTCATGCGCGCTTGACTAAGCGCTTTGAAGAATGGCTTGGTTCATTGAGCCCGCAGCAGAAAAATATTTTGATCGCCGTGTCAGACAAGCGTGCGCCCATTATTGAGGCTTGGTATAAAGAAAGAAATCTTAGACAACAAGCCTTGATCCAACTGATTGAAGCACAGCGCAATGCGCCGCCTGCCCAAGCCCAGCAAGCGTTGGAGGACTACCTGCAAAGTCTCAACCGCTACCGTGAGCCAATGCTGAACGATCAACGAGACGCGTTACGGATGGAATGGGCTCAGGCTACGGCTGAGGTCCTCAATCTCGCGAGTCCAGAGCAAAAAAGATATTTACAAAAAAAACTACGCAGTTATGCACAGGACTTTGCAGCACTCACGCCAAAAAGAATGGCTAAAAATTAAGTCTTGTAAAAAAAACACCTGCAATCAGGCAGTCCTGAAACGGGTTAGCTTGACAAAAGCAATGGCTAAAAACGGCAGACTGAGTCCAATCAAAATTGAAATCGTTAACATCGAGCCAAGGCTAGCGTAGTTGGCTGCGACTTCAACAATGCCTGTCACAGGATTACGGACTTCGCGCGTGACCGTAAAAATTTGATTGAGATATTTCGTGCCGAGTTGACTGAGTGACAGCGCGAGATTGGTAAAAGAGGCCATCACAGCAAAATAAGTTGCCTTGAGATTTTCAGGTGCTGAGCGGGCGATCCAAGCCAGCATTGGAATCATGGCCACCTGTCCGAGCGGTGATTCGAGTGCTGCATCCACCAACGCAATGAAACGCGCGTCCACCACGCCCCCCGTCATCGCGCTTGTCCAATGATGCAAGCCGTAAAACATACCCAATGTGGGTAATGACAGGACGGTTCCAAACAAGGTCAAGGTCCCCACCACATAGGCAATCGAGCGTTCCGCCATAAAACGTCGAAAAATAAACATGCCAAGTAGGGACAGGGTGCCAGCGATCAGCGACAGCATTGAAAAAAAGTGTTGATCGAACTTCAAGTCATCGATCATCCACCAAGTGACACCTGGTCCAGGGCTTGGGATTGCACGAAATACAAAGATCACGATCGCGGTACCCACCAAGGTCGATCGTGCCTGAGGGTCAAGATCACGCGTTAGCCTGACAATTAAAAACGTCACGATCGCCATCGAACCAAGGAAAATAATCTCCTGCCCATAGGGCACCTGCGTCAAGCCCATCGTCATCGTAAAAATGACAAAGACTAAGCTCCCACCCAGAATCACCCAGTTTGGCTTGGTGGCTTCGATGTCGCCTGAAAGAAGCGTGCGCGCTTGTTCTGCCGTCATGCCTTGCGCCAATAATTTTTTATGCGCGCGTGCTTGCAATACCGATGCCAAGATCACACCCAAGACAGAAATCAAAGGAATGGACATTGAGATCAGATAAACCTGCAGATACTTTTCTACTTTCTGTGCTTCGTCGAGTTGCTGCACACCTGCAAACACATACAAATTAATCACTGCAACAAAAACAGAACCACCAATAATCGCCACGCGTCCTAGCGTCTGCATCGTGGTGTGCATCAGCTTGCGACGTTCAGGATCAATGGGTTGTCCCTCTTCATCCACGCGGGGCACTGCCTCAACGGTCATCGCATCCGCCACCGCGTCTTGCAACACATAACCAATCGGCGCGAGTAAAGCACTCAACACATACCAACTTTCGACTGACATGATTGCGGCCATGGCTTCGCGGTCGCCGATGAGTCCCACCATAATCAGTAGACTTGCAGCGATTAAACTCGCACCAAGAAATAATAGAGCCCGCTTAAAACGCCATAGCAGATCAATGAGGTGGCCAAGCACCATTTTGAGCGACCAAGGGATCACGATCCAAAAGCTTAGGGCGGCTAAAAAGGCAACGGAGAGATTGAGATAATCCTTGACGAAAAAAGTACCGACAATCCCTGTCAGACTAGAGATACCCGCAGCCATATAGACCATCAGCGGCGGCAAATAGGACAAGCGCAATTCCCGTCCAAGCTCCAGGATATTGCGATCTATCCAGCGCCATAGCGTCAGGGTCATTTTCTTTAATCCTCAATGTCGTGAATATTTTCTGCAGAATACCTGATAAAGGCCCGTAGATCGGCCCTTTGATATGGGAAAGTCGTATCATGACGGAGTGCTAAACACTGTCACAGAACAGTCAAGCTTAAGCTTAGGCACGATTTAAATAAAAACATTCGGAGACCTCAACCATGTCGATCAAGAAACACCTATCTATTTTTGCAGCCGCTATTTCCTGTGTTGCATCAATTGGCCTATCCACACAAGCCAGCGCGCAACCCTATCCCAACAAACCTGTTCAAGTGGTGATCCCCTTTGCGCCAGGCGACACAGACAAAATGCTGCGTCCCTTTTTGGATCGCATGGGCGAGTTCTTACCTAACCAATTTATCCTCAATTACAAACCAGGCGCAGGTGGGGCCGTTGGTGCAGGTTTTGTCGCCGGCAGCGCTCCTGATGGCTATACGCTTGTTGGTACCTCGCCCGGCTCAATCGTTGTCGTGCCCCTGGCAAACAAAGACGTCAAATATTCAACCGAATCCTTCGAACCCATCGCGGCACTCTCAGAGGGTGGCTTCATGATTGTGGGATCTAGCAAATCACCCATCACTTCCTTGAAAGAGTTAGTGGCGTGCTCGCCAGTGGTGCCTGCATGATCCTGATTCCGCGCTTCTCCGCCTCAAACTTCTGGCATAGTGCTGCCGATCAGGGCGCGACAGTTGTTAACGTTATCGAGGCAATCGGCACGATCCTATGCGCGCGTGATCGCAGCGAGTATCGACCTGATCATAAGCTTCGGGTCGTCTATGGCGTGCGCAAAGGGTCCGCACCCATCTTTCGCCAAGCATTCGGTATTCAAAAACTTTTCTCAGGCTTCGGGATGACCGAGATTCCAGGTGTTACATGCAACCCGTGGGAAGGTCTGGATAAACCAGGCAGCATGGGTTTGCCAGGCAAACATCCTGATCCAAGTCGCCCTTGGGCAATCTGCCGCATCGTTGATGATGAGGGCCTCGATGTACCTGAAGGCGAAGCAGGTGAACTATGGGTCAAAACGCCGATTGTGATGCAAGGATATTTTAGAGATCCAGAGCAGACGCAGCAAGCGTTTCACGACGGATGGCTGAAAACCGGCGATCTCGTCAGGTGTGATGAAGATGGTTATTACTATCATCTGTCCCGTAAAAAAGACATCATCCGCAGACGAGGAGAAAATATCGCTGCGGCTGAGCTTGAAATGGTGATTAGCGAGCTTGCGGGTATTTATCAAGTTGCGGCGATTGCCGTGCCCTCAGAACTGGGTGAGGATGAGATTTTGATTGCGGCGGTAAAGAACCCAGGCGCGCAATTAACCGAACAAGAGGTTGTCGATTGGTGTCGCGCACGGCTCACGGCCGTCAAAATTCCTCGATTTGTGCGTTTTTTAGAGGAACTTCCTCTCACACCTACCCATAAAATACTAAAATCCGCACTGAGAGCCGATTTACAGGTACGCGCTCAAGCAGTTGACTTTCAAGCCCCACCGTACAAATGATGCATTACTCCATTCTTTGAAGTTGATGCATTTACAACTATGTCCATTCACAAAATGAAAATCACACACTTAACACCAAAGAAAAAACAAATAGCTTGGTCGATTTCGGCAAGCCTTGCACTCAGCATTTATGCAACAAGTGCCTTTGCACAACCGACACAACCTGCATCGACGGCAGGAAATACACCCGCTGCAAAAGCAAGCGCTTCTGACCTTGCAGCAAAGCTGACCAACCCGGTCGCAGATTTGATATCCGTACCTTTTCAATACAACTACGATGCCAATATTGGCCTCGATAAAAAGGGCACAAGCAATTCCTTAGTGGTGCAACCTGTCATTCCCGTCAAGCTCAATAGCAACTGGAATTACATCCTAAGACCTGTTGTGACAATTCAGCAGCAGAACAACATCAATGGATTCAGTGGAACGGGCGCAGGTCCGGTGCTGATAGAAACCTTTTTCTCGCCAAGCAACACGGGTGATTTTATTTGGGGTGTCGGTCCTATCGTCACTACGCCGTCTTTATCCGGCAACAATTACGGCACGGCACAGACGGGCGTTGGTGTTAGCGCAGTCGCCTTAGTCATGAAAAAACCATGGACCGCCGGCCTGCTGGCCTATAACACTTGGGATGCGGGAGGCACCTCTACCTACGGTACGGCTAACAATCTTTTCTATCAGCCTTTTGTGTCTTATGTGACGCCGACAGCCTGGACCTATTCAATCAACACACAATCAACCTTTAACTGGGATGCCAGACGCGCAGAAAACCCAATCAATGCGACGATTTCCAAAATAGTCAAATTTGGAGAAGTACCCGTTTCGCTTTCCGTCGGAGCGCGCTACTACGCGAGCTCTGTTCCAGGCGGACCTTCCGGTTGGGGCGGTCGGGCAAGCATGACGTTTCTGTTTCCCAAGTAAAGGCAAAGGGATTACCCTAGGCATGGTGTGACTCTGACATTTAAATGTCCAAGTTATTGTCTAATTGCGACAACCTTCACTTAACACTTTTGTCCACATCACTCCATGTCTAATAAAATCAATACCACTATCGCCGGCAGCCTTCCAAAACCCGCATGGTTAGCGGAACCTGAAAAGCTTTGGGCGCCTTGGCAACTTCAAGGCGAAGCACTTACACAAGCCAAATTCGATGCGATGCGCTTGTCCGTTGATGATCAATTACGTGCCGGCATTACTGTGATTGGCGATGGAGAACAAACCCGTCAGCACTTTGTCACAACCTTTATCGATAGTCTAAAGGGCGTTGATTTCGTCAATAAAAAAACGGTGCGTATCCGTAATCGTTATGACGCAGATGTTCCTGTTGTCGTGGATCGCGTGAGCCGCGGTGGTCCTGTGTTTGTCGAGGATGCCAAGCGTCTGCGTATGCTGACAAAGGGCCCGATTAAGTTTACGTTGCCGGGTCCGATGACCATGATCGACACGCTTTACGACAACCATTATCACAGCCGTGAAAAGCTGGCTTGGACGTTTGCCGAGATTTTGAATGAAGAGGCCAAAGAGTTGGCTGCGGTCGGCGTCGATGTGGTGCAGTTCGATGAGCCTGCGTTCAACGTTTATTTTGACGAAGTGCGTGACTGGGGTGTCAAAACACTTGAGCGCGCCGCACAAGGTCTGACTTGCAAAAGCGCTGTTCACATTTGCTATGGCTACGGTATCGAAGCCAATATCAAATGGAAACAAAGCTTGGGCGACGAGTGGCGTCAATACGAAAAAGTGTTTCCTCTGTTGGCGCAAAGCCAGATTAACCAGGTGAGCCTTGAGTGCCAGAACTCTCGTGTCCCGATGGATCTGATTGAATTGTTGCGTGGCAAGGATGTGTTGGTAGGTGCAATTGATGTTGCTACCAACACGGTCGAGACGCCAGAGCAAGTCGCAGGTGTGTTGCGTCGCGCTTTAAAGTTCGTCAAACCTGAGCATCTGTACGGCTGCACCAACTGCGGGATGGTGCCGCTTTCACGTGCGGTTGCCAATGCCAAGCTCCAGGCGCTTGTGGCTGGGGCTGAGATTGTTTCTAAAGAGTTAGGGTGAGGGTTTAGGTTTGAGGCTTAATGCTTAAAAGCATTTAGGTGAGGTGACGAAAGGGGCGTTTGATTTTGCTGAGCAAAATTCAAAGCGCCCCTTTTGTCACTTCTTAATGATGATCGAGACTTCTCAAGAACAACTGATCTGAAAAATAAAAAGGTGCTTAGAACCTATAGAAAATGGAGTGATTTGAATTTTGCTCAGCAAAATCAAACACTCCAATTTTCAAATCTCAAAAAGAACCTAAAGCATTCCAACAGAACTAATAAAACTTAATTCTGCTGAGATACAAATACTGTTTGAGCAGGCATTGGCGCTGGAAAACCAGCCGCAATAAGGCTCTCACGAATCACACGATTCGTATCGAAATAAACCTGCCAATAATCATTGTTGCTACAAGACGGACGAACAGCTAGTACCGGACCTAGCGGAGTGAACTCCAAAATCTCGACAACCACGCCTGGCTCGGCCAATACATTTGGTATCGCTGCGACCTTTTCACGCAAAAGCTGCATTGCAGCATTGTGATCCGCAGCCCCCGACAATTGACATTTTAGATCGACGCGACGATAGGCGTTGTGCGTGAAGTTTTGAATATTGTCCGCGAACACCTTGTTATTGCCCACCATCACCTGCACATTGTCAGGCGTATTAAGCGTCGTGGTAAACAAGCCCAACTCCATCACTGTGCCAGTCACACCCGCCACCGTCACAAAGTCACCGACTTTAAGTGGACGCAACACCACCATGAACGCGCCTGCAGCAAAATTTGCCAGTAAGCCAGACCATGCCACGCCGATGGCCACGCCGACCGCCGCGAGCAGGGCCGCGAAGGTTGTTGTCTCAATGCCAAAGTATCCAAGAATGCCAATCACTAACAAAACGTTAAGCGTGACCGTGATGATGGAACCCACGTAACGCATGACGGTTGGATCCATCTTTTGTTTTTCAAGTGCACGTCTCGCAAAAGAGACCGCCGTGCCGATTAACCACCGGCCTACCACCCAAAAAACAATCGCTGCCAACACCTTAATGCCCACGTCCGTTGCTGTCGAAATGATCAGCTCTTGATAACGCGCGAAATCTGCCTTGTCCATAGCTTGAGTGCTCCTAAAAAGATGACGAGACGTTAGAATAATTAACAACAATTCTCAATGCGCCAATTGGCATATGCTGGATATAGAGTTGGCATGCAGCTATAACTCATTTTCATCATGGTTAAGTAAAGCTTAATAAACTAATGGAATTACCTCATGCTTAGTCGCACATTGGCGCAGATTATCTTAGCTACTTCAGCGGTGGCCTTTTCCCTAGCCGGATGCACCCACTCCACGCCCGTTGTCGAAGCGTATCAACCCACCATCGCCCAAGAAGGCAAAGATGTTGTGTGGATTCCAACACCTACGGACTTAGCCGAAAGATTATTAAAAGCAGCCAAGGTCACACCCAATGATCTTGTCTACGATCTTGGCGCCGGAGATGGAAAAATTGCGATCCTTGCTGCGCAAAAATTTAAAGCGACAGCCGTGGGTGTTGAATTCAACCCGGATATGGCTGAGTACGCCAGAAAAAATGTTTACCGTGCCGGAGTCTCCAATAAGGTCACCATCATTACAGGTGATATTTTCAAAGAAGATTTCTCGAAAGCAACGGTCGTCACGCTGTACCTCTTACCTGCCCTCAACCTCAAGCTCAGACCCACATTGCTTGCAATGAAGCCAGGTACACGTGTTGTCTCCAATACCTTCACCATGGGTCTATGGATGGCCGATCAAACTATCCAAGGTGACAATGGCAATATTGGATACTTGTGGATCGTTCCTGCAAACATTCAAGGACACTGGTCGATAACAAGCCTTCCTGACCTTGGCTCTGCGTCTATTCAACTGACGCTTCAACAAGAGTTTCAAGTTATCAACGGCACCCTAAGCGCAAACGATGGAAAATCAACGCAGCCCATTTCTGGTCGGCTTGAAGGTATCAACTTTACGTTTGACTATCGTGATGCGAAGGGGGCGATCCGGACCGTTGCCACTCAACTGATCAATGGCGAACTCAAGGGTTACCTGAAAGACCAGCCCTCTATGGTGGTTTTGGCTCGAAAAACCTCTTAAACCCCACAGCCTTCCTCACGTATACTCGTTTAGTTCAATATTCGTTTACTGCGTTTCAAACCAATCATGCACCAAGGAGCTTCTTTTGAACCATTCAACATTTAAGCGATACGTCGCCTGCGCGACGCTGGGCGTCGTGACTGCCAGCACAGCACTATTTGCACAGGCTCAAACAGCCGCCACCTATCCTGATCGTCCTGTCAAAATTATGGTGGGTTTTACCGCTGGCGGCACAACAGATGTGATCGCACGTGCGATTGCCAACGAATTGCCCAGCCGCATCAAAGGCGCCACCTTCATCGTTGAAAACAAGCCTGGTGCAGGCGGCAACATCGCGACTGCCGATGTTGTCAAAGCCGCAGCGGATGGCTACACCATTTTGATGGCCTCCGTGGGTCCTTTGACCATCAACCCCTCCTTGCAAAAGCTTGCCTACGATCCAATGAAGGACTTGATGCCAATCATATTGGTCGCTGACGTTCCAAACGTCTTGGTGGTCAATCCTGAAAAAGGTATCAAAAACTTTAAAGAGTTTGCAGCCTATGCCAAAGCCAACTCAGGCAAACTCAACTATGCCTCAACAGGCGTGGGCACCTCTGCTCACCTATCAAGTTTTATGCTGATGCAAAGTATGGGCATTGATGCCGTGCACATCCCTTACAAGGGCGCAGAGGCACTGAATGATTTATTGGCAGGCCGCACTGAATTCATGTTCGCCACCATTCCTTCAGTGATCACACAGATCAAATCAGGTAAGCTCATCCCGATCGCAGTATCGAGCTTAGAGCGTTCACGCTCAATGCCAGAAGTCCCCACAATTGCTGAAAGTGGCTTTCCAGGCTATTCCTCTGGTTCATGGTTTGGCCTACTCGCACCAAAGGGCACACCACAGGCCATCATTGACAAACTGAACACAGAAGTCAATGCCATCATGCCTAAACTCGAGGACCGATTCATCCTTGCTGGTGCCGATCCTGTTGGTAAAACACCCGAGTTCTTCGGCGAATTCATGGCAAAAGAAACCGCCAAATGGAAAAAAGTTGTTGGGGATTCGAACGCTATTGCAAAACAGTAATCCACGCCAATGCTCAAGGTTAGCGTAGCCACTCGCGCATTATTCATTGGGCTTTTAAGTGGTTGCGCGACCCAACATGTAGGCACAGAGCGCTATCAACCGCTGATAGCGCAGGCTGGCAAAGACGTCATGTGGATGCCAACCACCAACAATCTTGTCACTGAAATGCTTGACGCAGCCCAGGTCACTTCTACAGATGTGGTCTATGACCTTGGGGCGGGCGACGGCAAAATCCCCATCGAAGCGGCCAAACGCTTTGGCGCTCGCGCAGTCGGGATCGAATTTAATCCAGATCTCGCTGCATTGGCGAGGCGCAATGCGCAACAAGCGGGTGTTTCTGACCGCGTGACCATTGTGACTGGCGATATATTTAAAGAAGATTTCTCTCACGCGACTGTTGTCACGCTCTATCTGCTAACAGAGCTTAATATCAAGCTCCAACCCACATTGCTTAATTTAAAACCTGGGACACGCATCGTTTCAAATACCTTTGCGATGGGCTCTTGGGAGCCCGATGCCCACATTCTTGCAGAGGGTGAAGTCTCGGGTTATTTTTGGGTGGTTCCGGCTAAAGTTGAAGGGCGCTGGACATTCACCGGCATACCCAATTGGTCGACCGCACAAGTCAAGATCACACAAAAAAGTCAAAAGTTTGACGGAGATGTGAGCATCGATCAAACGTTAACGCAACGTATTGAAGGTCGTTTACGCGGCGCTCAGATCAGTTTTGATTTTAATGATGATCAAAATAAACCCCAAACGTTTATTGGCATCGTCAGCAAGAACAAAATGCACGGGACGATCAAGCAGATTCCTGGCAGTGTCGTCATTGCCACGAAAGTACAATGACGACACGATGTGACGACTACTTGATGCTGATTGCAGCTTCTTTAATAATTTTTAACCAGCCCGCAGCCTCTGTCTGAACAATTTCACCCAGAGCACCAGGCGTGCTGTAACGAACGTCGAGACCCTGGGGACTCAGTTTCTCAGCAAGCGCTGGATTGGCCAGCACTTTTTTCAGGGCTGCGTTGAGCATGTTGACTGTATTCTGAGGGGTGCCAGTCGGTGCAAACAAGCCATACCAAGTGGTGTAGCCAAACTCAGCCAACCCCGACTTGGAAATCTCGGGAATCCCCATTTTTTCAGCACCTGCGCTCGGCCCGCTCATTCCGATCGCGACGACGGCGCCACGATCAATCAAAGGCTTGAGCGAAGGCATGCTGCTAAACAAGGCCTGTACTTCTCCAGAGGCCAGATCGGCGATCACCTGCGAGGTACCTTTATAGGGAATGTGAACGGCATCAATATTAGCTTGCGACTTGAACATTTCCATCCCCAAGTGCGCTGCACCACCCGTACCTGCGGAACCAAAATTCAACTTACCAGGATTGGCTTTTGCATACTCAATCAGACCCTTCACTGATTTGACGCCAATTTTTGAAGTCACGACCAGCACATGGGGGCTCGTTGAGATCAAGCTCACTGGCACCAGTTGTTTGGTGATTTCGTCAAATTTTCCCGTTAATAGCGGGTGAATCACAACCGTTCCAGATGCGGCAAACAAAAGCGTATGTCCGTCAGCCGTCGCACGATTCATGCTGTTGAGTGCGACCACGCCCGAACCGCCTGGCTGGTTTTCGACAACCACGGGCTTACCAAGCTCTTCGCCAACTAAACGTGCGACTTCGCGTGCCACGATGTCAGCAGGTCCGCCCGCAGCAAAGGGTACGATAAAAGAAAGGGATTTAGCGGGAAAGCCTTGTGCTTGAACTGCACTAGCAATCGACAGTGCCGCAATCGCTACACCAAGAAAACGCAAACCGATACGCATATCAAAACCCCATAAAAACAAACAAAATCGCTAGACAATGTTACTGCTTAAAACATAGCATAATCATGACTAATGTAAATAACGACAACCATTTCAGGAGTAATAGTGATGCGCCATGATTTCATGCACTGCCAAACTTTTGGACGAATGCTCATCTCCTCTTTCGCGCTTAGCTTTTTTTTACTAAATGGCGCCCACGCGCAAGCCGATAAAGCACCCTACGAACCTACCGTCGCTCAGGCAGGCAAAGATGTGATTTGGGTTCCTACGCCTAATGATCTGGTCGTCAAGATGCTGGAGACCGCCAAAGTCACCTCTAATGATCTTGTCTATGATCTCGGCGCAGGTGACGGAAAGATTACGATTCAAGCCGCACGTCAGTTTGGCGCCAGAGCAGTTGGCGTTGAGTTCAATCCTGACATGGCGAATCTGGCCCGCTACAATGCCCAGAGAGCAGGTGTTGCCGACAAGGTCACGATCGTGACGGGCGATATTTTCGAAGAAGACTTTTCAAACGCTACTGTTGTCACGCTTTATCTTTTGACGACGCTGAATCTCAAGCTCAAACCCACTCTGTTGAATATGAAGCCTGGCACACGCGTCGTGTCTAACTCTTTCATGATGGGGACTTGGGAGCCCGATGCGGTGATCAACCCTGAGACGGGCGGACGTGGAGCACTTACTCCTGCATCTGGTGGGCGTGGGTATTATTGGATCGTCCCAGCCAAGGTTCAAGGCGAATGGTCGCTCACCGGCCTACCTGGCATCACCACCGCCAACTTAAGCCTTCAGCAAAAATTTCAAAAGACCGAAGGCACGCTCACTTTTGGTGACAACCGTTCACAACGTGTCGTCGGCAAGCTCAATGGCGCGCAATTCACCTTGTCATACAAAGATGCCAATGACAAAGATCAAACGTTTATCGGAGAAGTCGCTGGGAAAAAAATACATGCCAGTCTGCAAGACTCACCGACAACCGTCATCACCGCAACAAAGATTCACTAAACATACGTTCTGAGTAGTTGAGTCTCGAGCAGCTTTTATATTTATTTAATATGTACTCATTGATTACGTGACAGGAAATTCTGGTGTATCCAATTGACTTTTTTTTTAGAGCTGCGAAGCTCTATCCTGATCGTATTGCTCTACAAAGTCGCGCGTGCACGTTGACATATGAAACGCTAGCCGAAAAAGTCAATGCACTCGCTACGGCCATACAGGCCATTGATCCAGAGCCTCAAACACGTGTGGCAATTTGTGCAGCGAACTCGGTCGATCATGCCACCGCAATCCTTGCCGTACTCGCCTCTGGCAAAGTCTGGGTGCCGCTTAACGCGCGCAGTACGCCATCTGAAATCAAACGCATCACCGATACGATCGAGCCCTCTATCGTGATCTCTGACGAAAAAGGTGCTGAGCTACTCGAAGACAGCGCTGCTTGCTGGTTGCGACTTGATGACACGGGTACTGATATTGAACGTAATGTCGAGCACCTCATTTCGCGTTATGCGGGTCAAGTGCCGAGCCTCAATGAAGCAGGTGAAAATGCCACACAAGCGATCAAATTTACAGGCGGTACTACAGGTCTTCCCAAAGGAGTCATGCAGCCCTATCGCGCCTGGACCGCCGGTATCATCAATCAAGTGAGCGGCTGGCAGATTACCCCAGATGATTGCTTCGTTGTCACCGCACCTGTCACGCACGGTACCTCCACCTATTTACTCCCCTTATTAGCAGAAGGCGCCAAACTTTTATTTTTAGATAAAACCGATCCTGCCTCTGTGATTCAAGCGTTCCGCGAGCAAGGTGGGACAATGAGTTTTATGCCCCCAACCTTGATCTACATGGTAATGGCGCATCCGGGTGTATCCCGTTCCGACTTTCCAATGCTACGCAACTTGATCTACGGCGGCGCACCGATGCCCGCAGAAAAAGTCGATCAGCTCAGAGCATTCTTTGGTGACGTGGTCGGTACAACCTACGGTCAAACAGAAGCCCCTCAGATCGTGACGATGATGCGCCCAAGTGGTTTTAAAGACCCGCTCAACCGTGGGTCTGTCGGTCGTTGCACTTGGCTAACAGATATGGCCATCATGTCTCCCGAGGGAAAACTATTACCAAATGGTGAGGCAGGTGAAGTCGTCGTACGAGGGCATCTCGTTATGGCTGGCTATTGGCGCCTACCTGAAAAGACCGCGGAAACCATTGTTGATGGATGGTTGCACACTGGCGATGTGGGTCTTGTGGATGCGCGCGGCTATCTTTTTCTAAAAGATCGTATTCGCGACGTAATCATCACGGGTGGCTTTAACATTTATCCGACTGACGTTGAAAATGTATTGTCACAACATCCTGCCGTTTACGAATGCGCAGTCTTCGGGATGCCTGACGAAAAATGGGGTGAAGCCGTTCATGCCGCGGTTCAGCTACATCCTGGCATTTCTT
>Ga0247840_10005491_pt1 | contig 19046 bp, 20 predicted proteins | sample LaCruzMarch2015__FD_192404 | JGI IMG/M metagenome (GOLD analysis project Ga0247840, IMG submission 192404) | Freshwater microbial communities from meromictic Lake La Cruz, Castile-La Mancha, Spain - LaCruzMarch2015_17m | ecosystem: Environmental > Aquatic > Freshwater > Lake | place: Spain... | reverse complement strand
TCTCCTTTTTTATAAAATTCACATTTTAAAAAGAATTCATCTTTTGGCAGCCAACCACATATCTGAATTGTTCTGTCTTTTTTTACAATGCTGTTGAATATGTAAATGTCATTTGGAAAATCTTTTTGATAACCAACGAAGTTGTGAACGTAATCTGGTTTCATATAAACTGTTCGGCCCATAGTTTTGATATCTACTTTTTTTCCATTGATAACAATATCCACGATCCCCGCTTCGTTATACTCGGGTAGTTTACCATAAACGATGTCATAGATTACTGCTTCGCCAATGATTCCTGTGTATTGTTGTTCTTTATTTCCGTTCGCGCCAATAGATCTATTACCAAAATTTCTTTTGTTAACAGTATCCCAAGCGAACTTACAAAGATCTTCTCTCAACTTTATGTTCAACATTTTATATTTTTGGTGGCCTCATACTGTACATTGCTATGATTGTGAGAACAAAACTAACTAAAATTACTAAATCAATAATAGCCATTAGTACATCATGATAGTTAAGATTAATAACAACCACATACAAATAACAAATAACAACCAATAGTTTGGTTTAAAATTATCTAATTTCATACAATGGCTCCTGTGTCATCAATGTTCTCTAACATTTCTTCTTCTGTGAATGTTATCTCACCTTGTGATTTACAGTTTTTACATTGATATACTTCTCCGTAGCAATCTCTACGATATCCATTACCACCACAATCGTGGCAGATAATTTTACGAGTTTTGTTTTCCGTTTCCATTTGCTTTCTCTCCTCTATTTTCTTTATAGAACTTTAAAAGTTTATCTACCATTTTAGATCTAGTTCTATTTGTTCTTTCTGCTTGTATTCCAAGTTCTTTCCAAGTTGTTATTGCAACAGATAAGGACTTGTATTTAGACGGGTTTGCCATTTTCTTCTCCTTTTGTTAGTTTTTTTCTATATAATATTCGTAAACGGGTTTTTTATTTTGATCTCCTGCTTCAATTTTTTTTTGATACAAAGTGACTAAACTAGTCTTTTTTTCGAACTTTAAAAGATCTTCTGAAAATTTTCTAAACTCATATTTATTTTTAGAATCTTCAGCGTAAAAACCTTTGTAATACACCATTTTTTCACCTTTTTTTGCGGATGCAGCCCAGTTTTCTATTTCTTCAAACGTTATCATATTTTTTCTTTCTGTTGGTTTCATAATAATATGGGAAGATATACTAAAAAAACAAGTGTTGCAAGATAATTATTTTTAGGGTATTGTGGAGATCTCTTCTCACACCTTTTGTTTGCTCGTCCTAGTACAACTAGGGCGGGCATTCATTATCTTCTTCCCTGACCTTTATATTCTTTTCTACTACTACGTTTATTGGGTCTTTTAGAATGACGACCTGGTCTTTTTTTATTGGTATGTTTAATGAATGTACCAGAACCTGATTGAACTTTACGCGCCACTATTCTTTAATTTCCTTAATTCTTTTAATGCCATGCTTATCTACTTCTACAATAGCTTTTATTTCTTTACAACTCCAATCAACATTTGTTCCTGGATTTCTTTCAACTTTTCTCTTTTGTTCTAAACATTCTGCAAGACTAGCTTTAGGTGAATAACCCTCTAATTTATTATTCATATACATTAATAATGCAAAAACGGCTTCGATCATTACTTACCTTTTGTAGCATCTAATTGTTTTTCAAGTTTTTCTACTTTCTTTTCTAATTGAGCTATCAATACTTTTGTGTGAACATTTTCTTCTAATTGTTTAGAATGTTTATCTAATGCTTTAGCTTGATACTCAATTAACATATACATCTCTTGATTCTTTGGAGTTTGTTCTGCCTTTTTTAAAAGGTCTTGTGCCATTAATTTTTCATTAGTCTCAAGTCTATTTAATCTTTCAACGATCCCAAAATACGTCCATACCGCTACAACAATAGCAGATATGATAGCTACTATATTTTTAATAGGTAAAGCTACCTGTGTTTGATCACTTAATTTTAATTCACTCATGTGGTTTCTCTGTTATCATTCCTATTCTTTTACTATTTGTAATAGGAATGTATTTAATAACTCCGTTAATATATTGTTCTACTTCTTCACCACACAAAGAACATCTGTAGAAATCTTTATATAAGAATAGCAAAGGTGATAATAAATTGCAATAGGGACATATACCATGCTCAATTTTAGCAGCTAATTGTAATGGTGTTCTAAATTTTTTCGTTTTTCTTGGCATCTATATTATAGAACATATCATCGGTGTCTTCTAATTGCCAACTTCTATTTTCTACGTTCCACTCTGTAGTTTGGACTTTATAGTCCGGCCAATGTTTTGAAGTTGTAAAGCTAGGAATACTCCACAAAATACGATTATTAGGTTGAGCTGCAAAAAAACCGTTATCAAGAGCCAAAACGTGAGCACACTTATGTTGATCAGGTATTTCGGAATGTTCAGTATCCAAGATATTAGGTTCTGGATGTGCCCAATCAATTGTAAATAAATATTCACCATGAATAAATTTTTTATCTTTACCTAAATATTTACAGCGCTGCCCGATTAAAAAATCAAAAGTAGTAACAGAAGGATAATAACTAAATGAATTCCATAACTCAAGATCTTCGAGATCTGGATGTTCCATTTGTCCTTGATGCACAGTACCGCTGCTTCCTCCTTGAATAAAAGCAGAGATAGGAAGCCGCCAATATATTGCACCATTCGTAAGTAAAGCATGAAATAAGATCGCACGCCCTGGAATACTTGCAATACCAATGACCACACAATCTTCAGTTTCGCCATGATGTTTTCGTAAGTCATATAAATACTCTCTCCTTATTTTACAATAAATCGGTGGTATATTAGCATTTAAATAAGACATTGTATATTATTTAATATCACCCCAATTATCTCCTAGTTCACAATCTACTTTATTTGGTATTTTTAATTTAACTGCATTTTCCATAATTTCTATTATTTTATTCTTTGTTTCTTCAGAATCAACAGATATATCTACTTCGTCATGTATTTGCATATGTGGTATAATTCCATTTTCATACAAAGCTACCATAGATTTTTTAGTCATATCTGCAGCAGATCCCTGTATTAATTTGTTTAAAGCTTTATAAGTAAATGCTCTTTTTAAAAAATCTCCATATTTCTTTTTAGCTTGTTCAAGTGGAAGTGGAGTATTGACACCAAATTCAATTGGTTGCCAAAGATCAAATCTACAAATTCTACCACCTAGTGTTCTAATTCTTCCATCTCTCTCTGCTTTCCTTGTTGTATTATCCATACTCTTTTTAACAAAAGGAGCTTTAGTGTGATATTGTCTAATTAATTTTTCAGCATCATCTTTCATTAAACCTAGTTCAGCCATTAATTTATTTTTACCCATACCATACATTAATCCAAGATTAATTGTTTTTGCTTGCGATCTTTCAATCCCTGCCATCTTTGCAACACTTGCATGAAAGTCTGCTTCTCCTGATTCATATGCTTTTGCAATTTCATCAACACCTTCTAAATTTTGTAGGATTGCGTAATGAACTAGTATTCTTGGTTCTTGTTGTGAATAATCAAATACTCCCCATTTACAATTTTCTTCTGGAATAAATATAGATCTAATCAATGGACCTAATTCTTTATGTCTTACCGGAATCTGTTGTAGGTTTGGATTAGACATTGAAAATCTTCCAGTAACAGTTCCACCATCATCAGATCGTATTTGATTTATCTCGGCATGTATTCTACCTTTGAAAGAATGTTTTGTAATTGTGTCTATAAAAGTTGTGTGCGCTTTATTTATCTCTCTTGCGTTTGCAATTGATTGTGCAAGTTCATGAGGATGATTTGCTAAAAAGTTTCTTGTAAAACTTGGAGCTCCTGTTTTTTCTGTTTTATCATATGGAAGTTTAAGTACATCAAATGCCTTTGCAATAGATGCTGCGGCCCATAATTCTACATTAACTCCTGTTAACTTATTGATTTTTAACAATAATTTCTTTTCTTCTTCTACTAATTTATTCTTAATTTTTTCTGCTTTTTCTAAATCAACTCTTACTCCTTTGAATCTCATGTCTACAAGGCAAGGAAATAATTTTGTTTCTAAATTAAAAACATCCCATGCTTGTTCATTTTCTAATTCTATTTTCATACGTTGCCAAAGTTTTAATGTAGCTTCTGCATCTCTTTCTGCGTACTGGCCAACAAACATAGATGGAAGTTTCCATAAATCTTTTTTAGGATTGATTCCATATTCTTTCGCTGCTTCGTTTAAAACTTTTTCATCTTTACCTAAACCACAATATTCTTTTGCTAGTGTATCTAATCTATAACTTAATCTATTTTCATTAACTAAAGATGCAGCTATCATTGTATCTACAATTCTACCTTTAATTTCTATTCCATAAGATCTTAACCAACACACATCATAAATTGCATTATGAAATATAAATGTAGCATCTTGTTTAAATAAATCTTGTAACCAATTTAAAACTAATTTCTCATCCATATTACCACCAAGATGATGACCAAACGGATAATAACCTGACCAACCTTCTACAGCTACAGCAACACCAACTATCTTACCATTTTTAATTACGTTCCCCGATCCAAGTTCAGTTAAATAAGGATCATATGTTTCAAGATCCACAGCTATTTCTTTATGACCGCGTAAATCTTTTAATTCTTCCGGCATTACCCATTCCGTTTCCGGAACAAATAAAGGTTGTTGAAAGGTTCGTGTCATTTATCTTTATAATCTCTTTCTAAAATCATTTCTAAATAATGAATTGCTTTTAATATATCTTCCTTCTTACCTTTTAATCTATGACGACAAATGTATTTAATCGCATTGCCTTCTGCGAAAGGTAAATTGTTTTCATTAATAAAAACAGATGGTTGTATTACCATTTGTTTGTAATGTTTACCACCTACTTGTCTAAAGAATGTTTTATTGCTCATATTTTTATTGTGGTAGTTGTTGGTTTAACAGGTAAAAAAAACATGGGAATCGAAAGACCTGAACCAACTTTGCCGATGCAAGAAGCTACCACTCTCCCCAAATGCCTTCTCTCTATCCCATTCTGTAACATCATATCAAATATGCCTTGTTGAAATCTCTTGGTTCTATTATGTGAAGTTCTTTTTTAGCTCTTGTGCAAGCAGTATAATATAATCTGTGTAATTCATCTGGATCATATTCATTTTGTCTTATAGCTGCTGCTGTTAAATCTGTTAGAATACAAATATTATCTCTTTCACCACCTTTGAATGAGTGGATTGTAGACATAAGAATTCTAGGAGTTTTATTTATCTTCTCACCATTTGCTCTCATATTACGAATATAATTTTCTGTAATTGTATCAACACCTTCAAATGACTTATACCATACTTCATTTGTAAGTAAACCATGTTTTTGCATACAATCATTTATTAAATAACTTTCTTCAACTTTTAATGTTTTAGCATCTCTATATTGTGGTGCAACATAAGCTCCAAGATATTTGTATATATTTTTAATTTGTAAATAATTTAAAGGCATACCATTTCTAAAATCTTCCCAATTACTTAAAGCCACTAATAATTCTAATTTAATAGAGTTAAATCCTTTGTATTGATAGTACCAACCCTGTAATTCACATAATTCTTTTACACCATCTAAAAAATAATTAGCTGATGCAAGAACTGTCCATTCTCCTTTAGACATATCCAACTGTGTAATATCTGTATGATATTTTAAAATGCCTGTTTCTTCACGTGGTTTATAGTCTTTTTCATATCTATTCTTAATTCTTGATATAATTCTTTGTGATAATTCATGTATAGGACCACCAGGAATACGATAAGATTGATTAAGTATCTTAATCTCGTCCACCTCATCTTTCATCGCTATAAAGTGATCTACATCGGCCCCAGCCCATTTAAATATAGCTTGATCATCATCCCCTGCAATGTATGTTTTTTCTGCGTTTTTCCATATAGATTTGACCATTTCCCACTGTAAATGTGATAAATCTTGTGCTTCATCTATGAATAATACTTTAAACTTTGGTGATAAATCTCTCTCAACAAACTCTTCTATTAAATCAGTATAATCTTTTAATCCTTTTTCTTTCTTATATCTTTTTAATTCTTGATCTAACAAAAATAAAGTATCTCTTTCTATATCTAATAAATTGTTTCTTAAATCATAACAATCCATTAGATCTATTTTTTTAATTCTAGCTGTATTAATGATAGTTAAGTATTCATTATCTGAATTGAAGATACCATTCTCATCAGAATAAGATGCAGTCTTTATTGGTATATTGCATTTAATCCCAAACTCTTTGTAATCTTCTGGGCTCATCATTCTATCTTTAGTCATACTTAACATTTTAAATGCTAAAGAATGAAGTGTTTTAAAATATATTAAATCATGTTCTATACTTAATCCAAATTTTTCAGAAGCTCTTGTTGCTGCTTCTCTTGCTGCTTTCTTTGTAAAAGAAAAATAACCTATCTCCTGTGGTCGTGTTCCACTTTTTATAAATTCATCAACCAAGTTTAATAATGTTGTAGTCTTTCCTGTTCCTGGTGGTCCTAATATTATTGTTCTCATTAAAAATGTTCCTCGTGATATTTAACTTGTGATATTGTTGTGTCTATCTTCTTCATTGTTTTAATCTTAACTAATCTAGGTTCTTGACCTTTAATCTTCATTCTAACTTCTTCTATAAATATAGTTTTCAATTGTTTTAATAAGTTACCTGTCTTTGCCTTATCCATTTCCCAATGATTCTTTTTGCAGAAATTAAAAAAGTCTTCCATTCTAAAGTATGTAAATTCTCTTCTGTCATCTGTGTATGGAAGTTTATTAAATATATCATCCATCGTTCTTGCATTCTGTCTATTTGTAGTCCAATCTTGTAATAAAGATGTTATCTGATTCATTGGATCTAACGATTCTAAAGGTTCTACTGTTTGCATTTTATCTATTAATGGTTTTAAATAAAACTCTCTCCAATCTTTATCTTTAAGTTTAGGTATAACAAGATCTGCTTTTTCAAGTATTGCAATAGAGAACATAACTGGATTTGCTAAATGTTCTGTTTTTAATTCTATTCTTTTTTCCTCATCTCCTTCTCCTACATTTAAAAAGTACTGTGGTGGATTAGAATTATATTTTATTAAGTTATTTAAAGAAGGCATACTCTCTTCATCTAAACCTACACCAAACTTTTTAGTTCTACACAATGATGCATTACAAACATCTACAATAGGTGGAAGTTTACATCTGTATTTGTCATAACCTTTTCTACCAATTGATTTTAATAACTGTTGTACTTCACTATTAGGTAATGGTGGATTCATGTAATTTAAGTTAGCCGCAACGACTTTATCTTGCCAAAAATCTGGATCAGATTGTTTAAAATATATGGCGATATTAAACAATGCATTATTCCTAGATCCTTCGCCAAAGCCGTCGCGAGCTAATCTATTTAAACATGGAGGCCCATCTTTAAATGCTTCTTCTATCTTCTCTTCTTTGATTTGAATCTTCTCAACTTCTTCCCTGCTGCAAGCATAAATATCATAGAGCTTATAAAATTCCTCAAGTGATACAGCGGAGCCATTATCGTCGAACGCATATCTTAATCCTTTGGTTTGGTTATGGTAGGGTAGATTTAAAAAATTACCTGTGTCCCCACGTTCCACAAGTATTTCAGTTTGTTTAGGGAATATCTCAACTCCTTGATATCCTAATGCATCTGAAATCTTTTTAAGTGTAGACTGCATCAATGATGCAGTTATGAATTCTTTAGTAAATAAAAATATATGTGCTCCACCAGACTTTGATCTAAATACTATAAGTGGAAGTTTTAAATCTCTTATCTTTTTAATTAATTGAGCATGATTAAGATTATACTGATCAACATCAATACAACCCCACTTACAGTTGTTATCTTCATTAATAGGAATAATACCAAGAGCAGGATCAACACCATTAAGATGATCTTCCCATAGTTTATCAACAACTTCTTTTCTAACAATAAATGCTTTTCCTTTTTGCTTTCCATTTTCTCCGCGCTCACCTTTTTGATACTGACCATAAGCTGTTTTAAAGCCAGTAAATATTTCTTTAAATTTTTCTTTCATAAACTGCCATATGTTTTGGGGCCCGTATTACCGAGCCCCGTTTCTTAATTAACCTAGAACGGTACGTTCTCTGTTATCTTCTCTTCTACATCAGCTCTTGTTTGCACCGATCCTTTTTTTACGTCACCAGAAAAACCTTTTGCACTCAAGTACAAAGATTTATCTTTGGTTTCTAAAATTCGATCTTGTGTTACTACCCAACCATACCAACTACCTTTATCATTTTTTTGTAAGTTAGATGATAAGTTGTATACAACACCATGCATTGGAGGAACTGCAAATCCGCCTTTACCGTCAGAGATCTGAACAGTTTTCATCATTGCGTTCCACTTCTTGCTCACATTGAGTTGAGTTGACTTCATGGTAATTAAAGCTGGGGTATAACCACCTGCTTTAGTTTCTACCATTACATAGTAAGATGCAGTCTCTTCTAAATAGTTACCATTTGGTAATCTAATTTTAGATCCTTCTCTCTTACCTGTAGCTATCACTGGACTGTTGGGAGCATGTAATGCAACCGGAGCTGCAGATCCTTCTCCTCTATCAGACCATTCTGGATAGTCTTTCTTATAGTAACAAGGAATAACTTTAATTCCTTTTTTACCATCATACAGTTCATTCGTAACTGTATTGTATATGTTTCCAGGTTTAGCGCCTGTAACATATTTAGAATCACCTTCAGTTACCTGTGGTGATAGTTGACCAAGTATTCTTATGAAAGGTAACGCAAGATCTTGTTGCGTCATGTTTTCAAAACCTTTGTCTAGATCATCTCCAAACAAAGCGACAGAACCATTAGTCAACGGTTTTTTTACCATTGCTTCATTAGCCATCATCGTTTCTCCATTATTTACGGGTTATTTTTGTTGTGTCTTTAATCCAAGTACTAAAGACATCAGAAGGCATGTCGAGCCCGGACTCGACACGCTCCTGAAATAAAGCTGTCAAAGTGTTCCAAGCCACATCAGATTTCTGATTTGGTTCAAAACCATTTGACGCTGCAAGGTCCAACAAACGTTGTGCCTTGTCATCTTCGCCACGACCAAAGGTCACAATTACATTATTTTTAATAATGTCACCTAGACCGTTTTCACGAAGCCAGTTATACGCTGATTGTCTTCTCTCATCTTCTTTAGGGAGAGTACATCTGTATTCTCTTTTTACAGTTACAGATGATCCATCAGCAAGTTTCAAAGAAGTTAAACCTTGTTCTGCAAGCAGTTCGGGTATCACTCTTGAACTAATATCGTCAGCCATTTTTTTTAAATTATCTACGTGTTCTTCAGCACGCTCAATATCATCTTGTAAACTTTTTAGTTTTTGACATTCTGCTGCTATCGTAGTTACTTCCACATTATCTAAAAGATCTGTTGAATCTTCTAGCATCATACTCTTTACATCATCACTCATTGTGTTCCTCATTGTTGTTATCCTTTCTGATAGAGATCGAATTCTATTGGGTAATATTTAAACTCTCTACGATCCCATTTCAAGAGCTTAAATTGGCCATTGGTCATGTCACTTGCTATAGCACAGGAAATACCAATGACCGCCGGATCTCCTGTAAGCAATATATAATCTTGCTTCCTAAAATCTTTCAAGTTCTTTCGCATCTTAAATACGAAAGGTGCTGCATTAAATGCAACTTGATCAAAGTACGCAAGACATATAACTAAATATCCAAAATTAGATGCGCTTAATATATTTATGTTAGCTGGTGGATGTTGTAATACATACACAAAATTTTCATTAGGATTTTCCTTAATGAACTCTAGAAACTCTGTTAGACTTTTGTCTTTATATAATTCAAATATTTTATTTTTCATTCTATTATTTCTCTCTTGACAAATCATATAATGATCTTTATTTAATAAGTCAATAGAAAGAATTTAATTATTTATGGTTAGAGATTATAGATTTAAAACCAAGCCGTATGAGCATCAATTAGTTGCTTTAGAAAAGTCTTGGGATAAAGAAGAGTATGCTTATTTTATGGAAATGGGAACTGGAAAATCTAAAGTTCTTATTGATAATATAGCTATACTATATGACAAAGGTAAAATAAATGCGGCGTTAATTATAGCACCAAAAGGTGTTTATAGGAACTGGTTATCTTCAGAAATTCCTACACATATGCCTAGCCATATACAATATAAAAGTGTACTATGGACGGCTTTAACATCCAAAACAAAAGATAAAGAGTATCAATCTTTGTTTGAAACAGACTACAACCTTCACATCTTTATTATGAATGTTGAAGCTTTATCAACTACAAAAGGTTTAACTTTTGTACGTAAGTTTTTATCATGCCACAATACTTTAATTGCTGTAGATGAATCTACAACTATTAAAACACCATCAGCTAAAAGAACTAAATCAATTTTAAAATTATCAGAGCTTGCTAAATATAGAAGAATACTTACAGGTTCTCCTATTACTAAAAGTCCATTAGACTTATATACTCAATGTGGTTTTCTTAATGAAGAACTACTTGGTTTTAGTTCTTACTATGCATTTAGATCTAGATATGCACATATGATAGAAAGAAACTTTGGTGGTCGTAGGGTTCAAATAGTTAAAAGCTATCAAAGACTAGATGAATTATCTAAATTAATAGAACCATTCTCTTATCGTGTATTGAAAGAAGATTGTTTAGATTTACCTGATAAAATTTATATTAGAAGAGAAGTAGAACTTACAGAAGAACAAACAAAACTTTATTCTACAATGAAACAAATGGCATTAGCTACTTTAAATGGAAAGTTATTAACTGCACCTAATGTATTAACTCAATTAATGAGATTACATCAAATAACCTGTGGTCATTTCAAATCAGATGATGGAAAGATACAGGAACTTAAAAACAACAGGATAGAAGAACTAATGTCTATTCTTGAAGAGACAGAAGGTAAAGCAATTATATGGGCCAATTACATTTATGATATTGAACGTATTGTTGCAGCTATTAAAAAAGAATATGGAGAAGATTCTGTTGTGCAATATTATGGTGCTATTAATTCAGATGAAAGACAAAAGAATATAGAACGCTTCCAAGATCCACGTTCCTCGTTTCGTTTCTTCGTGGGTAATCCACAAACTGGCGGGTATGGTATTACACTAACAGCGGCTAGTACGGTTATATATTATTCTAATGGTTATGATTTAGAGAAGAGATTACAATCAGAGGATCGTGCGCACAGAATAGGTCAAAAGAAATCTGTTACGTACATTGATTTAATTGCGGAGAAAACTATTGATGAAAAAATCGTCAAAGCTCTCCGCAAGAAAATTGATATTGCTTCTCAAATTATGGGTGAAGAATTGAAGGAGTGGATATAAATTTCCACTCCTCCTCATTGTAAGGGAACATTATTTTACGTCTACTTTAATGCCTTCAACTTCTTTTGGTTCTTTAAAACCAAGTTTAATTTTTAATAGGCCATCTTTCATTTCAGCTTCGTCAATTACTATATCTTTAGCAAGTTCAAACTGTTTGAAAAATTTTCTAAATGCAAGACCTTTTTGTACATAGTCTACATTTTTATCTTCTACTTTTCCTTCTATTGTTAAGATACCATCTTTAACTTCTACAAGTATATTCTCTTTATTGTATCCAGCTAAACCGATTTCTAAACCGTATTTACCTTTTGAGTATTTAATTAAATTCCAAAAAGGAAATGATTGTACTTTTGACCACGTGTCAAAAATATTTTCAAAGGTATCATCAAAAAACTTTGTTGATCCGTTGAATAGTTGCTTATTTAAATTATTAAAAACTTCTATGTTTGTCATAATTATCTCCTTTGTTAAAAGCAAAATTAATTAGGTCCATCCACATGATGCAACCTGGAAGATATATAATGATTTATTTTAAAATTTCAATAACCTAATTCATCATAAGCTTCATTTTTATTTGATGAATTTTTAATGTTATTGTTATTATCTATATTTGATTTTTCTCTTTTAATATGACCAAGAACTGTTCCTTTGTGAATACCTTCCTTAATAACATACCCAGAAGTTCCATTACCATTGATTTCAACTTCTTTTCTACTCTTCATTAATATATTATTTTTCTTTTCTATTTCTTTATTTTCATAATTTTTAACTATTGGATCTGTATATGTTAAGGTATGTATTTCTTGTAGATCATGTTCGCGATCTAAAAATTTATATTCTATTTTTGTTGTATTAAAATCTTTTTTAATCTTTTCACATATTTCTTCTGGACTAAACTCACCACAAGAATAAACATCAAATTGTAGTAATGCTGGAGTTGGTTCGTCCCAGACGTGCATTACTATATGAGATGTTTCTATGATAGCAGCTCCGGTAATACCACGATTTCCGATCATATGAGAGTACTTCACGTATGGTCCCATCATAGCTTTCATTCCTATTTCTTCTATAAATTTCTTAAACCATTCAGTAAGTACAGTTTCATCCATTGGAGGATTTTTAGCTTCTGCACGAATAATTAAATGTTTGTGTACTAAAAGTTTATTCATAATCGCCTAATATAGTTTTTTTAAACTATACGCAACCTTTTATTTAATTAAATTAAAAGCTAAAGTAAGTAGAAGTGCTATGGTTGATCCCAGTCCCCCGATAATCCACCAAGTCAATTTATCAAATTTATTTTCAAATTTAGAATGCATCTGTGAAGACTCTTCTCTAAGTTCTCTTAAATCTCTTTTTACGCCAGTTATATGGCCATAAAGAGCTACAATATGTTCACCTGTTGTTTTAGGTTCTTTTCCGTTGGCCATTATACTTGTCCCTGTCTTCTTTGTTGAAGTAAAGCATAGTCAGGACCCAATATTCCTGCGTCAGCTAAATACCTTTGACCTAAATTTGGAGCTTCTGCAACTATTGTTGGTTGTTGATTAGTTATGTTAGTAGGTAACTCTACTCTAGATTCAGTTGGTCTACTTAAAATAGGAGTTGTTGGAGCTCTTCTAAAAGTTCTTACAGAAGGAGTTAATATTCTATTTATTTTATTTTCTAAATCACCATAGGCTGTTCCTAAATCATATCCTCTTAATTCGTTTTGAAGATCCTTATAAATATCTTTTACAACATCTATTTGATTTTCAAATCTAGCTGCTGCAATAGGATCTTCAGATTCTAATCGACTAATCAACGCTCTAAATCTATCCACGCTATAAGAAGGTGGTTTAAATACACCATTCAATAGATTATTAACATCTGTTCTGTTTTTTAAACGTTGAAATAAAATAGTTCTTAAATCACCCTCATCTACACCTAATTGTTGAGCGTCTTTTATAGTTTGATATAATTTATTTTGAGAATTAAAAGAACTTAATATAAAATTTTTATAAGCATCAATTTTCTCTTCTTGAGAAGACCCAGCGTTGTAAGCTACGGAAGAAAATTTACTTCCAATATTTTTTTTATCTTCATTAAAAGCAGTTATAATAAAAGGCATACTTGTTTTAGGTTTAGCTTCTTCTACTCTTACACCAGACATTAATGCTATTAATTCATTTTTACTATCTCTTAATGTTCCTGAATCAGTAAATTTACCTGTGGCACCTTCCCATACTCTTTGTGCAGAAGTAAACGCTCCTGGAGTTAGTCCTTCCATAATATGTTCCAATCCTCTAGCTATTTTAGTTTGTAAATCATCCGTTGGATAGAAAACTCTTCCACCAGATTGTTTTTCACCTTTTCTAAACATTATATCAAATACTCTTTCAGTACCTATAGATTCTTCTATAAAAGGAAAAAAGAATTCACCTAAAGCTCCCGATCTTCCTGTTACAGGATTTCCAAATAAAGAATTAATAACTATTGTATCAACACTATCTTTATTTAATGTTCCATCACCATAAGATTTTAATACTGCGTTTATTGGTTGTAGTATTGAGTTATATGGATTTGAATAAGAAAAATTAACGTATTTAAATTTTCCATTTTCATCTGGTTTCGTCAAAGGAATCAATGTTGAATTTTTTTGATATTCAGGAGCAAAAGATCTTTGAAAAGAATCCATAGTATCTTGTCCAACTCCTGTTATAGCTTGAGCAGTTTGTTGAACTATTGTTCCTACTCCTCCAAAAACTGCAGAGGCTCCTATTAGTCTTCTAGCACCCATTTGTCTTATAAATGGATTTGTACTTGTAAGTTCTCTAGCTCCTAAAGCTAATAAATTAGAACTTGTTCTTAATATTTCTGCAGGAAAAGCTATGAAATTACCAAAAGGTAAAGCTCTAATATTTTTTATAACTTGAGGAACTTTACTATAAGTTGGTATCGTGTTTGTTACAAGATATGCTGATATATCTTTAATAGCTTCATCTAATGATTTTGTTTGACCTGTTAAAGGATTATTAGGTATGTATTCTTGTTTAGCAACTGTTCTATACCAATCTTTTACATCATCTAAATTTTTAATTGCAGGTTGTAATGCTGATTGATAAAATTTATCCGAATATATTTTCCAAATATTATCACCCCCTTGATAAACATCTGTTAATTTTTGAACAATTGGTTTATTCATAAAACTTTCAAAATCTAATTTACCACCTCTTGCTCGTTCTAAAATAGTTCTAACTTCATTTACTTGTATATTTTGATCTATTACCCCTCTTCTTATTCCATCTTCAATATATTTAGTTAAGTTTTCTAAACTAGTTCCTGGTCCGGTAAAAATATCATCTGCTACAAGTTTAAAAGAATCTCTTAAAGATACTCTTCCACCTATTAAACCACTTGCTAATGGAAAAAAAGAAGCAGTAGATACGTTTCTAACTTGAGTAACTGGTGAAAATATAGTTTTAAAAACCTGTGCTGCTGATTTAACAGTCATTAAAGTTTTATAAAAAGGTATATCAAATAATCTATCTAAACCTGCTTTAGTTTCTAATAGGGCATTAGCTATTTCTGGAGTTGTATAATAGTTTTTATTAAATAAATCACTTGATTTGTAAAATAATTCAGGACCTCTTTGTTGTAGAGTTTGTAAATTATTTGTAGGCTTTCCTTTCGCCATAGCTTCATCTAAACTTCTAAACACAATATTATTCTCTAAACCAAATTTTTCTACAAAATTAAAAAATCTAGTAGAATATATATCTTTAGATTGTTGAGTAATTGTATCTATTAATGCAGATCTATAATCGGTCACTGGTATTTTTTTACCTGCAATAGCTGCATCTTCTGGAGAAGAAAATAATCTTTTAACAACATCTGGTAATTGTTCTCCTGGTTTTAATATTCCCTTATCTAAATCTACTCTAAAAGATTTAGCTAATTCATTTATTTGAACCTCTGGAGATCTATCAGAATAAATTATTCTTTTTTTTAATTCCTCTAGTCTATTATTAGCTTGTTTTTTTAATTCAGTTTTATAAGCATCAGAAGTTTCATCGGTTGTTTTTGCTGCTTGTTTAACAATTACTCTCAAATCTTTATTTGAGTTAATAACTTTTTCCATTGTTTCTACTGCTTCTTTATTTGTAGTAGGGTCAAATCTAAATTTAGGATTATTGAACGCTGCAAATCTTTGTCTAAAAAAACTATCTGCATCTTGAATAATATCTTGCCCTATTCTTTTATAAGAATCTGCAGCTTCTGTTGATAAAAATTTACCATATTCCAGATTAGATTCTTTAAGTATTTGTTTTAAAGTTTTAGCCTCATTTCTTACAGCTGGGTTAATTGTTTGAAATGCTTTTTCTGCTTGATCTTTATTTGCAGTTAAATAATCAAATATTTTATTTTTTTCTACTTGAAGAGACAACATAGATTCCCCTTCATCAAATAGTTTTGTTTTAAAATTATTCACTATATCTTCTAGAGTGTTATCTATTCTATCCGCATACTTACCAATGGTATCTCGTTTAGCTAAAATTTCTAAATCAATTTTATCTTTTTGAGCTTTAAGAACAGGACCTAGTGGACCTGCTGATGCAAATTGATTTTTTACGGTATCCAATGCTCTAACTATTTTATTACCAAAACTACCTTCACGAGAACTAAATTTCCAATCTTCCATTTTTGGTAGTCCTGTTTTAGTAATGGCAGTATCTATTAATTCACCACCTTTAGTTATAATTTTTGGAATTAAACTAGTACTATCTGTACCAGCAATTAATTTTGATAATGGGTTTACAACTGCATAATCTACTGCTCTTAAAGCAGGACCTGCAACAGCAGAAACAACTTTCGCTCCTGGCACTAAACCATATTTTACACCTAAAGAACCAACAGGAGCTAATAAAGGAATAGCACCTCCGATAACTGTACCCTCAGCTCCAAATTTTAATTTTTCTTTTAAAACTTCTTTTGCCTTATCACTTCCTTCTAATTGATCTATGTCCTTTTCAGAAGTTTCAGTAAGCCCAAATGTTTCAGATAATGTTTTGTCTTGACCTGGAACAGATGCAATAAAATCAGATATGCCTCCGATTGTTCCGTAGTAACCTGCTCTTCTAACAAGTTCTCCTGTTTTACCTAAAGCATCTAAAGAAGAGAGTTTCCTTGTTTCTGTAACTCTATTTAAAAATTTTATACCACCTGCAAGTTTTGTAGCTACACCTAATGGAGCACCATATTGAACAAGAGTTGCTGCAATATCTCCAATACCTGTTTTTGTATCTGGAGTAATTTTATTAAAAATATCCTCGATACCATTTATTAAATTTGTATTTGCTAAATAATCTATTGGAAGAACACCAAGTTGTAATAAACCTTGAACTGCTTTGCTAGCTCCTTTAACTGGAGCTCTTACAACATCTAATAAATAATCTCCTGCTGTTGCAGTTCCTTTTGTAGGAAGAACTTCTTCTGTGGATGTATCTTCTGTTTGTGTGGAAGCTAGTAATTCTTCAAAAGCTGTTGCCATGGTAAACCTACCTTGTTGCTGGCAATATTAAATTAACACCGTATTTAACATTAAAATCATTAATATCTCTTTGAGTTCTTATATAAGCAAAATCCTGTAAAGCTTCTTCACTGCTGGCTACTAATTGAACTATATCATCAGTAATTTCTTTAGGTAATCTATCTCTTAATTCAGAATAACTTAATTTATTTACTGGTTTAATAGCTACGTCAGAAGGACCTTCTTTCATTACAGTTTCTTCTATTACTGGTTCAGGTTGTGTTCCTTCAGCTAAACCAACTCTTCCTCCAGTAGCAAGAGTTTCAGTTGTTATAAGTTCTTTAAATTGTGGGTATTTTTTAATAGCTTGATTAAGTATAGCCTTAGAGTCATCTAACATTTTTTGTTCTTCTTTTGACAATTTACCTGTTGATTGTTTTTGACGTTCAAGTTTATTTACTTTAACTATAGCTGGTCTAATATCATTTTTATAATCTTCACTAAAAATTACTCTTTGAAGAGCACTTTCTTCTTTACCAGCACCTAAATATCTCTCTTCTATAAATTCTTTTCTTATAGTAGCTTCTGGTCTTTTATCACCCTCAGTACGTTTACCTTCAACATATTGATCTATTAATTGACCTAGTTCTCCTTTTTTACCTGCAGCTATCTGAGCCTTTTCTTTGTCTTTGAAAGATTCATAAGCTTTTAATGCTATCTCTCTTCTGCCTTTTCTTTTCTCTTTAACAAGAGGAATTGCAAGTTCTGTAGCAGCTCTAATTTTATCAGCTATTGTTCCAGGAGTAGCTAATGCTCTTGAAACTATTAAAGCAAGTTCTCCTCCACTCGCTTCATCACCTATGGTTTCTCTTATAAGATCAGCTTCTTTTTTAATTTCAGCTCTTGGATCTGTTTCTTTATAAGTAGCTGGTTTAGCTGCATCTGATTTAGGAGCAGGTGCTTCTTCTGATTTAATAACCTCTCCTGTTGTATTATCAATAATATCTCCTGTTAATTCATCAACTGATGTAGTGATAGTTCCTTTTCCTGTTATACCTCTAAATTGATTTAGACCAGTTACTGATGGCGCAGGACCTGTTGTTTCTGTTGTTTTAGGTTTAGTAAGACCTTCAAAAAAAGTAAGTTCTTTCTCTCCTTTTGCGACCCCCTCATTGTAAGCTGCAGTTTTTCCAGCCATATAAGCATCATAGTCTCCTTCTCCCGATGCTTCAGATGGTGGAATAGTATTTTTAATATAATCTAATTCAGATTGATTTCGAGGTCTTCCTGCATAAGCAAGAGCTCCAACAGTTGCAATAGGTGCTGCAATAAGTCCTGTAACTCCTAAACCACTAGTTACTGCAGGTCCTAAAAATCCTCTTCCAAATCCCAATGCTGTAGATGTCATTTTTGGAACAGATTTTCCAAATCTTGTAGCTTGTTCTGCAATTTTTTGTCTAAATTCTAATCCTTTTTGTTCGGCTGGAAGAGTTCCTGATATAGTTGTAGGCCTTGGATTAGGATTAAATGGATCAAACATTCCTGTAGTTCCTGTTGATCTTGGCGCTGGTCCAAAATAAGTGCCTCTTGGGTCTGGTCCAGGACCAAAGTAAACTCCTCTAGGATCATAACCTCCTTGGGCCATGATTCTTCCTCCACCAAAATATTGTGGTCTTGATTCTACATGAGACATGATCCCTGTTCCTTGAGTCATGCCACCTAGTTTAAACATAGGTCTTTTAAATATGTTATACATATTTATCCTCTTCCAAATAAACTACTTAATCCATAAACACCAGCACCAGCAGAAAGAGCCGTGCTTAAAGGACTAACTTGTTGTTGAGGTGTACTTACTTGTGAAAATCCTGGTTGAGGATATCCAGCTAATAAACCACCGATTCCTGAACCAAGAGCTTGTAATCTTGTAAAAGGTTCTTGATATTGAAATTGTGCAGTTTGTCTTTGTGCATCTAATACCGCTTGTTGATAAGCTAAATTTTGTGTTCCTATTCCACCCAACTGTTGAATTTGTTGTCCAGCTAATGATGGTTGCAATGTAGCAAGTTGTCCT
>Ga0247840_10005489_pt1 | contig 19053 bp, 14 predicted proteins | sample LaCruzMarch2015__FD_192404 | JGI IMG/M metagenome (GOLD analysis project Ga0247840, IMG submission 192404) | Freshwater microbial communities from meromictic Lake La Cruz, Castile-La Mancha, Spain - LaCruzMarch2015_17m | ecosystem: Environmental > Aquatic > Freshwater > Lake | place: Spain... | reverse complement strand
GAAAAACGTCCCGATCCAGATCGAGGATCCGTACGCTATCCAAGAATTCAGAAAACCAGCGGGCTAAGACGTTTTTCCGTTTCGAGCTTTGTAATCCATAAAAATATTCCGCCGCATTCACCACCGTCACACAAAGATCGTTCTCACGCTCCAAAACGCAAAGTAGGCCCTCGTCCTGTGCCGAAAGAGCGGAGATGGCATTCGTATCCAGAATCAACGCCACATCTCCGGATCTACTTTTCTAAAATCAGGGGAATCGATGATTTTTTTCAGATCGTCCAATCCATCCTTGGGTATTTTCGGAAGAGTTTTCAACCACTCGCGCAAAGGAAGACGAGCCTGAGATTTTCGGATTCTATGTTCTAACGACTCCTCCATCAACCGACCCAAAGGAATTCCCTCCAAAGCCGCCTGTGCCTTCGCCCTGCGATAAAGCTCATCCCGAACAATCAAGGTTGTCTTCATAGAACCATAAATATGGTATTTCCATACTTTGTCAACTTTTACCCATCCCACCATCCTCCCACCTTCTCACTTTCGAACATTCTCACACCAAGAATCCCTCCGTGCTCTGCGTCTGCGCTCCGACCCGCGTCGGGGGTATTACGGGCTTTGTTGGGGATTGGTGACTTTAATGGAAATGTTTTAAGCTAAACTTTTATCATTTCCACCAGGGCCCGTTTTGAAGACGGCCAAGAACGGCTGTTTGCTCTTGGGGAGAAAGATCGGATTGTTTTAGAATCAATTGCACTTGGCCGGGATCTTTTGCGTACACATCGGCCACTGCGCCTGCAGCCGCCCTTTGCCGACCCGTTGGATCCTGAACCGCGGCGGCCCATTTCAATCCGCACAAAGGATCCTCCTGCCCGAATTCGTGTGCCAAGGTTCCAGCCATGATGTCCCGGGATGAGCCAGGGGATTGACGGGACACATAATCCGCCACCCCCTGCAGATCGGTTTTGGACCATCGGGAGGTGGCCGCGACCAAGGCGCTCATCTGATCTAATCCGGGAGAAAGCTGGGAAGACCATTGGATCGCGGATTGGGGATCGGAGCGGGCCCACACCTCCGCCACCAGGGCGGCCGGTCCACCCCACCATTCTTTATAGCGGTTCCCCGTTACCCAGCGGCTCGCCGACGCCGCATCTTTCCCGACCCACTGCCCAAGCAGTTCGGAACCCATATCGGTTTTGATTCGATCGCTAAGGTTCATGGCCTTCAGGAGATCGAGGGCCCCGCCTGGGTTGACCTCCGAGATTCCATGCAGGGCAGAACGCATCATGCTAAGATTTCCCGATTTCTCAAACTCCGCCACGGCGGAGGCTAAAGCGGCCTGCCCATCCTGCTGTCCCCACTGCGTAAAGATCTGATCCAAACGTAGTTTCTTGGCCGGCCCCTCCGGAATGGTCAAAGCCATCGCAAGTTGAAGTTGGAAACTTTCTCCGTTTTTTAGTTGAGTCTGTTTTCCAGAAATTAGAACCTCAACCGGCGGCATTTCTAGTTGTGGCATCTCTTTTTGAGCTATAGCCACCGGTGAAACACGCGCGTCAACGTGCGAAACAGGGTTCTTGGAGCTTTTCGAATTACGGAATATCAGAACAACAAGAGATCCCACACATATGATTCCAAGTGCCCATCTTTTAAAAAGACCCATGGAATGTCAGGCAATTAGATGCTGTCAAGGGGAGTAACTTTGCAGATGGTCTATTAGTGCGCTGAAGTTGAAAGTAGGGCTGTATCCCAAAGCAATAGCCTGAACCTCTTCGATACTGTCACTATTTGAATCCTTTTGATTGGTATTGGTTCCATAGGCAAAGATTTCTTGGTAGTTTGAAAGTCCATCCGCATCGCCATCGATCGTGTCTTGTTCGAAGTTCGCAGCAATGCTTTTATTCGAATCCATCTTGAGCGCAACACTTACCGCGTAACGTTCAGCCTGACGAACAGCCTATCCGAATCGGTGACCTGCACCTGCTTTTTCAGGAAGCCGGTAGGCGCCGCTCCTGCTCCTGCGCTGACCGCTTGGGCCGTCGTCCAGGTCACCAAATCAGTGCTGGTCTGGTAGGTGACAGTCAGGGCGGAGTCATCCTTCACATCGAAGGTGTAAGTGAGCTGATTTCCACTCATCACTGGTACAGCCGCCTCGCCGTTGTTTTGTGGCATTCCGGTCGCCGACGCGAACGCGTACTTCAATCCGATGGTTACCCCGTCGATGATCGCATTAAACGCAGTACCAGCCGGCATATTATTGTTGGAGAGGTAAAGTGCATAAGCATCTGTCACGACTTTCTCGAGCAATAGATTGTTTCCAGAGATTCTCAGCTCGTAACCAGAGATCAAAGGATTAAGGTTCGGCGGAGTCCCCGTCAACGGGGCTCCACTCACCAAAGTATACGAGGCCAAGATGGGTGTTCCGTTCACCTTCAGTGTCGCCCCCGCTAGATTCACGGCACCAGAACTCGTGATGGTGATCAGATTTTGTTCCAAGGTTCCCACAACGGCCAAAGGCCCCACGTTGTTAGTGCCCGAGGCCTGGTTGAATCTCAAGGTTGCTCCGCTGCTCACCGTAATCGAACTGGCACTGGGCAAGACCCCTTCAGTTCCCACCTCCAACGTCCCGCCACTCACAAGGGTCGGTCCGCTGTAATTATTGCTGGCACCTCGGAGAGTTAGTGTGCCATCCCCTGTCTTTGCAATGGTGCGAATTCCGGTTGCGTTCGTGCTATCCAACAAACTCCCACGCACAATGAAATTTCCCGCTCCGTCGAATGTGGTGGTATTAGTTTGGGTCGAGCTATTTTGAATATTTCCGGCAAAATCCAGGGTTAAATCCGCGCTTTTAATGCTCAATCCCCGAGCACCAGAAGAAGCTTGGGTAATGTAGTTATCGGCGTTGGTGAAGGTAACTGTTTTTGAACTACCGCTACTATTTGTAAAATTCATCGAACCACCTGCGCTCGATGCCGAGCCATAGGAGTTGAAGGTAACGTCGCCAGCAGCCTTGAAGTCTAGGGTAGAGGATGCGGCAATAGTGCCGCTCATCCCCACAAGACTACTGGAACTGGAAATAGCATTGTTGTTATCCAATCTCACAACAGTTTTGCTGCCAGAAATGGTGACGTTGCCTAGTGCAGCCCTGTTGTCACCAGATATAATATTAGTACCACCCCCGAATTCGGTACTGCCTGTGTAAGTGTTATTGCCAGAAAAAGTGTTGGTTCCCGAACTTGTAACGGTCAAGCCGCTGCCAGCAGCCGTGCCGTTGACAATTGCTCCGGTAATGTTGAGGTTCGCCGTTCCGTCTAGGGTCACCGTACCTGGAGTTGAATTTGTCGAAAGGCTCAAACCCCTCATTTCTAAAGTGTTTCCCGCGCCGTTGGCTGTGAATGTGAATCCATTATTAAGTACATCACCAATCGTCAACTTGGTCCCCGTTCCCAACAAATCCACCCTCCTACTTCCTGTCAAGGTGACGGTGCCAGTCCCAAGGTTGAGGTTGTTTGCCGCAGTATTTGTCACCGACCCGAAATTCAGCGCGGTAGTACTATTCCACGTCAAAGCGTTGTTGCCTGCATTCACCACCGCAGAACCACTGGTATTGTCAATCGTGGCACCGCCAGTAAGGGTTAAAACTCCAGTTCCGAGAGCATTGTTGTTGTTAATGTTTAAGGTGCCCGCAGTCAGGGTCACACCACCAGAGATAGCATTTGAAGCCCCTAATTTCACTGTACCACCTGAATTGTTGATGGTCAGTCTGCTTGATGGGGAGCTTCCTGAAGTGATGCCAGCATTGAAAGTGAATGTGCCGCCTCCAGCCAGAGTCAATGTTCTGCTTGTACCGGACGTTGATCCGGTTAAACCCACATTGTTATTGAACACCAAACTTCCACCTGTGACTTGAGTCCATGTGGAGTCACCAAAATTTTGAGCTACCGATATGCCAAATGTTTGAGTGGCAGTGGAACTGTTGGTGAGACCTTTGCTGATCAGCAAGTTTTGTGTACCATCGACACTGTTGATGTTGTATGCATTGGCACCATCCAAAAATGCCATGCTTGCTGCTGCTCTGTTGAGTGTGAGCACCACAGTGTTGTTATTGGCTCCATAGCTGCCAAACTGAATATCATCGGTGCCGGAGGAACTTGTGGATGCAGGTGCCAAACCATTGGTCCAGCTGGCGCCGTTTGTCCATTGAGACCCAGTGTTGTTCCATAGAAAGTTTACTGCTTGGGCATCTGGGGCTGCGGTTGTGATGAAAGCAGCGGCCATAATCAAGGCAAATGAACCCCGCTGTTTCATTGCTGAGACCCCGTTAAAACCAAAGCCCAGAGGTAAAAAACGCACTGAATATTCCGTAGGTAAGGATTTCTTGGTAGTTCGAACGTCCATCCGCATCGCTATCGCTCGTTTCCTGTCCGAGGTTCGCAATAATGCTTTTATTCGAATTCATTTTGAGTGGAACACTGATCGCGTTGACCAAAATATCTCCAGTGGTCTCCTCAGATCTGCTTTCGACGCAGTAAACGAGTCAACACCAACCCACCCAAGCCAAAGCCTAGCAAGGCTCCCGTAGAGGGCTCGGGAACGGCCATCAGGTTAAGGGTACGCAGACCGCCTTCTGTGCCGGTGACTACTTGGAAGCCACCATTCGGAAGATTGGCTGCTGTTCCACCATTAAAGTCGGCTGAGTTTATGTTAAAATAACTGGTTAAGTCTTGGACCCCATCAGTAATTCCAGTGAAGCTAGCCGCCTTCGCAATAACCCACGAGTACGATGTCGACGTGCTGTAATTGGCAATCGAAAGACTTTCCAAAACCAGATTCATTTGGGCTGAGGAAGAAAGAGCACTCATATCCAAGGCCCCCGTCACAGAGAACAGATCCCAGTTCGTTCCAGCTGTGCCAGTCGCATTGTCAATCTGCCACTGGTAGGTAGAATTTGCGGCCCAGCTGGCCGATGAGGCCGTTAAGAGTCCAGCGCTGTTACCAGGAGTTAGGAACGCACCGCTTTTGAGGTTTACGTTACCTACAGCACCTGACCCACTCAGCAATCCATTGCTTTCTAAAATAACACCGCCTGCTGTTCCATTCACAACCAGGTTACCCCCCGAGTAGACGGTGGTGGTGCTGTTATTGAGAAGAGTGGCCCCAGACTTAACATCGAGAGTTGCGGTTGCCGGGCGAGTTACGGAAGCGACACTTACTGTCCCATCTGTCGAAACGGTAATATTTGTCGATACAGTGACATTTCCATACAAGTCGAGCCTACCGCGATCCACAGTGGTCGATCCTCTGTAATTATTGCCACTCCCTCGGAGAGTTAGTGTGCCATCCCCTGTCTTTGCAATGGTGCGAATTCCGGTTGCGTTCGTGCTATCCAACAAACTCCCACGCACAATGAAATTTCCCGCTCCGTCGAATGTGGTGGTATTAGTTTGGGTCGAGCTATTTTGAATATTTCCGGCAAAATCCAGGGTTAAATCCGCGCTTTTAATGCTCAATCCCCGAGCACCAGAAGAAGCTTGGGTAATGTAGTTATCGGCGTTGGTGAAGGTAACTGTTTTTGAACTACCGCTACTATTTGTAAAATTCATCGAACCACCTGCGCTCGATGCCGAGCCATAGGAGTTGAAGGTAACGTCGCCAGCAGCCTTGAAGTCTAGGGTAGAGGATGCGGCAATAGTGCCGCTCATCCCCACAAGACTACTGGAACTGGAAATAGCATTGTTGTTATCCAATCTCACAACAGTTTTGCTGCCAGAAATGGTGACGTTGCCTAGTGCAGCCCTGTTGTCACCAGATATAATATTAGTACCACCCCCGAATTCGGTACTGCCTGTGTAAGTGTTATTGCCAGAAAAAGTGTTGGTTCCCGAACTTGTAACGGTCAAGCCGCTGCCAGCAGCCGTGCCGTTGACAATTGCTCCGGTAATGTTGAGGTTCGCCGTTCCGTCTAGGGTCACCGTACCTGGAGTTGAATTTGTCGAAAGGCTCAAACCCCTCATTTCTAAAGTGTTTCCCGCGCCGTTGGCTGTGAATGTGAATCCATTATTAAGTACATCACCAATCGTCAACTTGGTCCCCGTTCCCAACAAATCCACCCTCCTACTTCCTGTCAAGGTGACGGTGCCAGTCCCAAGGTTGAGGTTGTTTGCCGCAGTATTTGTCACCGACCCGAAATTCAGCGCGGTAGTACTATTCCACGTCAAAGCGTTGTTGCCTGCATTCACCACCGCAGAACCACTGGTATTGTCAATCGTGGCACCGCCAGTAAGGGTTAAAACTCCAGTTCCGAGAGCATTGTTGTTGTTAATGTTTAAGGTGCCCGCAGTCAGGGTCATCCCAGTCATTAGATTTGAAGCACTTAAATTCACAGTTCCGCCTGAGTTGTTCACAACCAATTTACCACCTGTGCCCATGCCTCCAGTCATACCTGCTTTAAAATCAAATGTCCCTCCACCCGTTAATGTCAATGTTCTGCCGGTACTTGACGCTATGCTGGCTAAACCCACATTCGTATTAAATATCATTGAACCACCAGCGGCTTGGTACCAAGTATTGTCTACCTTGGTGTCAACCAAGAGGTTGAATGTCTGTGTTGTAGTTGAATTGTTGGTCATTCCCCTCATAGTTGACAGCCGTACAGTCGAAGTTGTCGATTCAAAGGTGTAAGGGTTAGCCGTAGATGAGAATAAAATGGTTCCCACAGTGTTATTTGATGAGAGCGACACGGTGTTGTTGCCAACCCCCAAATCACTGAACTCGATAATGTTGTTAGAGCGCGCCGTTGTATCTCCTGATGGAGCCACTCCATTTGTCCAGCTACTGGCGTTTGCATAAATCGTACTGCTATTGTTCCATAGATAATTAGTGAAGGTTTGGCCCTGAGCATTGTACCCAGCTGTTAAAATCAGAGCGGCCATAATCAAGGCAAATGAACTGCGCTGTTTCATTGCTGAGACCCCATTAAAACCAAATGGGTTTTGTTCATGTTTTTTTAGACATCTAACAGATAAAGGTGTTCGGATTAATATTTTCATTAGGTTAAACTCCGTTTGCTTGGAGTGGGTCATGTATAAATATAACTACTCGCGCGGGTGCCAATCGCAAGGGCAACTCTTTGGTCAATTCTTATTACCAACAGGCCATGAATTATTCCGTTTACCCGCATGCTGAATTAACCTAACCCTTTCGCGGGAGACTCCAAATCCCACCCACATCCCCCCTCCATGCCTGGCACCATTATTCACAAATCCCTAGCTACCGAGGCCGCTGAGCTGCTGCGCGAACGGATCAATACCGGCGAATACGCCGACTATCTTCTGCCCGAGCGACGCCTTGCGGCGGATCTGGGACTCAGTCGCCCGACCCTGCGGGAGGCGCTGACCATTCTCGAGAAGGACGGCTGGCTCAAGCACGAGGGTCGACAGGTGCGGAAAATTGTCCCCCGCAAAACGCCTCGCCGATCCACCCGTCACCTACGCGTCAGGTTGCTGCAAAACAACAGTGGCACCAGCTTCCTCAACGAGCACCTTCAGACGCTGGAGTTTTTGGCCGAGCATCTGTGCGGCCACGAGGTTGAATTTGCGGTCGATACCTGCCCGGGCTGCTTCACGGGTAAGCCAGAAGCCGCGCTCGAGCGACTGGTGAACCAACGAAAGGCCGATGTGTGGATTCTTTACATGGCGACGGAAAGCATTCAACACTGGTTTCACGCCCGAAGCATCCCCTGCGTGGTCCTGGGCTCGTGCTTTGCAGGTATCAAGTATCCGTCGATTGATGAGGATTTTGCGGCTACCTGCCACCATGCGGCCGGGCTTTTTTTATCCCACGGGCATCGGCAACTGGTGTTGTTGACTTCGAATCGGATGCTGCCAGGCGACTTGGTAAGCATGGAGGGTTTTCGTCAGGGCTGCCAGCAGCGTCGCAGCAGGGAGGGGGTCGAGATGCATCACTCGATGCATGACCGCACCCCTGCCGGGATTTGCCGGGTCGTGGCTGGGCTGCTTGAGCAGGATCCAGTTCCAACCGGCTGGCTCATCCTCAACTCGCAGACGTATTTCACCGTAGCCAGCTACCTCGCAACCCGTGGCCTCCGCGTGGGCCAGGACATCAGTCTGATCTCTCGCAATTCCGATCCCTATTTCGAAACCCTTGTTCCCACGGTTGCACACTACACGCGCCAAGTCACCCGGATGAACAAGCAACTACTACAAGCCGTTTTGCGGGTGGGCGCGGGTGATTCCTCGGCGAAGTCCCAACGTCGCGTCACGTCGATCTACACCCCGGGCGACAGCCTCGGCCGTTGGCGCAAGCCCCCGCGTCCGCTTCCATCCGGCAGCGTGGGGCCCAAGTGGGACTTCGTTCACCCAACAGAAAAGCCGAGGGGACTTTGATGGACAGATCTTCTGACCAAGCGTGCTCCTTAGGCCCTCCGCCAAGATTCTCTTTGCCGTGACGGGCGAGATTGGCAACAGCTCGGGCAAGTTGGCCAGCGAGTCGGACCCTTGGTCCTCTTATTTTCTGGCCGCACTCCTGGTGGGGCTTTTCGGAAGTCTTGGCTCCGTGCAGGCCGGCCCGGCGACCGAGCCGGAGAAAACCGTCCTCTTCCAATCTGGCAATCCCGCCGGAACTCACTACCGCATTCCAGGGCTGGTCGTCACGCCCAAGGGCACGGTCCTAGCCTACGCGGAGGCACGCATCAACACGCGTAAGGACTTTGGCGAAATCGAAGTTCACCTGCGTCGTTCGACCGATGGTGGAAAAACGTGGGAACCTGGCCGGCACATCGCGCACCTTGGCACGCGGATCGAAGGAAATCCCCGCAAGAAAGAAGATGGCGCCTCGGAGCAGACGGTGCACAACCCCCTGGCCGTGGTGGATCGCAATTCCGGGGACATCGTCTTCATCTATGGGGTCAACTATGATCACACTTTTGTCATGCGCAGCTCGGATGACGGCAAAACTTGGAGCAAGCCGGAGGAAATCACCGCGATCTTTGATGCCTATCGGGACAAATACGCTTGGACCGTGATCGCCACTGGCCCTGGCCATGGGATCCAGTTAAAGACCGGACGCATGGTTGTTCCGATCTGGCTAGCCTACGGCCAAAAGGGCGAGCATCGGCCGTCCGTGGCCGGGACGATCTACAGCGATGACGCGGGCCGGACGTGGCAGCCTGGCCAGATCGCAGTGAACAATACGGAGGCCACGGTTGACCCGAACGAGACAACGCTCACTGAATTGTCCGATGGTCGTGTCATGCTCGTGGTGCGCAGTGAATCGAAGCCCAATCGAAAGCTCCTCACCTTCAGTGCCGACGGCGCAACTAATTGGACCGAGCCGGTGTTTCATCCTGATCTTCTCGAGCCCATCTGCATGGCCAGCATTATTTCCCATCCTGCCAAGCCCGGCACCCTGCTCTTTTGCAACCCCGATGTGGTGGCCCGCGATAAAGCAGGCGCGGAGATTCCCGCGAGGAAGGGGAAGCGGGAGAATCTCACGATCAAGCTGAGCCACGACGACGGCCACACCTGGCCTGTGAGCAAGTTGCTTCAACCAGGGCAGTCTGCGTACTCCGACCTCGCCGTCCTGCCCAACGGCACGATTCTCTGCCTTTACGAAGGCGGCGACAAGCTGACCCTCGCGCGCTTTGGCCTCGATTGGGTCGAGACCCCCGCTAAGCCCTAATCTCACCATGAAATGAAAGGCCTGATGTTCTTTCCATTCACCAAATATCACTGCCTACCCCTAGCCATGCTTTCTCAGCGCACTTCCGCTCGCCACTTCAACTTGTGGGCGATTCTTTCGCGGTGGTAAATAAATCTAACCATCTCATTTCGCTAGTCCGAGGGCCAAGACTGGCTACGTTTTTATTAGTCTTACCACCCAACATCCCATGCTACCCAACCGCCTCCTATTCGTTTTCCTCGTCCTTTCGACCGTCGTACACTGCGCGCAAGCCAGCCTCGTAGCGCACTGGAAACTCAATGACGGAAAGGACGGGCCCACCCAGGTAGTGGTGGATAGCTCGAACAGCGGATTTAATGGCACCCTCGGGGCCAGCGACAAGGTGGGGGCGGAGGATGGGGACCCCGCGTGGGTTACCGCCGGCATGTCCACGGCCAAGTTGGACCCGGTCGCGAAGCTCGGAGCAGTGCTCCAATTCAACAATAGCGGCGGAGGCACCTTCGTTAACTTCAACTCTCATGCCGCCCAGATTGGCCGCCTCGACGATTACACCATCGCCCTTTGGGTGCGCCTGAAGAAATCTGATATCAAAGGCGGACCACAATCCTTCATTAGTATCTCCGACAACACCGCTAAAAGCACCAGCGCGACCCTGTGCTCTGACGAATCACCCGACAAAGGCTCCCCGCGGTTCCTCTTCAGGGAGTCGGGTCTGCCCGTTGGGGCGGACCTTTTTCCGAAGACCAACCCACTCACCCCGGAGGAGTGGTATCATGTGGCCGTAACCGCGAGTCCCAGTGCTGGTGTCCGACTCTACGTGGACGGGAAGGAAGTGGCCGCCAAAACGGACGCCATAGTTACCTTGAGCAGCCTGACTGACGCCAACGACACGATCAACACGGTCATCCTCGGAGCCAACGATGATGAGAGGAAAGGCGTGCATTGGCGGCTCGCCGGCTGCCTCTCGGGCGTGCAAATTTACGATCTCGCGCTCAACCCCGAGCAGATCACTTTTCTCGCTGATCCGAAAAACTTAGGCACTTCGGTGCCCTGACGCCGGGGCCGCCTTTCCATTTCCAACCTGAGACTGATTTTTGCTATGATCTGCCCTGCCATGCGTCGACCAAGAGTTTCCTTCACGCCGCAGCCGCCGCGCCCGCTTGGCCCTCGTGCAGGATTTACCATAGTCGAGCTTCTTGTGGTGATTAGCATCATCGGCCTCCTGACCGCCTTGGTTGTTCCGGTCGTAAAGCGGGCACAGAACAGTTCCATGAAAGCCGCCTCGGCCAGCAACCTTCGCCAGATCGGGGTGGCTATGATGAGTTACACTGCCGAACACGGTCGCTTTCCGCCCCCCCGCTCGAACCCTAATGTGGCTAATTCCTACGCCACCGTCTTTGGCTGGGTGGGCAAAAAGCCACTGCGAACAACTGCGGCGGGCAACCTCACTGCGGACAAGCGCCCGCTCAACGCTTACCTTGGCAATTTTACGGCGGACAGCGAGGTGAAGGTTGCGCATGCGCCGGCAGACCGGGTGTGCGACGCCAGCGGGACGGGCGTATCCGCATATGACTGGTTCGGCTCATCTTATTCCTTCAATTTTTCAAGAGAACGTGAGTCTCTTATTCCGGAAAACTCAGAACCTAGAACCACCGAATCCATCTCTCCCGGTAGAATCATCCACCCCGCGCGCTTTATTGTCGCGATGGAATACGGAGCATGGGACTCGGTCAACGGCGACCCCATTACAGACAATGCCCGGTGGTATTCCAAGACGAACGACTTCAACCTGCTTTTCGCCGATGGCCATGTCGGTTTTCATCGTGTCGAGGAGAATAAGTATAATACTACGGATTTATCTTACTCCTTCATCAACGAGTAGTTCTATGGGCGGCGAGAAACTGGGCCGAGATGCTCTCTTATGGTCAAAACACCAGACCGGCGGGAATTCCTTGCCGACAAATTGAAATATAAATACTTTTCACAATGCAAACGCGTCTATTTCTCCCCCTGATTCTGCTGCTTGGTCCTCTGGCCGTCTATGGCGCTGACGCCCCCGCGACTCCGCCCTTCCTCGAGGAGCAAAGCCTCTTCGTGGAGCAGGGCGACGGTATTGCCCTTTACCGCATCCCCGGGATTGTCGTTACGGCTAAGGGGACTGCGCTGGCCTATTGTGAGGCGCGCAAGTTTACGGGAGGTGACCGCGGCGAAAGCGAAATCTACCTGCGCCGTAGCACCGATGGAGGGAAAACGTGGGAAAAGCCGGTTCAAGTCGCCCACCACGGGCCGCGCGTCCATCCGCGGAACCCGCATTTTCCGGCCAGCAGCATGGACAAAGACCATGGCGGCCCTGACGAGCAGACCGTCGGCAACCCCGTGGCCATCGCTGGGAAGGATGGGATTATTCACATGGTCTATTGCGTGGAATACATGAAGGCGTTTTACATCCGCAGCGAAGACGATGGACTAACTTGGTCGAAGCCCGTTGAGATCACCGAAGTTTTTGAAAAACTGCGGCCCAAACACGACTGGCAGGTCATTGCGACCGGTCCTGGGCATGGCATCCAGCTCCGAAGTGGACGGCTCTTGGCTCCATTTTGGATGAACTCTTATGCCCCATCGTCGATGCGGAGCCATGCCTCCACGATTTACAGCGATGATAATGGCAAGACTTGGCAGGCCGGCGATGTGGCTTTGGGAGCCAATGAAACCATCGCGGTGGAGCTCTCCGATGGTCGAGTCATGTTGAGTTCGCGCAACGGGAAGAAAGAAAGACGCCGCCTGATGACCTTCGGCCCGGATGGTGCCACCGGCTGGTCGGAACCCGTCTTTGCCTCGGAAATTTTGGAGCCCGGCTGCATGGCTGGTTTGACCAGCCACCCGGGCACGAAGGAGACCCCGGGTCCGGTCCTGCTCCACTCCAACCCGCATACGACCGACTTGGAAAAACAAGCCCGCGAGAACGTGAGTGTGAGTGCGAGTTTCGACGATGGCCAGACTTGGCCGGTGCGGCGGCTACTTAAGCCAGGCCCCAGTGCCTACAGCGACCTCGCAGTATTGCCCGATGGCACGATCCTTTGCTTTTACGAAAGCGGCGATCCTATTCCCGTGGTCAAGCGCAAACGCGAATGGGCCTACTCGAGCCTGAAAGTTGCCCGATTCAATCTTTCTTGGTTGATGGATGGCAGGGCCACCGCGAAAGAGACTAAGAGTCCTCCCGCGACCTCAGAGAACAACCAGTAGTAGAAAAAGAGGAGCAAGCCTCCGAGCTTGTCCGCGCCTTCGCTAGAGTCCTCACTTCGGATTTGGCTGGGAATCCCCCTTTGGTCAGATCTTTTGACCAAGCCTAGTCTCTTGCCGTGGGAGCGGCCCTCCTACAAATTGGTCTTCGTACATTATATACGATTTGGGTATAACCCTCACACTCGTCCCCCTTAAATAATCCACTCTATGAACGCCTCCAAGCAGCAAAGTCCTTCGTCCCAACTTCTCATTGAGAAATTTACCGGCTTGGTCGCCGCCCCCTTCACCCCGCTTCATGCGGATTTCGGCCTCAACCTCGCCGTTATCCCTAACTACGCCGCGCTCCTTCGCGGCAGCGGGGTCTCGGCTGTGTTCGTCTGCGGGAGCACGGGCGAGGGGTTCTCGATGTCATTGGATGAGCGCATGCGCACGCTGGAGGCTTGGCTGGCGTGCGCGGGTACCGATCTCAAAGTCATTGCCCACGTAGGGCACAACTCTCTCCCCGATGCCTGTGCGCTTGCTCGGCACGCCTCTAAGGCTGGGGTTGCGGCTATTTCTGCCATGGCCCCGTCCTACTTCCGTCCGCAGGGCGTGTCCGAGTTGGTGGGTTGGTGCCAAGCTCTGGCAGCGGCCGGTGAGGTCACACCATTTTATTACTACCACATTCCTTCGATGTCTGGGGTCAACCTCCCCATGCTCGAATTTCTCATTGAAGGAGGAGTGAAGATACCCACCCTCGCCGGAATCAAATTCACCCACAACGACCTGCCTGAGTTTCTTGCCTGCACGGAATTCGCTGAGCACCGGTATGACATCCTCTTTGGCCGGGATGAGCTCCTCATCGAGGGACTTAAGCGCGGCGCTCTGGGTGCCGTTGGCAGCACCTACAACTACGCCGCCCCACTCTACCAGAACTTAATCGCCGAATTTCGCGGGGGCCACCTCGCCGCCGCCCAAGAGCACCAAAATAAGGCCATTCGGATGATCGAAATCTGCAACGGCCTGGGTGTGACCCATTTGGCAGCCTCAAAAGCCATCATGAAAACCCTCGGGGTGGACTGTGGCCCTGTACGCCCGCCCTTGCTCCCGCCCACCCCCGCCCAGCAACTTACTCTTATCAGTCTCCTGGAAGAAATGGGCTTCTTCAATTTTGCCTGCAAGGCCTGAGTGGTGGTCTCATTCTCTTATGAGCGCCTGTTGCAAACTCGGCGTCTTTTCTTTCCTGGCCCATCACTGTTCCTCAAGCATCGGGTGGCAGGGGCTTAACCATTACTCTCCCACATGAGCTTCCGTTGCTTGCTGGTCTTTTGCAGCCTTCTCCCCGCCTTGCTCAAGCCTGTGGGAGCGGCAAATGAGGCCGGAGCTATGACCGTCTGGACTCCACTTGCCGACCTGCCTTTTAAAGACGGCTTGGCCGGCCCCTACGTCGGGGTCTCAGGCGGCATGCTCATCGTAGCCGGCGGGGCCAACTTTCCACTCAAGCCCGGGGACGATCTCTGGCATGCCAAAAAAGTCTGGCACGCCAACGCCTATGTTTTGCGCCTGGCCGATGGTCCCTCGGCCGCATGGAAAACCGGCTTCTCCCTCAAGCGTCCAGGCGGCTACGGTGCTGTGGTCACGACCAAATCTGGCATCGTCTGCCTCGGCGGCAATGATGCGACAACTACCTTCGCGGACTGCTTCCTGCTTTCCTGGGATTCGGCGGAAAGTCGTCTGGCGCAGATTTCGCTCCCAGTCCTGCCCCGTCCCTTGGCCAATGGCGCGGCCGCGCTCATCGGCGACACCGTTTACCTTGTCGGCGGCCAGACTGGGGAAGGGCTGGAAACGGCGACCAACACCCTCTACGCCCTCGATCTCTCGAAAATGAAGGCCGGCGGAGCCGACTTTTCCTGGCAGGAGCTGCCCCCAATGCCCGGTTTGGGTCGTGCTTTCAACCTGACCCTGGCCCAACACAACGGCTTCGAAGACTGCCTTTACGTCATGAGTGGCCGTCGCCAATTGCCCAACGGCCAGAGCGAAGCTCTCCAAGATGTGTGGGAGTACTCGCCGAGCAAAAAGGCCTGGCGTGAACGCCACCCCTCCCCTCTCGCTCTCATGGCTGGAACGGGCGCACCCTTCGGGCCGTCCCACCTTCTCATTCTCTCCGGGGCCGATGCGGCCAATATGAACAAGGTGGACGAGCTCAAGGATGCGCATCCAGGATTTCCACATCAGGCCTGGGCTTATGACACGATCACCAACAATTGGGCACCCGCCGGAAAAATCCCAGCCAATCAGGTCTCGACTACCGCCGTCACGCACGAGGGCTCGATCTACATCGCTTCGGGCGAAATTCGGCCGCGAGTGCGCACCGACAAAGTCTGGCAAATCAAGCCCGTCCAAGCCACAAAACAGCCTTGAGCAAACTTCATGACACAATTCGGCCGGCCGAACTATTCAACTCTCGTACTTTATCTTGTAGCGACAGCCGGGGAAAAGGGGTTGTTGCTAGCATTTGGACTCAGAAACAGAAAAATGAGTTAAGCGTTAAAAATATGCCCAAAAGTATTCTGTTAATTCTGATTGTCTTGAGCATTTTCCTCAACACGGCTGCATCCTCCTCCGCTGCTCCGGACATCGGCATAGGCGGTGACGAGAGCGATTCTCATACGCATCTAGGGTTTGAAGGCATCCCCCAAGACGCCAAAATTATGAGGGTCTGCACGCATCTGATCGTGGATCGAGCGGCACCAGTTGGACTAAACTTTTTCGCGGTTCAAGTGAATTTTCCCAACCAGACATGGGCGCACGGCGGTCCCCAGATTAATTCAGGTGCGGAAAAAGCAAACTGGGGTGGCTTGGTGAACCGGGGTGGTGGCTCGAAGGACTACACGGAGGTGAATTGGAAAGAGGATTTGTTGCGGATTGAATGCGGGATAGAAAAGCCGAACACGGTGACTTGGAAATGGGACCGCAATTGCGAATACATCATTACAGTTGAGCGCGGAAAGCAAATTTACCTTCCCACGGGGATGAACGACCAATTTAAAGTCATTGTTCCCGCTCATAAGATGTGGGAGTGGAAATTAACCATCAAGGCGCTCGACGGCAGGCACAGAGTCTTCACCTCATTGCTTTACAATTCCGCCGACCACATCAGCAGTTTCTATTTATGGAACGAAGCGGGCTATGGTTCGACCGGCAAGCAACAGCACGCCAAGTGGTCGCTACCAACCTATTGCACGGAAGACAGTGCAGAAGACAAAATCCCTACGGGCTGGAAACGTTTCTGATTACTGAATGAAATCGAATCGAAATGATATTATATCAATGATCCCTCCCCAAGTTGCCTGAAAATTTATGTCTAATACCAGATTATTTCCGCTCACCTTTCTCTTGCTGTCACAAACCGTCTTGTCTGCAATCGCTTCGGATGCACCACGCGAACGTATTTCCTTGGACGCGGGCTGGCGATTCAGCGGACATGTTGCCGTTTAGTGCTTATGTCAAAAAAACCATTCAATAATTCCAGCACCAGCTACAGTAAATCACTATGAACACACAAGTATTTCGCGCGTGGAGCGTGGTCGGTCTGCTCTTTCCAGTTGCCATGCTGAACTATCTCGACCGGCAGATGCTCGCAACGATGGGGCTTTCCATCAGTGCCGACTTTGCGGAACTTCAAGGTGCGTCCGGCGCGGAAAACTTTGGCCGGCTCATGTCCATCTTCTTGTGGATATACGCCTTTTGCAGCCCTTTGAGCGGTCTCATCGCCGACCGCGTGAACCGCAAATGGCTCATTGTCTTCAGCCTAGGCGTCTGGTCCGCCGTGACGCTCGCGATGGGGCAAGTCCATGATTACCAGACGCTTTACTGGCTGCGCGCGGTGATGGGCATGAGCGAGGCGTTTTACATCCCCGCCGGGCTTTCGCTTATCGCGGATTATCATCGCGGCGCGACGCGCTCGCTGGCCATCGGCATCCACATGAGCGCCATCTATCTCGGCCAGGCGCTGGGCGGCGTCGGCGGCTGGATCGCACAGGATATTTCGTGGCGTGTGGCTTTTGGAAGCTGCGGAATCATTGGAGTCGGCTACGCCATCGTGCTGGCATTTTTTCTGCAGGAGAAAAGTAATCGGCATGAAGTCGCTGTGTCCCCGGACCACGGAGGTTCAATTTTGCCGGTGAAAACTTTTAGCGGCGTCCACTGGCTCGGATTCATCCTGCTGCTGCTTTGCTTTTGCCTGCCGAGCCTGCCGGGCTGGGCCATTAAAAACTGGCTGCCAACGATGCTGCAAGACCGGTTCCTGCTGGACCAGAAAAGTTCCGGACTTTACGCCACGCTGACCACCGCCAGCTCGGGTTTTTTGGGCGTGCTGCTCGGCGGAAAAGTCTCCGACATGCTGGCCAAGCGCCATCTTCGTGGCCGCACCTGGACGAGCGCGGCGGGATTGCTGCTCACCGTGCCGGCGCTCGCGGGCATCGGCTTTGCGCCCACGCTGCCGTTGGTCGTGGTTTGTGCCGCCTTCTACGGACTGGGCTTTGGAATGTTTGATGCGAACAACATGCCGATTCTTTGCCAGCTCGCACCATCACGATTTCGTGCTACGGGCTACGGCCTGATGAATTTTTTCGGCATCGCGGCCGGTGCGTTTTTAACACCTCTGCTTGGCCGACTCAAAGACCAGGGAGTGCCGTTGGCGACCGGTTTCGCATTTTGCGCGATTCCAGCGGTCCTCGCCGTGGTGCTAATGCTATTGCTACGACCCGCCAGCCGCGACTACGAAACGCAGACAAATTAACCTCATATCAAACAAGAAAAGATGAACCGGCCATATTTTCAGAATCAGGGACTGGCTCCAAAGCGACCGCATATTTCATAGTTTTAAACTAACGTCCCCCTTCCCTCTGCCCAGCCCCTCCAACCCTTACCCCCTACTCGACCTTCGCGGCTCTACCCCGTGCTCTTGTCGGGGCTAAGCGTCCTTGGCGTGAGTAAAACTGCAGCTACCCGACCGCCTGACCTTGAATTAAATATGGATCGCGTGGCCGACCGCCGCTTCGGTCGCTTCCTTGATCATCTCCGTCAATGTCGGATGAGCGTGGATTGTATGAGCGATCTCATCCGCCGTGGCCTCCAGGGTCATGCCTAATCCCACCTCGGCAATCAACTCCGTCGCCTCTGCCCCGATGATATGTGCCCCGAGAATCTCCCCATGCGGTTCCCCGATGAGAATCTTCACCATCCCTTCGGAATCTCCACTGGCCACTGCCCGACCACTCGCCCGATACGGGAATCGACCCACCTTAAACTTCAATTTCTTCTCCTTCGCCGCCGCTTCCGTCAGCCCAATGCTCGCCACCTGCGGTTGGCAGTAAGTACAACCAGGGAAAATCCCGACCTTCTTCGGTTGGTACTTCGCATCAAACATTCCGTTCACCGCCTCAATCGCCTCAAACGAGGCCACATGCGCCAGCCAAGGCGGTCCAATAATGTCCCCCGCCGCAAAAACCCCCGCCATGGAAGACCTATACCGAGCATCCGTCTTCACATAGCCCTTGTCCAACTCCAGCTTCACTCCCGCATCCAGCGCCCCCTCTAAATTCGCTTGAACCCCGACCGCACAGAGCAACGCATCCGCTTCGATCGTCTTGGCATTTTTTCCGGACAACTTTACCTTCACTCCCGTGGACGAGGCGGTGACACTTTCCATTTTACTTTCTGTTAAAATCTCGATCCCTTGCTTCGCTAAAATTTTCCCCAACATGTCGGAAATCTCCTCATCCTCGATCGGCAAGACCCGCGGTTTCATCTCCACCAGCGTCACCTTCGTCCCAAAAGAGTTTAGAAAATAGGCAAACTCCACCCCGATCGCACCCGCCCCCAGAATGACGATGCTCTTGGGCTGTTTCTTCATCTCCAGCGCCTCGCGACTGGTCATGACCACTTTACCGTCCACCTTCATTCCAGGCAGAACTCGAGGCACACACCCCGTCGCCAACATCACATTCGTTGCCTCAATTACCTGACTTTTCCCATCCGCCGTCTTCACCTTGATCTTGCGATCCACCCCCAACTTTCCCTCTCCAACCAGATAATCCACCTTCTTGGCCTTGAGCAGAAACTCAACGCCCTTCGCAA
>Ga0247840_10005485_pt1 | contig 19060 bp, 20 predicted proteins | sample LaCruzMarch2015__FD_192404 | JGI IMG/M metagenome (GOLD analysis project Ga0247840, IMG submission 192404) | Freshwater microbial communities from meromictic Lake La Cruz, Castile-La Mancha, Spain - LaCruzMarch2015_17m | ecosystem: Environmental > Aquatic > Freshwater > Lake | place: Spain... | reverse complement strand
CGACCGGGCCAAATCTTACGAGGTCGACGACCTGGCCGCTGATCTGGCCAACGCGCTCGCGGTCCGAGATCTCGTGTCCGCGCCCAAATTCCGCACCGAACTCCAGAAACGCATGGCCAAGCATGAACTCTGGGCTTCACAACCTCCTCAAATTGTTGTAATGCCCGTACATCATAGAGAAAGATTTTCTATCCCTTGGCAGAGTTTTTCCGATTTTAGCAGATTTTGGATTAGAAGTCCCACACCGGCTCCCACACACCTATCCCAATGCTGGGACATTCAGGTTTCGTTTTATGCGTTTAAGGTATGGCACTCCGTACGTCGACAGTGGAATCCATCTGAGTTGGAAGGAAATTTGCTGGTTTACGTAATAATGTTTCAGCAGGGATTCCTAACTTTTCATTAAGAGCCCGGATCATGCTCAGGGTAAGCTGCCTATTTCCACTTAGCACCTCGGAGACTTTACTCTTTGAGCCCAGAATGGGGATCAAGTCTTTTTGCTTTAATCCCCGCTGATCCATCATAAACTCAATCGCTTCGATGGGAGTTGGAGGTGGAACAGGATGGTGCCGGTCTTCATAAACACCGATGAGGGTCACCCAGACTTCCAATTCGTCAAACTCATCAGTCCCAGGTTCAGAGTCAAAAATTGCTTCAACTCGAGCTAATGCTGCATCATAATCTGCTTCAGTTTTAATAGCACGGATTTGCATACTTGACCTGAATTAATTATCGCTTCCTCTGCTGACTCCCTCCCTGACTCTCGTGAAGTGGATAGAGAGTTTGATCAAAAGCATATAAAATCCATAATCGCTAAGAGAAAAAAGTCTGTTTGTGGAAATATTATCTAACGACAATTCGTCCAGCGGACAATTTATTATGGCATCTAAAAACACAATGGATTCATTTCCTAGGCCCTGTGTGTATGGCAAATAGAATATATTAGTAATAAACTGTTTTTTAACATCGGAGATATGAGCGTTAATACGTTCAGATGTCTCTAAGCCAGTGAGGACAAAATTGTTTATCAACGCATTCTCGTACTTATTTAAATTTAAAATTGGAGCATAAAGGATTCGGGTTGTAAACAATCGTTTATTCAAAGGATCTACATCACACGTATTTGATAAGATGATAGACGGGGTTTTTAGAAACGTTCGGCTCTTTAAATCAACAACCAATAAGTCTTTAATTCCATCTCCTTGATAAAAAGAATTGTCCTGCATTAGCTTGAGAGTATACATCCTCTTGTCAATATTGTTAGGAAAAGACTTTATCTCTTTAAAGAGAGTTTTTTGATCAACGCTTGATAGATACTGCGGCAAATACATCTTTACTTGCTCAAAATTTATCATATGAGATCCCAAAAATTATCATTAATGACTTTGGCGTAATTTGGGCTTAATGGTTTTGAATTCTCAAGCATGGCAGAAGTAAAAAGATAAAGAGCTTCAACTTGGTCTAAAAGCTCTTCGTGCTTCAAGGGTTTGTATTGGTTTTCTTGTGAGTAATGCTTGTCCAACTGAGTTGATATGGTTTCAACCTCCAACTTTTTATCCATTATGGGAGAAAAATATGGGCCTAATTTTATAGCGTAAAATAAGGCTGCGGTTGGCAACATTCCAACTAACGAACTCACTGTTACAGCTTCCATGAACTACCTCAATATTCAGGATTTAATCCACTTATAAAATCAGTTTTAAGGATTTTATAAAATAAATGTTTCTCTGTTTCGTGGCATTGCTCGACGATATTTACCAGCTCAGAGAAATCAGGCCGTATCGGACCAGGTCTGAAAGTATCAATATCGAGGATCGAACCTTTCAGTATATGATCAGCGTCAATTTTAATTTCAGCATTATTACCCATCCGGATAGCATTCATGAGGCCATCAGAAGGAATTTCGACTGTTATCATTGACCCGAATTGGCCGAGAAAATCATCGCGAAGAAAATACTTTAAGTTAGATATATTAAAAATGTTGTTTTCAAAAAAATTTATATATCGCAGGCTTATCCTCTGAATGTCACCAATGATTCCCAGTTGCAGTATTTTTTTTAGAAGTTCAAATATTTTAACGGAAAAAATTGGCCACCCAATATAATCATTTATATTGCTTATGCTTAACACACGTGGTCCCACCTGAATAATAAAATTTTCATTTGACATTTTATAATGAGGTGCGAAAGTAAAAGTTGGGTCAGACTCTCTCATAAAATCTGGGAGTTGTAATATTGGAAGTTTGTCGACCGTGGGATAATCCACTTGTATCTCTTTATATATAAACCCGAAGATAGCCTCTGTAGGCACGAGAGGTTCAAATCGGACTTCTGAAATGGCTTCGATTATGGGGCAAGGTGAAATCTTTTTTGGAATGCGCACATTCACCATCCTTTTGTGTGGGACTATGTAAATTTTTTTGTACTATATTATATCTCTGCGCCAAAAGCAAGCGAGCTAAAAACATAAGATTTATATTATGAATATGAATCTAATTGCGCAACCTGAAAATAGCCATTTCCATGTAAAAATCTCGCATCACCCCCGTGACATCCCCTCTTATAAGGATGATCTTCCCATATCCGGCTCAGCTTTTACCCCATTACCCCGGACGAAAGGAGGTACATCCCCATGCCTATCACTCCTCATCGAGCACAACTCGCAATTCCCACCGGTGCTCTCAAAATCAAATACCTTTCACCTCAAGAAGTTGACACTCTCACTTACACTTTTCAGAACTGGTTTGACCAGGCTCCCATGAAAGGAAAGAAACGGGAGATACGTGGTCGTTACTGGTTAGTTTACCTGGTCCTGCGTTTCACCGGTGCCAGGCTAGGCGAAGTCACTCAGCTTAACGATATTACTGACATTGACTATCGTGCTGCGGAACTCATGCTCATCACACTGAAGCGCCGGGACCAAAAGCCAAAAAGAATCGTCCCAGTTCCGAGTAATGTAGTCTCCGAGATCGCTACATACCTCGCCTCTTATCCTCATAGGCGAGGTACTGTTTTTAACATCGATCCAAATAACTTCAGAAAGACATTCTACCAGATGGCACGAGAAGCTAAAATCCTGACTGAAGAAATTGATACTTCTACAGGTGCCAAACACATCTTTCCTCACCCACACACACTCAGACACACAAGAGCAATAGAACTCATCCGAGCTGGTATTCCTGTTCCTGCTGTACAAGACCTTTTGGGTCATTCCAGCATATTAACCACAGCTCAGTATGTTCGTCTCTCAGGTCAGGAAGCAAAGCAAATGATGAAAAGTGCTGGGCTTCTGTAACATATATACACACTTCCTGCTCCAAACACCTATTGGCCCCTCCCCTACGCTAGCCTGCTGGTCTTGACAAGCCCCAGTTTCAACTCATCAAATCAATGAATTCAAAAAGCGCAATATGTTGCGTTTTTTAAGTGTCGACGCGTCGACGCTTATTATTTAACAATTACATTTTATTGTTTGATCTTAGACCCTGCCATCTACTGTAACCCCGCACATTACTGAACCACCTGTCACGACAGGGTTCTCCATTTCATGTACCTACTGAGGATCAGATTATTCTGATGCGTGCTGTAAAAAAAGGAGGAACCGCCTTGAACGGGACCATGTCAGCGAATGTGACAGTTCCTTGGATAAGAACACTTCTTTGACTCTAGTCCACAGTACCCCCTGCTTTACAGTAACCAATAACGTAACAGTAGGTAACTCCTTGTATGTTCCGAATGGATGTAAGATTATGGGAACATAAAAAATCTTTAACCGGAGGAAATTTGAATGCCTCAGCCCCCTTCACAAAATATTACAAATTTTAAACATTTGAAATTGATTGTGAGTAATGGAAAAATCTTGGTTCCCAATCTTCCTATCAGCAAGGAGACTGCTTTATTGAAATTAAATCGAAGAGCCGAACAGATTAATAAATTTGCAGAGCGTGTAGAATCAATAGAAAGTGACCCGTGGAGTATCAGCCTCCTATATTATTTAACTCTGGGTAGAGAGTTGTCGGTTGTCATGGAGGAAGTTAGAGCTCTTGGCCTTATAGTACACAAATGGACTAAGGAGAATTTGATCATTTCGCATGAAACCATAACGAAGGCGATTCATGTTTCTAATAATCAAGATTCTATTTATCAAGAGAATCGCTTGTTCTCGCACTTTAGTTTTAACAGGAACAGCAAGGTCCAAAACACTCTTCAAAGGACTAAGGCCAAATTGAAAAAGCTGAGAGGTGAAAAAGGGTTCGAAACAATTCATGATATTTTAAAATTTAACTTAATCATCGACGAATGGATACGGAAACATCGGAAAGAAATAAAAGAAAAAGACAAACCAAAGGAAAGCTTGGACACAGGAATAAATCGGCAATTGCTGGAGTTGAAAAATCACATTGAAGAGACCATAATTTTTCTAAATACAAACAAAATAAGCACTCACTCGAAAATGTCATCGGTTGAACATATAATCGAAATGGCGGAATCAATAAAGCTCTACATCCACAGATATTGATCTAAAAGTTCAGAAAATCTCCCCCTTCTTTGCTGGGGAGGGGGAGATTTTTTTAGCTATTAGCAAGTTTAAAACATCTTGAAATACAATAAAACTCTAAACTCCATTTCGTTGAGTTGATTTTCATTATCTCCAGTGTACTCAACTAAATTCCCTATTAAAAACGCAACTAACTGCGGTTTTATCTAGTGTCGACGCGTCGACGCACATGCGTAACTGATACTGAATTAATTGCATTAAAGCAGACCCCGCCATCTACTGTAACCCCACCCTTTACGGAACCACCTATTTTGACAGGGCTTTTATTCTTTTATAGACAGTAAGGGTCAGAGTTGTCTGATGCGTTCTGTACAGGAAGGAGGAATTCCCATGCTTGGATCGCGGAAGCGGTCGACAGTGCCAGGAATAAAAGGAGGTATCATCCTGGTCTACAGTACCCCCTGCTCTACAGTGACCACCCACGTTACCGTAACAGGTTTCTTGTTTTATTCTGAAATGGGGGTAGGGTGGCATCTGTTTTTAAAAATCTTTAACCGCTGGAGGAGTTTTTATGCAATCTGTAAAGGAAGTGCTCGCGATGGCAATGGATGAAGAAGACTTGGGAAACGAAGTGAAAAAACTTTTCCCTAAAACTGCTCAGGACGCTGGGGTCACGGAGGAAAGTCTTTCTGAAAAAACGGCAGAGGTCAACGCGTTTGCATCGAAAATCATGAACATTTCAGCCTCTGCAAGTGCTATTATCGCAGCTCATCACGCAGCATTGGGTGCGGCTCTGAACCAACTGAAGATTATGGTGAAGAAGGCAGGTCACAAGTGGCAAGATTGGGCAGACAAGAACGTCAAAATCAAGGCGCGTACTCGCGAGAAAGCAATGACGCTCGCAAGAGGCGAAGTTGACGCTATTTACTACTCACTTGGCAAAGAACGTATAATTGCTGTCCTGCGTGTGATCAAGGATAAAAATTTGGAAGTAAAGGCCAACGACATCCTGGGTCATCTTCTTTCAAACTTCGATCTGAATGATTTCAGCGCACTCGAAGAATTCAAAAACCGTGTTGCTGAATGGATCAAAAAAACGCAGGAAGTTGCGTTTTCGGATCGGCAGTCAAACGGAACCGGAAGTGGACATCCCGATCAGCATATCCAAGCTGCCCCCGATACCGAAGTTCAGCCTGGGCAAGCTGACTCCCAGCAGTCACAGGGAGAGAACTTCAACATGAAGGCAGCATGCAAGGTGATCACTCTCGTTCCTAGTAACGCAAAAGAACTCAACGCAGAACAAGAATTCCAGAATGCCGCGATCCAGCTGATCGATAGAGGGGAACACTTGATCCATGCAGGAAAACCGCTGACCTGCGTTCTTCCTGAACTGATTTCAAGAATTAGAACGATTGCCGATGCTCTTGAAGCTCTGATCGGGTAATATCTAGTAAACTGAGCATATTAGCCCCTCCTCGAAAACGGGGAGGGGCATTTTAAACCTATTAAAAACATGGAGAAAATTATGAACACAGTAATCCAGATTGCAGTCAAATACTACCTTTCTAGAGGACATCATGCGAATATATCTTTCTTCTATGACAGCAGGTTCTTTTCGTCATTTCTTGGACATCTTCCCTGACTCCAAGCTCAACATTCTTCTAGCTTATAACGGGACAAATTCCCATCTAAAATTTCTCGACGAATTCAGCAATAACATCGATGAACTTATGCTCGACTCTGGAGCGTACAATGCGTACTTTCAAATGCTTAAGAAAATTGAGGCTAAGCAAAATAAATATAATTATGCAACATATTTGCTGAAGCAGAGACACCGATACGGTATTTACGTCAATTTCGACGAAGTATTCTCCGAAAGTGGTTTTAAGATCAACTACGAAAACCAGCTCTTCCTTGAAGCTTTTGGTTTCAGCCCGATGCCCGTAATTCACAATTACGATCTTCGCAGCGAAGAAGTACAATTCTACTTAAATTCAGATAAATATCACCTGTTGTCATTAGGTTATTCCGCGAATAAAAATATCCCGAACATAAAGGCATTGTCAAATGCCTTTTATAAGGCAGGCAAAAGGATTCACCTTCTCGGGAAAAGTGAATTCGCTGCATTGGCATACGCTCCAATTGCTTTATGTGATTCATCCTCATGGGCTTGGCCTGGTCAGTGCGAGTACACGTATTTTTGGAATCCTTTCCTTAGCCTGTCTGATAAAACGACATCGATAAATTACCCTGGACGTGTGAAAGGGACACGGAATAACGATTGGGACGTACATCCATATAAGGACGAGTTCATGAACTTCGTTCGGAATACCTTTGGCTATTCTTACAAGGACCTCGTTGAAAGTAAATATAAGTACCATTTTAGAAACGTAGTATGCATGTATTTTTATTTGCAGGTACAAGCTGAAGTTACGAGGATTCACAAGCTGCTCGGATACCGTACCGAGTAAGAGACCTTGCCGGGTTACAAAACTCTTAAAGAGGGCAACACCACCCCCTTCACCAACTGGAGATGTCGACGCGTCGACACACTGCCTTTCCTGCTATGCACCTTCCCATGGACTCTATACCCTAGAGATTCCATAGAGTTACTCTATATAAAAATATTTTCTACCCCACTTGCCAAGCCTCGTGCACCGTGTTAGGATATTCCAAATTGCTTAAATGTTGGGATTGAGGGGCAGCCTTACATGCGAAATCGGCCTACATATTTTTCCTCTTTTTTCACATGCCTTCCTTACCCTATTTTCTTTTTTTAGTTTAACGAAACCCAATCTTGAGGAGTGATTTGTCATGACTAAAGCAAAAGACCACAAAGAAGAAGGCTTCCATGTTGGGCAAGTTTATTCCATCCCCCTTAAAGAACTCAAACTAAATGAGGATCAACCCAGGAAATACTTTGATCAAGAAGCCCTAGAATCCCTCAAAGGTTCGATTGAAGATTATGACCTACTTAACCCCATTCTCTTCAGAATCGATGAAAATGGCGAAAAAATACTAGTTGCTGGGGAAAGACGAGTAAAAGTGATGTTAGACCTTGGCAAAGAATTCATTCAAGGTCGCCTTGTAGATGGTGACCCTGACGAAATATCACTTGTTGAGAATATAGTTCGTGAAGATTTAAATATTATTGAGAAAGCAGAATCTCTTGCTAAGATGAAAGAGAATAAACATTACGACACTGTAAAGCTTGGCAAAATCATTGGCAAAAAGCATAACACCGTCAGCGAATTAATTGGGCTAACTAGACTTACAGAAGAAATTAAGGCTAAATGTAGAGTTACTGATCGTTATAGCTTTAGGCAGCTCAAAAAAATATCTACCCTTGAACCTAAGGATCAAAAAGTCCGTTTTGCATTACTTGAATACCAAACGGATGAGACCAAAAACAAGCCTTCTAAAGTTGGCTCCGCAGGAAGACTTAAAAAAGTAGCTTCACTTACCAATCGCTTTAGCAAAATAAAAGAAAGTTTAAAGAAAGTAACCAAGTGGGAGCTTGTCGATAAGGAGGCTGCTCGTTCTGAGATCATTTCATTCAGAGAGTATCTAAATAGCTTACTTGAGGACCTTGATAAAAAACATGAGGAGCCCAAGAAGGTTGCTTCCGAGCAGAAGACTAGTGATACTAAGTAGTTAGTGGTGTCGACGCGTCGACGGAATTTATTGGCGAAATACTTTTGAACCAAAAGGGAAAGATTAGTGCGGAAAGTTTATAACAAATTTTATACTTAGCCTTTAGGATATATTGTTCGGGGAAAAAGAAATTTAACAGGAGAAATTGAAATGGCATTTTTAACGTCGGAAAACGATGACTTTTCAAAAATCGTAATCAAATCTTCAGAAATAAATATGGAGTCTGACATTGAATTGACTCTATCGGGTGGAATAACAAAGGCAATTACTGTTCTTGAGGGGTCTGAGCGAGAAGATTTAAGTATTGAACTTCGATTTGCAAATGCCACCGAACATAAGCTTCCCCTTAAAAGTGATGATTTCAACTTTTTTGTTAATCCGACAAATAAAAACATGTCCATTTTCAGCAGTAGACCTGAGGTCGCTGAGATATCCTTAAGTTATGCCGACGCAAATCAAAAAACAAGATATCTTTCTGCATTAGGTTATTGGGAATATAATAGGAACTTTTTCAGTGTTTCTTCTCAACAAAAAGATGTGTTACCATCTATCTCTTCTCAAACGGAATCTTTAACAAGTCAAATCAAACAAGGGACTTCTATAGTTAATGTAAAAAAATCATTGCCAAATGATGATTTGAAATCATTTGAATCACCTCTAAATAGTTCAAAGAAAAAATCTTTAAAAAATTTTGCGATTCTTCTGGCATTGTTAGCGATTGCATCAGTTGCCTTATATTATTTTGTTCTAAAAGACAAAAGACAAGAATCTTTAATATCTCAATCGAATAAAGTATTTCCCGATACCACAGCAAATCCAGTTCAAAAGCCAATACATAAAGAACAAGACAACGTAATCAATGAGCCACCCATCATCCAGCAAGAAGAAAAACCGAAACTGTCGAATGCAAATATGAAAGTTCAACCTATTACTTCGCAAGAGATACTTCAAACTGAAAAATATGATTTACGATTATCAGGTTCTAATACCATTGGTTCAAATTTAATACCTAATTTGATAGAATCATGGTTGATTTCAATGGGTGGGAAAGACGTTATAAAAAAACAAAAAAATATTGATTCAAAAAGGATTCCTGAGATTGTTATTAGTTGCAAATTGAATGAAATACCTTTTAATGTCGAGATAAAATCACATGGCTCTAGCAACGCATTTGCTGATTTATATTCAGGAAATGCTGATATCGGTATGTCATCAAGGCCAATCAAAGATGATGAAAAATCTTTGCTTTCCAATTTAGGTGATTTAACAAGTGCCGAATGTGAACATATTATAGGATTAGATGGAATTGCAGTAATTGTTCCTCCTGGGAAACAACTTAGCTCATTAACATTAAATGAAATAGCAAAAATATTTTCTGGAGAAGTAAAAGATTGGTCGGAAATATCTGCAGGGAATGGGAATATTAATGTATATGCGAGAGATGAACATTCAGGAACTTATGATACATTTAGGCAGTTAGTTCTCAAAAATAAGGACATTACATTAAAAGCAAAAAAATATGAAGATAGTATACATTTAGATGCCGATGTTGCTAAAGATCCCTTGGGTATCGGTTTCCTTGGTTTACCATTTACAAAATTATCTACGCCGTTAGCTGTTTCAGATGGAAATACATTAGCATTTTTGCCTAATGTTTTAACTGTAAAAAAAGAAGATTACATTTTAACTCGTAGATTGTTCCTGTATACGTCTCTTAACCCAAAAAATGAATATGTAATTCCGTTTATTAAATATATACAATCAGAAATAGGTCAAAATATTGTAAAACAAACCGGTTTTGTTGATCAAAGCATTAATCTAAATTTAAAACCTGATACACAAATGAATAAAAAGAATTGCATATTAAGCAGTAAATGGCCACAAGATAAAGAAGCTTATTGCAAGTTAATTAACGCAGCAAAAGACTTAGGCATTACTTTTAGATTTCGTATCAATTCTTCAGAATTCGATAATCGTTCAAAAATGGATATACAACGCATATTTTCGCTACTATCAAAAAATGAGCATCACAAGCTATCTTTAATTGGGTTCGCTGATTCGAAGGGTGATTATTATGCCAATATTAAATTATCTCAAGATAGAGCATCTTCAGTTAAAAAAGCGCTGAATATTTTAGGCATTGATGATGTTGAAATACAAGGTTTCGGTCCAGAGATTCCTGTCGCTGATAATGAGACTAGTGAAGGGAGAGAACGAAATCGTCGTGTAGAAGCCAGGATTTATTAATTTTTTTGAGCCTGGATGCTGAATAAGTACTAGATTAATTTATACCCAAACTGCGTTAATTTTAAAATCGTGGGTATGCACTTGAGTCCTGCATTTGTAGGTAATAGCCTAGTTTCATATATTTTTTTTGTTGGCCACGTGTTTTTTACCGAGCGACCTCGATTGACAAAACATTCCAATGGGATAGGCCAGGGCTGTTATAGGTTTGCCTGAGACAAGTGCATACCTACATTTTGAATATATAATCAAATATTTTTGAGGAGATATTTATGAACCAATGGAAGGAAATATGTAATAAACAAAAACTGCGCTTGGAGTGTGCTATAAAAATAGCAGAAAAAACTCTTAAATTGTCAGATCTGCCCCATGCAAAAGTAAGCAGTAGCCATATAGAACACCTTAATAGCTCTCTAGTTGATGCAAGAAAAAAATATCGAAGACTAGCAGCTGCTGAATTCCATATCGCTGTTGTAGGGTTAGAAAAAGCCGGCAAGAGCACATTTGTTAATGCTTGGATTGAATACGATTTGCTCCCAAATGATATCAAAAGATGTACTTTTACTACCACCCGGTTGCATTCTACTGCAGTAAATGAGAAACAGAGGATGCGCATTGTTTTTAAGGGAAAGGAGCAATTTGAATTGTACAAAAATGAGTTAAAAATAACATGCGACAAGTATCAGGATGATCCAAATAACCCGGCTCATGGTGACTTTAAGATGATAACAGCTAATAGGGAAACACTATCCGAATACATCGGGAAGGAACCTGAAGATATTGATTTTGATGGTATTATAGAAATAGAAGAAAAGTTGAAGAAATTTGTCGCAAATCCTAAGTATGCGCATGCTATACAAGAAGTAGATCTTCATCTTAAAGATATTTTTAATGTTGAAGGTATTGTTTTTTATGACGTTCCTGGCCTAGATTCTGGATTGCGTAAGCATTTAGATGAAGCTAAAACCATGTTGGAAGAGTGTGATGCTGTAATTATACTTAAGAAGTTTAACGTACCAAGTCTTTCAGCATATGAGCAACAGCTAATTGAATATATCAAAAAAGGTGATCCTTATATTCAAATTGCAGATAAGGCTTTTGTCTTTTTGTCGAGGATTGATGAGGCACCAAACTATCACAATTTAGAGAAATGTATAACTCAATCAAAAGATGTTTGGTTCACTCAGTGTGGCGTTAAAGGCAATGCAATTGTTGAAGGTACATCTTTTTGGCATTTGGCATTGAAACAACGCCTTAATACTGAAAATCAAAAAGATTTAAAGCCTGAACCTGAGATTAAATCGCACTTGGCAAAACTGAAACATTTTAATATTGAGTCACAAAATGAAGATGCTTTTATTGAAGCATGCGGTATAAACCGTATAAAAGCAACTATTTTCGATTATTTAAGCACAAACAGAGCTCATCAGCTAGAAGATGTTTGTGCTAAAATTTATGAAAGCATTTTAAACACATCAAAAACTATTTTACTTGAAGCACGAGAAGAGCTGCCCGATAATCCTGAAGAAGACCACATAATAAATATCGGAGAAATTCTTAGAAAGTGGTGGAAAGCTGAATGGGAAAAGATAATTCACGAATTAATTTCTGACCATAGTCAGGAAGAAAGATTGCAATCTATATTGGACGATATCAGTAAAATATACACTGATAAATTTTCAAATCGTTTAACCAAACTAAATACTACAAAGCAAGCAAATAGAGAAATTTACTTTAATACTTTGAAATCTAAATACCAAAACAACCCGGGCGCTCTTAATACTCATTGGCGAAGAGATAAAATATATCCAGAGCTGAATACGCTAATCGAGGAAATCGCTAAAGGGCTATCAACAAATCTATTTGAGCATCTTGACAGTTATATAAAAACGATTGACAAGCGCCTTTGGGATAACTGCTTAGATGTTAGAAAACAGGTGTACCATTCAATTGGATATAAACAGACTAATTACTCTGTATATTTGGATCATAGTGTTAGAGCCTTGTATTTGAGGTTTGCAAGAAGCGTTATAGATGCCTTAATAAAGACTCCCCTTCATGAAGGCAGAGAGAAACAATTGGATAAAATTCAAGCTGACTTGTTAAGCATCGGGAATTATTTCCCGAAAGGGAGCGAAGAGGCTTATAAAAGTATTTTAAAATACGGTAAAATTGGTAGGGCTCTTTTGAAAAATCAAAATATTCGCAAGGAAAATAATGTTGCGGGAGAAATTGATCCATCAACGAAGAACAATAATTTTATGTCTGAACGAGCAAATACGGAAAAGGATGTTATCGATGAGGTTGAAAGCGATATTAAGGCATTAAATTTTTATTTGGGTTCTATAGTATTTCACATTTCTGGTATCGAAGCATTTGCTCAGCAAGAATTTAATCGGTTTACTGATGCATTTCATGATCTCCAGGATACACTTTACGATATATTGCGCCATAAATATACCGTAGCCGACCCGCGGTTAATGACAATTTTACCACCTGAATTAAAATCCATAAACAATACACAAGTTCGGGAATTTGCTCAACAGATGGATGATGTCCAAAAAGCTATTAACGATCAATGCTCAAGAGACAATTAATTGTTTAACAACACTTTAATTTTTTCACGTTATCAATAATTGGTCTACTTGTATATATTTTTTTGAGTTCAAATTTTAAAGGCCGATTAACTCGGCCTTTTTTCATTTTTACGCAGCAATCTTCTGCTGCATTAACACGTCAATAAATTGGTTCAACTTACCTTCTTTACTTTTAATCTGGCGCAACATGACTAGTTGCTCGGTTGATTGTTTTGTACTCAACTCAAGTAACGATGTTACTCCATAACGATTGGCAACATACACTTCATACAAATATCGATGACTTCCTAATCCTATTTGATCAAGCATTTTCATGATCTGATCTAGGAGGAATGGTAAAGGTTCATCGTTTTGTTGTTGAGGTTTAGGTGGCGCGGCAAGTTCTTCAATCCCGGTATTTAACCAAGTAAGAAGTCTTGCACCGGTATCTTCTGATGGGGTAAAATAGTTTCCATCGAAAAGACTGGTTCGATCCTTAGTAGCGTTAGCCATATGTCCATCAATTGAGAGGTCGAGAACTACTGTAAATTCATATTCAAGACCATCTCTTTGGATAGGACTTAGTCCAACTTTTACCACTTTAGTTTTCCCATTTTCCTGCTGGACTTCATAAGAAGTCTTCGTTCTCATCGTTACGATAAGATGAGAGGAACATCCAAGAAGTGCATCAACAAGCTGGTTGTGCTTAGGTGTAACTTCTCTCCAAGCAGAAAACGAGTTTCTGGTTACTTTACTCGCTCGATCATGGATATCAAGGATGCCACCATCACCTGCCCACGCATGAGACAAACTGTCTACGATTATAACATCATAGCTAGCTTCTTCTGCTGATTTGAGCAAGTGTATGTAATGGTCTGGGGAGTAAGGAGGTTCAAGCTGTGCAGCATCATATTCAAATAAGTTAGAATACAACTCCGCGGAACCTCTTTCAGTATCGATGATAGCAATACGGCCACCGAGGCCCTTAGCAATCTTCAATGCTGAATAGGTTTTACCTGAACCAGCAGGTCCCATTAGAGCCAAGCGTAACTTGGCTTGTTTTCTCTGTGCTCTTTTGAACATGAGGATCTCCGATTTGATTAAATGGTTTCAGAAAACGCAACTTGTTGCGTTTTTTATTTTAGTTAAACTTAAAGTCTCTACTTTTTAAAAAGCAACTTCTTCTAAATCCTCAAGGTTAATAGTATCCCTACGAGACTGATTAGCTCGATATGATTCTAATCCTTCTTCGCCAAATACTTCAATTGCGACTGCATCCTCTCCATAACAGAGAGAACTCATGTCGCAATAGCTGCAATGTAATCCTGGATTTCTCCAAAAGTGACCTTGTTGTATTAAATCAGCCACTGACTTACATGTAGCATGTAAATCAACATAGTGACCTAGTGATCTTCGGGACTCATCCCATTTAACCTGGGGGGTTTTAGTTCTTATGAGATAGATCAAGGCAACCGGGATCGCGGGTATGTTTATATCGTTGAAAGGAACTGAATAGAGGTAGGAATACATAGACAGTTCCAATGCAACCTTTGACATACCCTCCCTGGGACTTTTTTTGACAGTCTTGAGGTCGATAAGCCATGGATTCCCATCAAGGTCTCTGATGACTAGGTCGATATAACCGATCAAACTGATACTAAAGTCCTCTTCAAGGGTGATTGGATTGATCAGGTTAGATTCTAGGTGAAGCTCCACACTGATAGTTTGTAGCGGTCCTAGCTGCTCTAGGAACGCGATTGACTGCCTCAGGCATAAATCCTGTGCAGCTAAGTAATCCACATCATCTTCATAGTCACAGCGTTCTCTAGGATGGTCATTCCAGAAATTTCTGGATGCCTGTTGAAGAACGTCTGACATGTTATTTCTGAACATAAGGCCAGATTCAACAAGATGGTGAATGCATGAACCTTCAACGAGAGTTCGCGAAGTTTTCGTGGCACGGACACCTAACTCATAATGAAGATAATACTTCTCTGGACATGAAATGAATGTGTTTAACTTTGATTTGGAAAAACGGATCATTATGTCCTCCTTTGAAAGGGTGATCATGAGAGATCACCCTTCGGGTAATAGGATAAAGGAGAGGTAGAATTTTTGATTACGCGGCAAGAACTTCAGGATCATTCATTCGGATACGCCTGCGGGGCATATCCTCAATTGATTGATCAATCGCTGTCTTGAGAGTGTTCATCTCCGAAGAGAATCTCTTCCTCGCGACGTGATTGTAATTGAGCGCATAGGGATTTTGCATGGTGTTGAGAGCAGACCTGGCTTGGTTAACAAGCTCAGCTAATGTATCATCGTTAAACAAGTTCCTGTCCTTGAAGGAGTCGAGGAACTCGTTAAATCGATTGACCATGTTGCTCTTGATTGTTTTCGTCTTTCCGTTGCCATTTCCACTAAGCCGTTCCACCATATGTGACACGACGTCTTGGAATTCTTCACGGAGAGCGACCATGGATAGTTCCTTCGCTTCCTCCATAAGAGCTCCAAACTTTTCCTTTTCTCTTGCGTAGAGCTCAGGAGAAAGAATCGAAGCCTTGTTTGGAATGTCGATAAGAACGAACCTCCAGTCAAATCTGAACTTTGACTTGATATTGAAAGGGTAGTCGGTTTCTGTGAACAGATTACCGAGAACCATCTTTGCTTCTTCGCGGGCTTCATCATAGAAGCTTACGAAAGAATCCACTTTTGATACAAACTCTTGCTGAATGAGGGACAATTGTCCATCAACATCCACAATACTATCCTTGGGAACGAGGTAAAGACCTGTCACAGGAAATGGCAAAGCAGATTTCGCAAGAAGTTGACGTGCCTTCTGGATCGAGGTCTTGATAGGACCAAGCAACTCAGGATTGATCAAGAGCTTTTTGCCTTTGACCCATTCAGAGTTGTCAATCTTCTCCATGATGCCCTGTTGGAGCATCTTGGAACCAACCCAACACGATGTTGCGAGTTGAATTAGACAAGCCTTTTGAAACACAGTTTGGTCTTTCATTAGTTCTCTCCTTTAATGGTTTTCAGCCACACAACGGAATGTATTGTTTGACCGCTTGCTTCTTCTGTTGGTAAAACATGGGAGTAAGTTGATTTGAGATTTCTTTGCCCAGGATGTCTTTGAGAAATTGAGATTCTTCCATACAAAATGGACCTTGAAAGCCTCTTGTTTCAATAAGGATTTCTCCATCATTGAAAATATCAACTATGATTTTCTTCATAGAATACCTCACCATCCGGCAAAAAACTTGCCGGGCTAGAATGGTTACTAAAAGATTTCAGAGAGATACGAACGTCGACGCGTCGACAGGGGATGCCAACGCTGATAAGAGAAATAAATTTTGGTTAGATCATGCGGCGAGAACTAAGCGGATACCTACTTCAGTTTTGAACTCAGTAACACGGTAATTCTTTTTGCGTGCTTCAAGCTTAACACGTTCGATAGTGTAAGCTTGTTTCATTCTACCTCCATTCTCCCCTATGCGAAGACGAAGCTTGGAGTCCCAGAAATCAGTAAGTAGAATATACTTCTCACCTTTTCTGACAACACCGACTTCATAATCTGCATCCGGAATAACGATGGCATGATCACACAGGCCGAGTTGATCTTGAGTAATACCCTCTGGTAGAGGATGCTGCTCAGGATTCACAACTCTTCCATACCATTTGTATGTTTTTTGATTCTTGATGAACTTGAAACCGAGGAATGAACATGCTCTTTGCAGGCATTCCAGATTATCAATCACAAGTTCAATTTTTGAAATGTGACTCATTTAATCTCCTTTAGTTTCTTGGCAATTATCTTGCCGGGCCACCCTACTGGATGACATTACCTGTACGAATCTTGCGAGTTTCTTCAGGTGCATCATCAAGAGTGTTCGCATACCTTGCGCGAGTTCGAGCCCAATTTCTTAAGGACTCGACCTCTTCTCGCATAGTACGGGATAACGGGACAATTGATTGAAACGCAGAATCCAAGTCACTGAACTTAATCTCACGGCTAAGTTGTTCTATTTCAGAACCACTCCAACCATTGAGATTTTCAGCAAACTCTAAAGGAATCTTCGTATCATACCTAGCGTTCATTATTTGGATGATCTCCTTTCTTTCTTTAAAAGAGGGAAGGTCAACCATGAACACGGCATCGAATCTTCCTGCTCTGATAGTTTCAGGTGGAAGTTTGGAGATGTCATTAGCTGTAGCCATGACAAATACTGGAGAGCGATGTTCTTGCAACCATGTTAGAAAATGTGAAAACATTCCTGAGGTTGTTCCTCCATCAGTTTCACCTGAAGATTTAACTCCAGAGAAACTTTTCTCCAATTCATCACACCATACTACGCATTCACCAAAACTAGTGATGACTTGAGTAGCTTGTCGGATTTTCTTTTCAGATTCACCGACTAAGGAACCTTTTAAGGCTCCGATGTCTAAACGGATTAGAGGCCAGCCGAGAATACTCGCAGCGGCCTTACATGATAGAGACTTTCCAGTTCCAGGAATTCCAACGAGTAGAATACCTCGCGGACGTGGTAGATGTTCAAATCCAGGAAGAAATGCTTTAGCCCTTGTTTTGATGTATTGTTTCAATTGAGACAATCCACCAACGCTTGAGATGTGTTCTGGTTCCCATACTTCCAATAAACCAGACTTTTTGATAAGTTGAGATTTTATTGACGATATAACACGACTAGAGAAATATTTTCTCTTGACGAGTGAGAGTGCATAGGCACATTCAGCTTCGAACTCATTGAGTCCACGAGCTAAACGTGCTGCTTTCTTGTTAGGTTTAATGGATAATGGGCCACCGATTTCACATTGAAGCGAATAGAGCGATTCAGTATCAGGCAGAGGTAAATCTACCACGGTAAAAATTGATTGAATTTCTGGTCTTATTTGGATGCACGGCGAGATCATTGCTAGGCAATTACCTTGTGCTTTCCAAATCTGACTTCCATTTTGGATACCTTGAATAACTTCTGGTGAATCCATGAATAAATGCAAATTGTGCATAAATAACACGGTATCACGGGTTCCAGTCAACCATTTTAACGCTTCTACTGGGTCGAGGATTTCTTCTAAAGCTTTGTATCCTCCAGCCTCACGGATGCCTTGCAGACAATCCCATGAGAAGAACCTCCAGTGACCAGGAAAAGGTAAAACCTTTTCTGCTCTGAATGGTTCAGAAGTGAGGATACACAAGGCAGGAAATCCTGCTTTTAAATAGTCTTGGATCATCTGCAACTCCTTATATTGAACGATTAGATATGACATGTCTTACAATAAGACATGTCTAATAATATATAATTTCTATATGAAACAGGGTGAATGTTAAATATATTTTAGAGATAATATGAATGATATATGACACCGCAGAAAGGCCGTGTGGAAGTAAAAAGGATTAACTATGGAAGCAGTATTGATAAAATAAAATATAATTATATGATTTCTTCATCATCGCTCGCTGCTTCTCCGCCGTTTATTATCACAAGTAAGGGAGAAAATCTGATCGCTTCAAATGATTTAAAAAAGTTAATTAATAAAGTTTACTTGAAAGATATTATTCAAGACAATCTTAAAAGAAAAGAAAAAAATAAAAAGTATAATATAGTTAACTTTACATGATCAAACAGGCATCATTAGGTCTGCTTGATAACCATGTTGAAATAGTCATTAAAAAGTAGATAGATTTCTCCTTATTAAAAAGAAAGTTAAATCTTGTTACCCAAAAATTAAAAGATTCAAATCTTTTTCACTCTTCAACTTTCTCTTAATTTCGCTAATCTATTGAGGGGGAGAAATTTCTTTCTCCCCCATATTATAAGGGAGATGAAATGATGAAAATTTTTATTATAATAAATTTAACGGGTTACAATTTTCAACAGGGTTTGATTTTCAGTGAAAATTTATTGAAAAATGAAAATTTTATTATACCTAGATATACATGTCAGCGACGGCTCGAAAATGCTTAAAAACGCCGATTTGAAAATGTGGACCAAAAAAACCGCCGGTGAATATGGTGGGCTACCTTTTTCACCGGCGGCGGTTGTGTTGTCGGATTATTATCCCTC
>Ga0247840_10005483_pt1 | contig 19064 bp, 11 predicted proteins | sample LaCruzMarch2015__FD_192404 | JGI IMG/M metagenome (GOLD analysis project Ga0247840, IMG submission 192404) | Freshwater microbial communities from meromictic Lake La Cruz, Castile-La Mancha, Spain - LaCruzMarch2015_17m | ecosystem: Environmental > Aquatic > Freshwater > Lake | place: Spain... | reverse complement strand
GTTCTCGGATCAGGCCGTGCTGTTGGACACGGCGGGGCGCTACACCACGCAGGACAGTTATGCCCAGGTCGACAACGCCGCCTGGACCGGCTTTCTGGCGCTGCTCAAGCGCCATCGCCCGCGCCGCCCGATCAACGGGGTGCTGGTGGCGGTCAGCTTGTCCGATCTGCTGCAACTCTCCCCGACCGAGCGGGCCGCCCATGCCCAGGCGATCCGCCAGCGCGTCCAGGAGATTTACGCCGCCTTCCGCATTCGCGTGCCGCTCTATGTCCTGTTCATGAAGGCCGATTTGGTGGCCGGCTTCATGGAATATTTCGCGGATCTCGGCAAAGAGTGGCGCGAACAGGTCTGGGGCATGACCTTCCCCTTCGACCCCGCCCCGGCGGCCGCGGGCACGCTGAGCGGTTTCCGCGGCGAGCACCAATCCCTGACGCAGCGGCTCGATCAGCGTCTGCTCGGGCGGATGCAGGAGGAGCGCGACCCCCGACGGCGCGGTCTGGTCTTCAACTTCCCGCGGCAGTTCGCCGCGCTGGGCGAGACCATCGAACAGTTTCTCACGGACGCGCTGGAGTCCACCCGCTATGAGGTACGGCCCCTGGTGCGCGGGGTCTATTTCACCAGCGGCACCCAGACCGGCACCCCGATCGACCGGGTGCTCGCGGCGATCGCCGCCAACTTCGGCCTCGGACGGCAGGGGCCGGCGCCCTTCACCGGCACGGCCAAGACGTTTTTCGTCAACCGCCTGCTGACCGATGTGGTGTTTCCGGAGGCCCCTCTCGCCGGGCTCGATCCGCGCCAGGAACAGCGGCGGCGCTGGCTGCGCTGGGGCGCTTATGCGGGGGCCGTGCTGCTCGCCGTGACGGCCGCCGCGCTCTGGAGTCTGAGCTACGCGCGCAACCGCGCCTATATCGCCGAGGTCGCCACCCAGGTCGCCGCGATCCAGACGCAGATCGATGCGCTGGAGCCCAGCGGGCGCGACGTGCTCGCCGTCCTGCCGCTGCTCGACGCCGCCCGCCGCATTCCCGGCGGTTATGCCGAGCGCGACGCCGGCACACCGCTGACCATGGGGTTCGGTCTGTATCAGGGGGGCAAACTGGGTTCCCAGGCACAACGGACCTATCGACGGGTCCTGATGCGCGCCTTGCTGCCCGCGGTGATCCTGCGGCTGGAAGAGCAGATCCGCCAGGGCGCGGCCGACCCGGCGTACCTCTATGACGCCTTGCGTTCCTATTTGATGCTGGACGATGCGGAGCACTACGATCCCGATCAGTTGCAACTCTGGATCGAGCGTGACTGGGCACGCAGTCTGCCGCGGGAGACCACGACCGAGCAGCGCGAGGCCCTGGCCGGCCATCTGACCGCTTTGCTGGAGACCCGGCCGAGTCCGTTACCCTTGGCGCTGGATGCGGATCTGATCGGGCAGGCCCGCGAGATCCTGAGCAGTGCACCGCCGGCCACCCGGGTCTATGCGCAGTTGAAGCAAGCGGGGCCGGGCGCGGGGCTGCCCGACTTCACCATCGCCGGCGCCGGCGGCGACCTGGCCAAGCTGGTGTTCCAGCGGCGCAGCGGCAAGCCGATCAACCAGGGCATTCCCGCGCTCTACACCTACGCGGGCTACCATCAGGGGTTCGACGCGGTGACCGCCCGCCTGATCGCGGACGAGGCCGAGGAGAGCTGGGTTCTGGGTCCGACCGCGCGGCTCACCCCCGGCAGCCCCGAGGCCAAGGCGCTGATCGAAACCGTCCGCACGGCCTACCTGCGCGACTATGTGGCGCAGTGGAACAGCCTGCTCGAAGACCTCGCAGTGGTCCCGGCGCGGGATTTGCCGCACGCGGCCGAGGTGGCCGATGCGCTGGCCTCCCCGGACGACTCGCCGTTGCGTCGGCTGCTGGTCGCGGCGGCCCGCGAGACTGAACTCGATCGTCCGACGGAATCGGAGGCGACCGGCGACAAGGCGGCCAAGATCGCGGCCAGGGCCGCCGGCGCCACGAGCATGGTGACTAACCTGCGCAACCAGGTCGGCCGCTATTTCGATACCCCCACCACTGAGGAGCCGCCGGGCGAGGCGCCGGAAGCCTATGTGACGCGCCGTTTCGCCTGGCTGCACGATCTGGTTCGGGGCAAGGACGACCGACCCGCACCGCTGGATAAGTCGCTGGAGAGTGTCGGTCAACTGGGGACGCACCTGCGTTCAGTGGCCGCCGCCGCCACCACCGGGCGCGGCACCCTGGCGGTCGGCACCGGGTCCGAGATCCAGGCGGCCAAACAGGCGGCGGCCGCCCAGCCGCCGGTCCTCGCCGCATTGCTCGGTGCGCTGGCGGAGGACAGCGCCGGCCTGGTGGCCGGGGGCGCGCGGTCACACCTGAACAATCTTTGGACATCCGAGATCCTGCCGTTCTGCCGTGAGGCGATCCAAGGCCGCTATCCGTTCGATAAGGGCAGCGCGCGGGATACCACCCTGGCCGACTTCGGGCAACTGTTCGGCCCCGGCGGACTGCTGGAGACCTTCTTCAAGACCAACCTGGCCCCCCTGGCGGACACCTCGCGCCGCCAGTGGCGCTGGGTGAACGCTGACTTGGGCATCCCCGCGTCGGTACTGACCGCGTTCCAGCGGGCCGCGACCATCCGCGACGCTTTCTTCGCGGCGGGGGCCAAGGTCCCGGGGGTGGAGTTTGCACTGACCCCGACCAGTCTCGACCCGCGGGCGACCCAGGTCACGCTCGATCTGGGCGGTCAACTCCTTGATTATCGCCATGGGCCAATCAAGGCGCAGGTGCTCAAGTGGCCTGCTCCTGAAGGGCTCGGCCAGGTGCGGTTGGTGTTCACCGGGGTCGACGGCAAGACGCCCGGTCAGACCGAAGAGGGTCCCTGGGCCTGGTTTCGGGTGCTCGACCGGGCCCGGCTTCAACCCACCGGACAGCCGGAACTGTTCCGCCTGACCTTTGCCCTGGGCGGGCTGTCGGCAGCCTTCGAGTTGCGTGCGATGAGTGTGCGCAATCCCTTCCAACTCGACGAATTGCGCGGCTTCGTCTGCCCGGAGCGCCTATGAGCACCGGAAACCCGGTCGGGACCGGGTTCTACGGCAAGCTCCCGCACCTGGGCGACTTCGTCGGCCGGCGGTTGTCCACCGCGCTGATCCAGCCCTGGGACCAATGGCTGCAAGCCTCGCTGGCGGCCAGCCGCACCCGTCTTGGCGAGGCGTGGCTGGAGCAGTATCTCACCAGTCCGCTGTGGCGCTTTGTCCTCAGTCCCGGCGTGGCGGGGCAGGGAGCCTGGGCCGGGGTGCTGATGCCGAGCGTGGATCGGGTGGGGCGTTACTTCCCACTCACCCTCGCTGGTTCGCTGCCGACCGGGATCAACCCCTGCCGGCTCTTGCAGGTCACCGACTGGTTCGAGCGGGCGGAGGCGCTGGCCCTGTCCGTCCTCGATGACCCCTTCTCGCTGGATGACTTCGACGCCAAGGTCCTGGCGCTGGGTGATCCCATCGGCGCGGATGGCACGATCGGCCCTCCCGAGCCAGGTCGTGGACGACCCAATGCCTGGCACCTGAGCACGGCCGACGGACCGGTCGACGGGGCCTGCCCGACCCTGCTGGACCAGGCCATGAATCAGGTGTTCCTCGCCTACAGCCTGTGGTGGAGCCAGGGGTCCGACCTGGTCGCACCCTCGCTGCTGGCCTGTCAGGGGTTGCCGCCGCCCGATGGCTTTGCCGCGCTTCTCAATGGCGATTGGTCCGGGGGCGATTGGCGGCTGCTCGGGGAGGCGCCGCGCACCGCGGGCCCGGAGGCGTGACGTGGAAGATCCCTGCCCAGGCTTCCGCTGGACCTCGGGTGGCGCGACCGATCAGGGCATGCGCCGCTCCGTCAATCAGGACGCCTTCCTGGACCGCCCCGACCTGGGGCTCTGGGCGGTCGCCGACGGGATGGGCGGGCACCGCGACGGCGATCGGGCGAGTCGGCTGCTGGTCGAGGCGCTCGCGGCTCTGCCGCACCCCCGCCTGCTCGGGGCGGCAGGAGACGCTGTGCGCGCGACCCTGACCGCCGTCAACCGGGCACTGTTCGATGAGTCCGCCGCCGCCGGCAGCGACGTCATCGGCAGCACCATCGTCACCCTGATCGCGGTCGGCGATCACTGCGGCATCCTGTGGGTGGGGGACAGCCGCGTCTACCGGCTGCGTGACGGCGTCATCGCCCGGCTCACCCGTGACCACACCCAGGTCCAGGCCCTGGTCGACCAGGGGCTGCTGACCCCGGAACAGGCCGAAGGCCACCCCTATTCCAATGTCCTGGCCCGCGCCATCGGCGCGGACGTTCAGGTTGAGATCGACACCCGCATTGAACCCCTGCGTGACGGCGACCGCTACCTGCTGTGCAGCGACGGGCTGGACAAGGAATTGGGCGATCCGGAAATTGCCGTGCTGCTTGGCGTGACTCATGGCGGTGCCGACCTCGGGCCTATCGCCCAGGCCTTGGTGCAGCGTGCCTGCGAGGCCGGTGGGCGCGACAACGTCACGGCCGTCGTCGTTCAGTTTGAGCGGCGTGCGTAGGGCTTCCAGCCCTGACAGTGTCAGGCCAGGATGGCCTCATTCCATACAAAACCGTCGAATGAATCCGCGCAGCAGTTCGATGGTCGGCGGGATACGCGCGATTTCCAGGTACTCGTCCGGTTGATGGGCCTGGGCGATGTCGCCGGGGCCCAGGATCAGGGTCTGCATCCCCAACTGGTCGAAAAACGGTGCCTCGGTGCCGAAACCGACCGCTTCGGCGGCGTACCCGGTCAGCGCCTCGCCGGCCCGCACGATGGCCGCGCCAGCCGGTGTCTCGACCGGCGGTATCGGCGGGAACAGCGGCTCCACCACCCAGGCAAGCCCGCGCCGTTCGGCCACGGCCGACACCCGGCGGGTGAGTTCGTCGCGCAAATCCGTGGGGTCGAGTCCGGGCAGCACGCGCAGGTCCAGATGCAGTTCGCACTCGCCGCAGATGCGGTTGGGGTTGTCGCCGCCATGGATATAACCCGGATTGATGGTCGGATAAGGGACCGCGAAGGCCGGGTGATGATGGGTGCGCTGCAATTCATCGCGCCAGGCGAGGATGGCGGTCAGGGCCTCATGCATCCCCTCCATCGCATTGTTGCCCAGGCGCGGGTCACTGGCGTGGCCGCTGCGCCCGATCAGCCGCACTGCCTCGCCCATGACCCCCTTGTGTGTGCGCACAGGCCGTAAACCGGTGGGCTCGCCGATCACCGCATAGCGCCCTAGCGGGCGACCCGTATCGACCAGGGCGCGCGCGCCGGTCATCGACGACTCTTCGTCCGCGGTGGCGAGGATCATCAGGGGGCGGGTCAGGTCCCGCGCCGCCAGTCCGCGCGCCGCCTCGATCGCCAGTGCCAGGAACGATTTCATGTCCGAGGTCCCGAGGCCATAGTAGCGGCCGTCCGCCTCGGTCAGCGCCAGTGGATCATACGACCAATAGGGCTCGTCATAGGGAACCGTATCCGTGTGTCCGGCCAGGACCAGGCCCCCCGGCCCCGCGCCCAGGGTCGCGAGCAGATTGGTCTTGCCCGGATGGCCGGGGATCGGCAGGATCTCGACCCGGAACCCGGCCGCGTCGAGCCAGCCGGCCAACAGATCGATCAGCGGTCGGTTACTGTGGTCGAAGGCCGGCGCGAGGCTGCTGACCGACAGGGTGCCGATCAAGCCTTGCAGCATCGGGAGTAGGGCGGGGGCCTGGCTGGACATGGCTGCTCCGTAGTGTGTGAGTACCCGACGGGAAGCGCGAAAGGCGCGTGACCTCCGCGACCTTGGTGTTCGCAACCGCCCCAGAGGATGCGGTGAGGAACGGACACTGGTGGCGAACTCGCACCCTTGATCGGGCTCCCAGGCTCAAGGCTCGAACCCCAGGGCACGCAACCGCTCGGCCAGTTGTTCCGCGCGCGCGTGTTCCTGCTCGGCACGGGCACGCTCCTGCTCGGCACGCACACGCTCCTGCGCGGTACGCGCCGCCTCATCGCGCAAGCGCGCGGCCAGCTCGACCGAGGTCAAGAACGGCTGCCCCTGCGGATCGAAGATCTCCAGCGTCTCGCCGCTCAAGGCAAAGCGGATACCCAGCCGCGGGCTGATCCAGCCGTTCAGGTGCGACATCCGCCGCAGCCGCCCCTCCTGGCGCAGCCGGATCTCCAGCGTGTTGGCGGACGGATCGTAGACGTAGTATTCCTCGACCCCGTAGGCGTCATAATAGGCCAGCTTATCGGCCATCTCCTTGAGACTGTTCGCCGGCGAGAGGATCTCGAACACCACCTGAGGGGCGATACCACCCTCTTCCCACTGCTTGTAACAGCCGCGGCGGCCCTTGGGCCGGCCGATGGCGACCATCACGTCCGGGGCCACCGGGCCGGCGATCCGGCGATCAGGGACCGGATACCAGAAGAGATCCCCGGCGACGAAGACCTGCGGGTCCTGCGCAAAGAGGATCTCGAGATTCTCCTTGATCTTCACCAGCCACTCATACTGCTCGGTATTCTCCGCCATAGGCTCGCCGTCGCTCTCCGGATAAGGGTTATCGGGGTCGAAATGCGCGAGGGGATTCATCGCCGCGGTCCTCCGCTGGGGGTTGGCGTCAGTCGCAAGTGTAACCTAAGGCCGTCAAGCAGCAGACTCCTAAGGATGCGGTGAGCAATCGACATGACGGCGAATTCTCCCGACCGCGGAGTCTGGAAAGAACGTATCTCACGCCAAGGCGCCAAGCACGCCAAGAAGGGCGCAATCCTGCGCTGACCTCCGTCAGCGCGAGCGCCTCCGGTTTCGATAGCGCCTTGAAGCACCTTGGCGCCTTGGCGCCTTGGCGCCTTGGCGTGAGACATTCCGGATCTGAGCCAAGCCGGTGCGGCGGATACGCCCGTTTGAGCGCAATTCGCCACCAGTGTCCGTTCCTCACCGCATCCTACGGCCCGCGGCGTCTTCAGCCAGCAGGTCCAGGATGATGTATTTACCGTGCAATTCCGCGGCATCAATGGTCGGATTCTTGACCGCGATGTGCGTGATCGGCGCCGCGGTCGGCGCGCCTGTTGCGTCATCGGTCTGGCCAAGACACGCCTGCTACCGGTCGTCCCCGCCGTCGCGTTTGAGGTGGTCGCACCGTGGGGCGGGTCTGCGAACTCCCGATCGGCGTTCGGCTTCGGCCGGTAAGCGTGTGCCCGTGATATCCTCAACAACCGTGATTTTTAAGGCATGGCCGGAGGACGACCGAAGATGAGCACCGCGCAACCGACCGTACTCAAAGTCTATCTGGACTTGCCGCCGCAACTGCAGCGGGTGCTGCGCACACCGGTGGCGGAGGTGCTGCGCGGCCAGGGTCTCGAACTGCCGCCGGGCATCGGCATCGGCGAAGAGGCCCTACCGGCCGCCCCGGACGGGGTGCGTGACCGGGATTGGGGGACGGTCATCAGCGCCGCGCCGGAATTCGCGCTGGCCTTGGGCACCGCGACTTCCATGGTCATCCTCGCACTCTCGCAGTTCCTGCGCGACCGGGAGCGTGCCCCGCGCGTGCTCGAGGTTTGCCAGGTGCTGGAGGTCACCGGCCCTGATGGTCTCGCGCAGCGGGTCGTGGTCCAGAACCCGGTGTTGGTTGAGCCCGGACCCGAGCTGCGGGTCGCGCTGGACGCCCACCTCAAGACGGGGCAGGGGCTCCTGGTGCGGTTCAAGGCCGACGCCTGAGGCCCGCTCACCCATGTCGAGCAAGGCACTGCTGCTCGGACGCAACGGCGGCGACCTTCAATGGTGCTACCGGGACGATGCCGATGGGCTGGGTGAGTGTGACGTGCGCAAGCTGCGTGACGCGCTCGCGCGGCACGGGTATGAACCCATCGTGATCGGCGCGGCCGAGAGCCGGGGTGGAATCATCGATTGTCTGATCCGGACGGCGCGTCAATGCGCAGGCGGCGAGACCCTCGTCTTCTATTTCAGCGGACACGCCAAGTTCTTAAGAAAAGGCGACCTGGGTTTGGTCCTCGGGTCGAGCGGCGGCCGCTCGGATACCCTGTCCGCCGGGCATGTGATCGACATCCTGCTCGATGAGTCCCCCGCCAGTTCCAAGCTCCTTGTCCTCGATTGCTGTCACGCCGGGGAGGCAGCGAGCCCATGGCAACTGACCGTCAACGACAATCTCCGTATCCTGGCCGCCGCCGATCCCTACCATGCCGCCAAGGAGCACCCGCAGGTTGGCGGTCTCTTCACCCACTGTTTGTGCCAGGCACTCACCGAGCAAAGATACTGGGTCTGCGGTGATTTCGGCGTGATCGAACCGGACGGCCGGATCTGGTCCGACCGTCTCTCCCGCTGGCTCAGACCCGAGGTGGAGCGGCTGGCGCGCAATCTCGGACTGGACGTCGCCAAGCCCGTCGAATACGGCGGCTCCGACCTCCAGCGGGTCTGCATCGCTCAAGTCGACCCCCAGGACCGTCCGCGCCCCCAGAGCGCCCGCTTTCACCGCGACGAATTGGAGTCCCTGCTGACGCGGCCCGGCGCCGACCTGCCACGGTTGCGCGGCCTGTTTCACACCCTGCTCGACAAAATCGATCCACCCTATCGCCACGCGCGCCCGGCGGACGGGTGCGACATCCCGGCGCTCATCGACTATCTCGCCGCCATGTCGATCCGCTCCGATGCCAATATCCCCGCCGCCTTGTTCGAGTTCGCCTTGCTGGCGTCGCGGGAGATCCAGGACGGCAAGCCCATTGCGGACTGGGTCGACGCGCGCGTCGCCGAGCATGTGCAATCCGGCGCCCTGACCGCCGAGCAAGCGGCGGCCGTCGGTCACAGCGCCGGGATTCCCGTCCGTGACGCGCCCGCCCATCTCCTGCTGGTGCCGGGGAGCCCGGAGGGTAACGGCCGCTTCGCCGCCGGTGGTGCCTGGCTTGCCGAGCCGGGCCGGCCGGTGCCGCTCTGTGTCGACCAACCCGATGGCCTGATCGATCGCGCCGGGATCGGCGCCCTGGCCGGGCGGGCGCTCGCGCACCAGGGGGTCGACGGCCTGGTGCAGCGCCAAGGCCGGCTGATCCTGGAACTCTTTCTGCCCGGCCAGTTGCTGACTGCCGACCTGGATGAACTGCTGCCCGCCCCGGCCGCCGGGGACACCCCGATCCATTACCACCACCCGCTGGTGCTGCGGACCTGGGAGCGCGTCGCGCCTCCACCCGGGCGGCGCTGGTTCAACGGCTGGACCGCCGCTTGGGGCCGCTGCCAGGGGTGCCGCGAGGCGGCTCAAGCCCCGTGCGGCGCCATCGGACTGGTCAATGACCCGGCCCGTGAGCGGGACTATGCCGGGCGCCTGCGCCAAGGCCAGTGCCTGTTCGTCTGGCTCGCCCCCGTCGGGCAGGACCCCGCGGCAGCCGGCCAGGCGCACCCCGCCCCCCATCCGGACCTCAGCCGCGCCTTGGACCAGGGGGTGTCCCTGCTGCTGTGGTCCGACGAGTCCATCGCCCACCTGTTCCCGGACAGCCGGCCGGACCCGGCGACGGCCGACCGGCCCCTGGACGCCTGGATGGATCGCGTGTGGCAACTGCGCCAGGAGGCCTGGGCGCGCAGCGACGAGACCAACCCCGGCCGCGCCCATACCGGCCGGCTGCACCTGCTGTGGGACGACCCCGGCCGCCGACCGCCGCCGCTGGAATCGGCGGCCCATGCCCCGCTTGCCCAGAGCCCTTACGATCTGTTCTCCACCTGAGGTCCCCGCCATGGCCGACGACCAGACCCCCGCCACCGACCCGCAACCCTGGTGGATCTACCGCGGCACCGGTGAGCCCGCGCCCGGGGCCTTACCTACCCAAGGCGTCATCGACCACCTGGACCCGGCCCAGGCGCCAAACTGGCGCCAATTCGGCAAGGAGACCAAACGGGAGCGGGGCGCCGACTTCGAGCCGGACCGCGAGGTCATCCACCGGGTCAACGCCGCCCTGCTGCTGCGTCGGCCGCTCTTGGTCACCGGCCCGCCCGGCACCGGCAAGACCTCGCTCACCTACGCCATCGCCTATGAACTGGGGCTCGGCGAGGTCCTGCGCTGGTCCATCACCAGCCGTACCGCACTGCACGACGGGCTCTATCACTACGACGCTATCGCCCGGCTCCAGGACACCCCCCAATTCGGCGACCGGCAGGGCCAGCGGCCCTCCATTGGCGACTATCTCAAGCTCGGCCCCCTGGGCACCGCCTTCGCCGGCCGGCAGGTCGAGGGCCGCTACTACCCGCGGGTGCTCCTGATCGACGAGATCGACAAGAGCGACATCGACCTGCCCAATGACCTGCTGCACATCTTCGAGGAGGGCGAGTTCGAGATCCCCGAGCTCAAGCGCGACACGGCCAATACGACCCACCAGGTCGCCCCCTGGGACGACGGCGCCCCGGTGGCGATCGAGCGCGGACTGATGCCCTGCCGCGCCTTCCCGGTCGTCGTCATGACCAGCAACGGCGAGCGCGAGTTTCCGCCCGCCTTCCTGCGCCGTTGTCTCCAGTTGCGCCTGCAACGGCCGGACCCCGACAAGCTGCGCCGCATCGTCTATGCGCGGCTCAAGCCCGATGCGGACCTCAAGGACCGGATCGAGGACCTGCTGACCCTCTTCTGCGAGCGCGCCCGCACCAAGGACCTGGCCGCGGACCAGTTGCTCAACGCCGTTTATCTGGTGATGCAGCGGGTGGATCTGTTGGAGGGCACCCGGCCGCTGGCCGACCGCGAGCGGCTGATGGAGGCCCTGTTCAAGTCACTGGACGGGGACCAGCCGTGATTCCGCGCGCAGGTGACCGGTGACCCCGAGCGCCTTCGATCGCCTGGTCCTGGGCCTGACCGGCGCCGGACTCGACCCGACCCGCGACGCGCTGGCCGATGCGCTGTGGCTGGGTGCCTATATCGCGCGGGTGGAGCGGTGTACCGTGGCCGCCGCGGGCGCCTCGCCGCCCGCACCCGCGCCGCCGCGGGACGACCGGCGGCCGGCCGAGCCCCCGCCGCCACCGCCGACATCGGGCGAACCGCCGCCGGGTGCGGAGCCCCAGGCCGAACTCTATGCGCGACGCCCCCCGGCGCGGGAGCGGGCCGCGCGGCCGCCGGATACGCCCGCGACCGGTCCTGCGACCGGCCCCGCTGCCGGCGAGACCCGGGTTCCCGGCGTCCCGGCCCTCCCGGACGCCTTGCTGCTCGGCCGTGCCCTGCGCCCGCTGCTGCGGCGCGTCCCCTCCCGCATCCAATGGACCCTGGACGCCCCGGCCACGGTGGAGCGCATCGCCGAGCAGCGGCTGTGGATCCCGGTCTTCCGGCCCCGGCAGGAACGCTGGCTGAGCCTCGCACTGGTGGTCGACGACCACAGCTCCATGCGGGTGTGGGAGCCCGCCATCGCCGAGCTGCGCCGGCTGCTGGAGCGTCACGGCGCCTTCGCCGATGTGCGTCTGTGGCGCCTCACCGCCGGCGATGGGCCGGACCAGCCCGCTGCCGGACCCGCGCCGGCCGTCGTCCTGCGCGACGAGCGCGGTCGTGCCTGCCGCCGCCCCGGCGAACTGCACGACGCCGCCGGGCGCCGCGCCATCTGGGTGCTCACCGACTGCATCGCCCCCTACTGGCGCCACAACGACCGGCTGCTCGACCTGCTGCACCGCTGGGGCGCCGGCAACCCGCTGGCCCTGGTCCAGATGCTGCCGCGTCGGCTGTGGGGTCGAACCATCCTGCGGGCCGCGCCATTGGTGCGCCTCTGCGCCGGCCGGCCCGGCCTGCCCACCGCGGCACTCGGGGGCGCCGCCTGCGCACGTGGCACCTTGTCCCTACCGGTCCTGACCCTGGACCCCGCCGCCCTCGCCGAGTGGGCGGCGGTCACCGCCGGGCGGCCCCGCGTCAGCACGTTGGGGGTCGCGCTCGACGCGCTCTGGACCGCCCCCGCCGCGCCCGCGCCCAGCCCCCGGCCCGAGGAGGCGCGGGCGCGCCTCAGCGCATTCCAGGGCGAGGCCTCGCCGCAGGCCCAGCAGCTCGCGGCCGTCTTTTGCACCATCCCGCTCACCCTGCCCATCATGCGCCTTGCCCAGCAGACGCTGGCGTCCGCGACCCGACTCACCCACCTCGCCGAGGTCCTGCTGTCCGGGCTCATCGGCCGCGCCGACCGCGACCTGGAAGCGGGGCGCCGCGCGTCCGACCCGTTGCAAGTCCCGTTCGACTTCCTCCCCGGCGTGCGCGAGGCCCTCCTGCGCGACCTGCCCGAACCCCAGGTCGAGGCCTGGGCGCGGCAGATGGCCCGGACCGTCGAGCAGCGTCTGGGCCAGGGCCATGAGTTTCTCGCCCTGTACCGTGATCCCCGGGCGGACCCCCAGGCCGCTGCCGGCCACCGGATCGACGATCGGGCCATCCCGTTCGTGCGGATGCGCATCGCCGTCCTGCGCCGGCTCGGCGGGACCTACGGTGAATGGGCGGACGCGTTCAGCGGAGTCGTCGAGCGGTGGGAGCGGGGGCGGAGTGCCCCCGAGATCGCAGTCGGTGAGTCAGACCGCGAAAGGCCACCGGATGGCCCCATCCTGTTCCGGGATCGATTCAAGGACGACTCGGGCGACGGACCGGAGATGGTCTGGCTGTCAGGCGGGACCTTCCGCATGGGCAGCCCTGCGGGCGTCGGCGCCGACAACGAGCGGCCGGCCCATGACGTGACCTTGAGCCACTACGCGGTCGGCAAGTATCCGGTCACGGTCGGGGAGTTTCGCCGGTTCTGCGAGTCGACCGGTTACCGCACCGAGGCGGAGCAGGGGGATGGTACCTATGTGCTAGCCAAAGGGGAGTGGGACACCAAGAAGGATGCGAACTGGCGCAATCCCTATTTTGCGCAGGACGACCGCCACCCCGTGGTCTGCATCGGTTGGAAAGATGCCCAAGCCTATTGCGACTGGCTGAGCCGAGAGACCGATCAGACCTACGGACTGCTGAGCGAGGCGCAGTGGGAGCACGCCTGCCGGGCGGGCAGCGTGACGCGCTACTGCTTCCGCGACGATGAGGGTCAACTGGGGGACTACGCCTGGTACAGCCGCAACGCGGACGATGGGACCCATCCGGTCGGCGAGAAGCGCGGCAATGCCTGGGGGCTGCACGACCTGCACGGCAATGCGTGGGAGTGCTGTCGGGACTGGTACTCGGGCGACTACGACCAGTCGTTCGTAGGGTCCGCTGTGCGGACCGACGCCCCCGAGGTGAGCGCGGCGCACGGTCCGCGCAGCGGACTCTACGGCGCGAGTGGCGCTGCAGTGGCTGCCAGTAGCGCTGCAGTGGCCGCGAGCAGCGGCGAGCAGCCACTGGCAACGGATCCCAGTGGCCCCGAGACGGGCTCCTACCGGGTAGTTCGCGGCGGCTCCTGGAACTACTCCGCCGACTACTGCCGCTCGGCGTTCCGCCTCGGGTTCGAGCCGTCCCACCGCTGCAACGACTTCGGCTTCCGCCTTTCGAGGACTGGCCCTTTACACTCTTACCCGTTTACCATTGTCCCGTGCGAGTCTGAGCCTGAGCCAAAGCCCGACCCCATCCCCAACCTGCGCGACCCGCTCCCTGACGGGACCCAAGGCCCGGCGATGGTCTGGCTGCCGGGCGGCACCTTCACCATGGGACAGGATGACAGCCAGCAGAAAGACGAAAAGCCGGCCCATCCCGTGCGGGTCGGGGGCTTCTCCATTGGCCAGTACCCGGTCACCTTCGCCGAGTATGACCGCTTCTGTGCGGCGATGAGTCGTGAGCCGCCCGGCGACCAAGGCTGGGGCCGCGGCGAACAGCCCGCGATCAACGTCAGTTGGGAGGACGCGCAAGCCTACTGCGCGTGGCTGAGCGAGCAGTCCGGCGAGACCTACCGCCTCGCCACCGAGGCCGAATGGGAATATGCCTGCCGTGCAGGCAGCCAAACCCGTTGGTCGTACGGCGACGAGGAGTCGCGGCTCGGCGACTATGCCTGGTTTTCCGAGAACTCCGGAAGCAAGACCCACCCGGTCGGAGAGAAGCTCCCCAACGCTTGGCACCTGTACGACATGCACGGCAATGTCTGGGAATGGTGTCAGGATTGGTGGTCCGCGCGTTACTACCAGAGTCTCGTAGGATCCGCTGCGCGGACCGAGGACCGCGACGATCGCACAGCGTCGGCTCCGCACAGCCGACCCCATGGTGGCGAGCAGCCCGTGGCCGCCGCGCAGAAAGACTCCCCAATCACCGCAGGACGCTCGCACTCCACTGGCGCCCACTCGCAGTCTGCTGCAGTCGCTACCAGTGGCGCCCAGCAGGCCGCCAGAGAAAACCCCGGTGGCCCCGCGTCGGGCTCCGAGCGGGTTGTTCGGGGCGGCGCCTGGTACCTTGCCGCCGGCCGCTGCCGTTCGGCGTGCCGCTTCGGGGACGCGCCGTCCGATCGCGACGGCAGCCTCGGTTTCCGCCTTTCGAGGACTGGCCCTTGGCACGCTCACCCTCTTACCCTGGTCGGCGCGCAAATCCCAGCACCACCGCAGCCGTCGGGTCCACCCGCCAAGCGCAGCTTCGCGCCCTATGAGGTCTTCCGCGATCAGCTGGAGACCGCGGGTCAGGACGGCGCCGCGCAGGCACTCGCGGCCCCGGAGATGGTCTATCTCCCCGGCGGGACCTTCCAAATGGGCGACGAACAAGGCGGCAGTGACGAGCAGCCGGTCCATCCGGTCAGCGTCCCCGCCTTCGCCATGGGGCGCACCCCGGTCACCTGGCGCGACTACCTGCGCTTTTGCGAGGCGACCGACAGCCACTGGCCGGAATGGTTGAAGAAGGGCAGCCAGTACCACTTGGACACCGGCAAAGACGACTATTACGCGAAGCGCGGCATCGGTCGCGAGGCGCTGGACCTGCCCGTGGTCGGCATCGGCTGGGCGGACGCCCGCGCCTACTGTGAGTGGCTGAGTGCCCACACCGGCGAGCGTTACGCCCTGCCCACCGAGGCGCAGTGGGAATATGCCTGCCGTGCCGGGACCGCGACCCGCTGGTGTTGCGGTGACGACGCCGCCGGGATGGCCGACTACGCCTGGTTCAGCGAGAACGCGGACGGCAGACTCCATCCGGTCGGGCAGAAACGGGCCAACGTTTGGGGGTTGTACGATATGCACGGCAACGTGTGGGAGTGGTGTGCGGACTGGTATGCGCCGGGCTATTACCGGCAGCTTACGCTGCGAGCAACCGCGGGCAGCACCGAGCAGGCGGCGCGTAGTGGCCAGCAGCGCGCGAGTGGCCAGCGACACGCCGCCAGTGCGCCCGCAATCGATTCCAGTGACGCGGCAACGGATGCCAGTGGCGTGCAGCAGCCTGCCAGTGAGAGTCCGAGTGGCCCCAAGTCGGGCTCCGTCCGGGTTGTCCGGGGCGGCGCCTGGGACGGCACCGCCGACAACTGCCGTTCGGCGTACCGCAGCGGCAGGCGCCCGTCCAATCGCCTCTGCTACCTCGGTTTCCGCCTTGCAAGGATCGTATAGCTTGGCACTCTTACCCTCTTACCCTCTTACCCTCTTACCCTCTTACCCTCTTACCCTCTTACCCTCTTACCCTCTTACCCTCTTACCCTCTTACCCTCTTACCCTCTTACCCTGGTCCGCGTCGGGATGCCTGGCGCCGCTCCAATGCAGCATCGCGCCGCAGTCCCCAGCATGGGCAGCCGCGGGGCCTGGGCACCGGTGCATGTCACCCTGAGGTCGCGCTGATGCTGATCCGGGTCTTCACCCTGGCCTTCGAGCCGATGACCGGGCGTTTCAACGACGACCCGGTGCGCGACCTCGTCGCCGACACAGACGAGGCCTCGATCCGCGACCATGTTTTCCTTAGGCCATTTCCGAAGAACTTCGTACCACGCGGGCTCAACCGCCGGTAACGGGTGTGATCAGCACTGATGGGGCCGGGCCTCTCGGTAGGATGGGCAGAGCGAGAGCGATGCCCATCCTCAAGCGTCGCGGTGGCCGGATGGGCATCGCTCTTGCTATGCCCATCCTACGTGCATCTGCGACAACATCACTTTGGATCGCAGCCGCCGGTGACCGGGGCGACGCGACTCCGGGGGTGATGCGGTATGCTGGGCGAATGCGTGATCTCACCCCCTGGCATCGACTCTTCGGCATCGCCTTGACCGACCTGTTCACCGGCCGGCCGTGGCGCGTCGAGCTGGAGAAAGAGCTGGCGCTCAAGAGCCAACGGCTGGATGTGCTGATCATCGAACGGCTGCCCGGCGCGGCGGCGGTCACCGATGCGGCGGCCCTGGCGGACCTCCCCGACGGGCTGGAGAATCTCACCGCCCACAATGTGCTGAGCTACAAATCCAAACAGGAAGCGCTCGACGGCTGGGCGATTGAAGAACTGATTGGCCACTACGTCACCTATCGCAAACTCGCCTCCATCCAAGCGCTCCGCGGCCCGCACGCGGCCGAGCCGCCCACCGACTCGGTGGAACCGGCGCCCGCCGCCGAGCGGCTGTTGCCGGAAGCGGCCTTTCGCCTCTATGCGGTCGCCACCCGCCATCCCGCCAAGTTCTTCACCCAACTGGCGCCGGGTGCCCGGCACCGCACGGCCTGGCCCGGTGTCTACGATGTGGATTGGGGCAGTCGGCGCATCCGTCTGATCGTTCTGAACGCCCTGGCCAAGCACCCGCGCAACGCCCCGTGGGAACTGTTCGCCAGCGAGATGGATCGAATCCGTTACGGACTGGCGCACTATCGGCCGCGCAGCCCAGCCGCGCACCTGCTGCGTTATCATCTGGCGAACGTCCATCAACTGGAGCTGCCCGACATGGCTTATACGCTCGACGACTTCAAACTTGATACCTATCGGATGCTCATCGACGATTTTCACGCGCTCAGCCTGGAAGAGCGCCAGGCCCTGCTGGAACGGATGGATGTCGCGGACCGTTTACGTGGGTTGGATGCTGAGGAGCGTTTGCGTGGGTTGGACACTGAGGAGATCTTGCGCAGGTTAGACCCTGAGGAGCGTTTACGCGGGTTGGACCCGGCGGAGATCTTGGGCAGGTTAGACCCCGAACAGGTCAAAGCCTGGCTTCAGCGCACGGGGCATTGACGCGTCGCGGGCGCATTCGCTGCGGTCCGGGCGGCCGTCATGCCGACAGGAGGTCGGAATCCAGGGCCATCGCGCAAACTTGAGCGGTGTGTCGGCTGCGGGTGACCGTCCCTGGCACGGGGTCCCGGCCTCCTGCCGGGACGCCGGGCGATGCGCTATGCTGGGCGAATGCGTGATCTCACACCCTGGCATCGACTCTTCGGCATCGCCTTGACCGACCTGTTCACCGGCCGGCCGTGGCGCGTCGAGCTGGAGAAAGAGCTGGCGCTCAAAAGCCAACGGCTGGACGTGCTGATCATCGAACGGCTGCCCGGCGCGGCGGCGGTCACCGATGCGGCGGCCTTGGCGGACCTCCCCGACGGGTTGGAGAACCTCACCGCACACAATGTGCTCAGCTTTAAATCCAAACAGGAAGCACTGGATGGCTGGGCGATGGAAGAACTGATCGGTCACTACGTCACGTACCGTAAACTCGCCTCCATCCAGGCGCTCCGCGGCCCGCCCGCGGCCGAGCCGCCCACCGACTCGATGGAACCGGCGCCCGCCGCCGAGCGGCTGTTGCCGGAGGCGGCCTTTCGCCTCTATGCGGTCGCCACCCGCCATCCCGCCAAGCTGTTCACCCAACTCGCGCCGGGTGCCCGGCACCGCACGGCCTGGCCCGGTGTCTACGATGTGGACTGGGGCAGTCGGCGCATCCGTCTGATCGTTCTGAACGCCCTGGCCAAGCACCCGCGCAACGCCCCGTGGGAACTGTTCGCCAGCCAACTGGATCGAATCCGCTATGGATTGGCGCACTATCGGCCGCGCAGCCCGACGGCACGCCTGCTGCGTTTTCATCTGGCCACCGTCCATCAACTGGAGCTGCCCGACATGGCTTATACGCTCGACGACTTCAAACTTGATACCTATCGGATGCTCATCGACGATTTTCACGCGCTCAGCCTGGAAGAGCGCCAGGCCCTACTGGAACGGATGGATGTCGCGGACCGGTTGCGTGGGTTGGACCCGGAGGAGCGTTTACGCGGGTTGGACGCTGAGGAGGTTTTGGGCATGTTAGACCCCGAACAGGTCAAAGCCTGGCTTCAGCGTACGGGGCATTGACGGGGTTTGATGGCCTTGGTGATGTTCGATGATGCTTTCCAAGCTGGTGATCGCGGCGGTTTCCCCGTTGGGGACGGCCTTGGTGCTGGGGGTGCTGGCCTGGTTGTCCGGTCTCTTTGGCAACCGGCGCTTGGCGCTGGCGCTCGGTGGCGCGGCCTTGGTGTGGCTGTGGGTGTGGTCGTTGCCGGTACCCAGCAACTGGCTGAGGGGACACCTCGAGGCGGCGTATCCGGTGGTGCCGCTGCACGCGGTGCCGAGCGCGCCGGCGCTGGTGGTGTTGGGCGGCGGGATCAGTCCGCCCCAGCGACCGGATGACCCGCCGGATCTCGGTGCGGCGGCCGATCGGATCTGGTACGCCGCGCGCCTTTACCACGCCGGCAGGGTGCCGCTGCTGGTGTTGAGCGGCGGTGGTGATCCTGCCGTTAGCCTGACGTCGGAGGCTGCGGCCATGCGCGGGCTGTTGAGTGCGCTCGGGGTGCCGGAGCGCGCGATGGTGCTGGAAGAGCAGAGCCGGAATACGCGCGAGAACGCGCGCTTTTCCGTCGCCCTGTTGCGCGAACGCGGCATTGGCTCGATGGTGTTGGTTACCTCGGCGCTGCACATGCGGCGCGCTTTGGGCTTATTTGCGGCCGAAGGGATGCAGGTCTTTCCGGCCGCGACGGACCATGAGGCGCGGCGACCCGCGGCATGGCAGGTTTGGTTACCCGACACCGGTGCGCTCGACGGCAGTGGGCGGGCCATGAAGGAGTGGTTGGGGTCTTGGTCGGGCCGCTGAGTGCAGCCGGAACAATGCATCCGCCTCCGTAGGAGCCCGCTTGCGGGCGACGTGACCTGCCGGAATCGCGTCATTGTGCCCCCACCCGTCGCCCGCAAGCGGGCTCCTACGGGCCGGTTTCGTAGGGTGAA